>Ga0209487_1002097_pt1 | contig 16398 bp, 14 predicted proteins | sample Poulit2012_FD_187524 | JGI IMG/M metagenome (GOLD analysis project Ga0209487, IMG submission 187524) | Agricultural soil microbial communities from Georgia to study Nitrogen management - Poultry litter 2012 (SPAdes) (version 2) | ecosystem: Environmental > Terrestrial > Soil > Agricultural land...
CGCCGCCGTGCTCGTGGCCCGCCGGGACCGGGCATACCTCTCCGGTGTGGCCGCCGCCCAGCGCGAGCACGCCGAAGCCCAACGGGTGCGCGCCCTACCGTTCCAGATCCCCGAGCATTCCTGATCGATGTCCTGTTTGCCGGCTCCCTATGACGCGTCCCGCGCCGCGGGTTGCCCGTGCCCGGCCCCGAAGGGTTGCCCGTTGCCGGCCCAGGGTCGGGCGCCTTCTACTGCCGCAGCGTTGTCAGTACCGGTAGTGGTCCGGCTTGTATGGACCGGCCACGTCCACGTCGATGTACTCGGCCTGCTCCTTGGTCAACTCGGTCAGTTCGGCCCCGAGTGCATCCAGGTGCAGCCGGGCGACCTTCTCGTCGAGTTCCTTGGGCAGCACGTGCACGCCCAACTCGTACTCAGTAGCAGGGTCGGCCAGGTCCATCTGGGCCATCACCTGGTTGGTGAAGGAGGCGCTCATCACGAATGAGGGGTGGCCGGTGGCGTTGCCGAGGTTGAGGAGCCGGCCCTCGGAAAGCACGATCACCGACTTACCGGGATTCTCGGCGTCGTCGGTGAAGGTGTATTCGTGCACCTGAGGTTTGATCTCGGTGCGTTCGACCCCCGGCAGCGCGGCTAGCCCGGCCACGTCGATCTCGTTGTCGAAGTGGCCCACGTTGCCCACCACGGCCTTGTCCTTCATCTGGCTCAGGTGTTCGGCGGTGATGACGTTGAAGTTGCCGGTGGCGGTGATGAAGAAGTCCGCCTGGTCCACGACGTCCTCAATCCGCACTACCTGGTAGCCGTCCATGGCAGCCTGCATCGCGCAGATCGGGTCCACCTCGGTCACCAGCACTCGTGCGCCCTGGCCGCGCAGCGCCTCGGCCGCGCCCTTGCCCACATCGCCGTAGCCGCACACCACGGCGACCTTGCCGCCGATGAGGATGTCGGTGGCCCGGTTCAGTCCGTCGGGCAGGGAGTGGCGGATGCCGTAGCGGTTGTCGAACTTGGACTTGGTGACTGCGTCGTTGACGTTGATCGCAGGGAACAACAATTCGCCGGCGTTGTGCAACTGCACGAGCCGGGTGACCCCGGTAGTGGTCTCCTCGCTGACGCCGCGGATGTGCTCGGCGGCCCGGGTCCACCGGGTCGGATCGGCCGCGAACGTGGCGCGCAATTGTGCCAGGAAGGCGAGCTTCTCCTCGGAGTACCCGTGGTCGCCGGGCTGTGGGTCGGCCGGCACTGCCCCGGCGCGTTCGGCCTTGACCCCCTCGTGCAGCAGCAGGGTCGCGTCCCCGCCGTCGTCGAGGATCAAGGTGGGCCCCTCGTGCCCGGGCCAGGTGAACGTTTCATCGAGGGCCTGCCAGTACTCCGGCAGCGTCTCCCCCTTCCAGGCGAAGACGGGCACGCCGGCGGGTTCATCCGGGGTGCCGTGGGGGCCGACGACGACGGCGGCGGCCGCTTCATCCTGGGTGGAGAAGATGTTGCAGGAGGCCCACCGCACCTCGGCTCCCAACGCGGTGAGGGTCTCGATCAGCACCGCGGTTTGTACCGTCATGTGCAACGAACCCGTGATCCGCTGCCCGGCCAGGGGCTGGCTGGGGCCGAATTCTTCGCGCAGCGCCATCAGGCCGGGCATCTCGTGCTCGGCCAGACGGATCTGGTGCCGGCCGGATTCGGCAAGACTGAGGTCACGCACTTTGTACTGCCCGGGCTTGTGATCGAAACTCATACCGCGAGCCTATCCGGGCACGGGCGCCGTCCGCGCGCCGGCGAATCCGAGAACCACAGGCGCGCGGCGTCACCACAAGCCGCAGGCGCTGGGCCCGAGGCCAGTACGGTGAGGCCATGTCCGACTTCGATGCGATCACCGTGGAGCACCTGCGCAAGGTGGGCGGCACGAAATGGGCCCGGTACCCCGACACGATCGGTGCATTCATCGCCGAGATGGATTTCGGAATCGCCGAGCCGATCACTCGCGCACTACACGAGGCCGTGGACCTCGGCGCGTTCGGGTACCTGGCGCCCGGGCCGGTGGAGCAGATGGCGACGGCGTATGCACAGTTCGCGCTCCAGCGGTATGGCTGGCAACTCGATCCTGAGGACGTGCACCCGCTGCCGGACGTGCTGACCGGGCTGGGCGCAGCGATCCGGTTCCTGTCTCGCCCGGACTCCCCCATCATCATCCCCACCCCGGCCTACATGCCGTTCCTGACGATTCCGCAGGTGTATGACCGCTCGATCATCGAGGTCCCGATGCACGAACAGGACGGGCATTACACCTACGACCTGGAAGCCTTGGATGCGGCTTTCGCCGCGGGTGGTCACCTGCTGGTGCTGTGCAACCCGCACAATCCGATAGGCCGGGTTCTCACGGAGTCCGAGATGCTCGCGGTGGCAGAGGTGGTCGAGCGCCACGGCGGCCGGGTGTTCGCCGATGAGATCCACGCCCCGCTGGTGTTCGCACCGCATCGGCACATCCCCTACGCGTCATTGAACGAGGCCACCGCCGCCCACGCGATCACCGCCACTTCCACGTCCAAGGCGTGGAACCTGCCGGGGTTGAAGGCCGCCCAACTGATCCTGTCCAACGACGCCGACCGGGAAACGTGGCGCACCGCCGGCCCGATCGCCGGTTCGGGCACCGCGAACCTGGGGGTGATCGCCGCTACCGCCGCCTACACCGAGGGCACCGATTGGTTGCAGGAGGTGTTGGAGTACCTGGAGGGCAACCGGCACCTGCTCGGTGAGTTGCTCGCCGAACACCTGCCCGAGGCTCGGTACGCCGCCCCGGAAGGCACCTATCTGAGTTGGGTGGACCTGCGCCGGGTTCCGATCGGTCAGCCCGCGGGCAGCTTCTTCCGCCGGCACGCCAAGGTGATGGTGACCGACGGTAATCAGTGCGGCGCCGCCGGGAAAGGATTCATCCGATACAACTTCGCCACACCGCGGCCGCTGCTCATCGAGGGCATCTCCAGGCTGGGCCGAGCGGTCCGCGAACACGGCGCCCACGAGCCCGGAGGCGACTGAGGGGCGCTATCCCATCACTAAGGGAGTCCCACCACGAAGGGCTCCAGTCATGCCCTAAGGACTCCGGTCCCACCACGAAGGACTCCAGTCACACCACTAAGAACTCGAGTCACACTACTCAAGGCATGACTGCCGCAACTGACGGGCCGCCGCAACGAAGGAGCGCCAACTCGCGGCCGCCCGCGGCGTCGTCACAGCCAGGCTCGTGTCACTCCACGGGGGTGGCGTGGTCGGCCAGCAGCACCGGGACGCCGTCGCGCACCGGGTAAGCCAGGGGCTGGTCCGCGTCGGTACTGATCAGGCGGGTTTGATCGCCGTCTTCGTGGATCTTCAACGTCGCTCCGGTGACCGGGCAGCGCAGCAGGTCCAGCAGCCAGGGTTCCACCTGCGGTGACTGGGGCATCAGTGTCCTTCCTCCCCGCCATCGAAGGGCTGGGGCTCGCGCAGCGCGCTGAGCACACCGTCGCGGATCTTGATCATGATGTCCTCGTCCTCGGCTTCCACGTTCAGTCGGAGCAACGGTTCGGTGTTGGACGGGCGCAGATTGAGCCACCACCGGGGGCTACGTTGCCAGTGGCTGATCAATAGCCCGTCCAGGGTGTCCACCTGCACCGTGCCGGCGTCGATGTCCTCGGCGAAGAGCCGCCGGGCGGTGTCCAAGGCCTCCTCGACGTCGGCCACGGTGGAGTTGATCTCACCAGAGGCCACGTAGGGGGTGTGCACCTCGGCCAGTTCCGACAGCGTCATCTTTTGTTCCGGGTCGCCGAGCACTCCGAGCATGTGCAGGGCGGCGAGCATCCCGGTGTCGGCGTAGAAGAAGTCCCGGAAGTAGTAGTGGGCGCTGTGCTCACCGCCGAACACGGCGTTGTGGGCGGCCATCTCCTCCTTGATGAAGGAATGCCCCACTCGGGTGCGGACGGCGTTGCCGCCGGCGGCCTGGACGTATTCGGGTACGGCTCGGGAGGTGATGAGGTTGTGGATCACGGTGCCCTGCCGGCCGGCGGCTTGCTCGGCGGCCAACTCCTGTAGGGCCACGATCACGGTGACCGCTGACGGGGTGACCACCCCGCCGCGTTCATCGATCACGAAGCAGCGGTCGGCGTCGCCGTCGAACGCCAACCCGATGTCGGCTTGCTCGGCCACCACCGCCGCTTGCAGGTCCACCAGATTCTCCGGCACCAGCGGGTTCGGCTCGTGGTTCGGGAAGGTGCCGTCCAGTTCGGGGAACACCATCACCAGGTCCAGCCCCAGGTCGGGTAGCCCGGCCTCGGTGCCCAGCACCGCCGGGGCGGTCAACCCGGCCATCCCGTTACCTGCGTCCACCACCACCTTCAACGGTCGCCCGCCCCGCAGGTCGACCAGGGAGCGCAGGTAGGCGGCGTATTCGGTCAGGACGTCCTTGTGAGTGACCCCGCCGCGTTCGGCTGCCGCGGGGATCCCCTGCTCCAGGTACTGCTCAGCCAGGTGACGTACGTGGGCCAGTCCGGTTTCCGATCCCATCGGCCGGGCACCTGGATGGCAGAACTTGATCCCGTTGTAGTGGGCGGGATTGTGACTAGCGGTGAACATCGCTCCGGCGATCTGGTCGTGTCCTGAGACGTAGTAGAGGGTGTCGGTGGAGCACAGTCCGATGTGCACGGCGTCGGCGCCACGCCAAGTGACGCCGTCGGCGAAGGCCTCGGCCAACTCGGCCGAACTGTCGCGCATGTCCTGGCCGATCGCCACGGCCGGCGTGGCCGCGCCATCAGGGTGGGGTTCGCCGGTGCTCTGCGGGTCGAGCAGGTGGTCCGCCAGGGCCGCGCCCAGGGCACGGGCGACGTCGGCGTCCAACTCCTCGGGCACGATCCCACGGATGTCGTTCGCCTTGACGATGCGGCTCAGGTCACTCACCTTCCCGAGCCTACCGGGCATGGGTGTTCGCGGGTTGTTCCTCAGTCCTCCCGCGCACCACGAATCACGCGCAGATGGCCGCGCCGCCCGCTCTCGGCCGGCGGCCGGGGCTGGGTGATCGGGGCCGGTGCGGCGGCTGTCCGAGCCGCAGGGGCGGTGGGCGGAGGTTGCGCGCGAGAAGCCTCCCGCACCGCGTTGGCCAGGGCCAACAAATCGTCGTCGCTGGGCGGGGCCGGTTCGAACTCCGTCGCCAGTTGCACCACGTCCCAGCCTTGCGGCACGGTCAACCGTTCGGCGTGGGTGAGGCAAAGGTCGTAGGAGTGGGGTTCGGCATGGGTGGCCAACGGGCCCAGGACCGCCGTGGAGTCCGCATAGACATAGGTCAGCGTGGCCACGGCCGCACCTGAGCAGGTGGATCGGGAACACTGGCGTCTGACTCTCACAAATCCTCACCGTACCTTGCCTCGCCCGTGTGGTCGGCCGGCCACGCCGTGGGCATGTTGCACCGTCAATTGATGGTGCTCCCAGCGCGCCGGTGGTGGCATCAGTATGCGCGTGACATTGTGTGCGCCGCGCGGTGTGCTGTCCGGTCACAGTCAGGTGCTCTGGCAGGCTGACCGCATGACCGTTCCCCCACTGCCCCGTGCCTTCCGGGTTGGAGCCGCGAACCCGTTGCGGTCGACGCCCATCCCGTCCCGGCGCGGTGGCAAGCGCAGGGACCGACGTGGACGCGGACCACGCGGCCCGGTTCTGCCGCCGAACGTGCCGGGTGCCCGCACCGGGTCGGAGCGGTTCGACTATCTGATGCTGCGCACGGTCGCGTGGATCGAACAGCACTTGGGGGCCGGTCACCCCACGCCGGGGGCGGCGCTGGACGGCGTGGAGTTTGCGGTGGAGGATGTGCCGCCCTCGGCACCTGCGCCCTGGGAAGCCGGGGCGGTGTCGCTGGGACGGTATTTCCCGGCCGATTCGGTGGCCGGGCTGCCCGACCGGATCGTGCTCTACCGCCGCCCGATCGAGTCCCGCTGCCGCGGCCAGGCCGAGTTGGTCGTTCTGCTGCGACAAGTGCTCGTGGAGCAGATCGCCCACCTGACCGGGCACGACCCAGAGGAGATCGACCCACGCCACTGAGCCCGGTCAATGTGTTGTCACGTTCAGCACCGTGTTGTGAAGTTCAGCGCAGCATGAGTTGGGCGGCCTCCTGGTGCTGCGCGCGACGTCGCAGCGCCCGTTCGTACGCACGACGTGCATCAGCGTTGACGGGTCGAGTGAACCTCAACCATCGCATCAACATCACCTCCACTCCGTCCCCGGGGTGGTACCAAGGTCCAGCGCAGGTCGGTCGACTCATCGGCACCTGGTGGCCGGCGACGCAGCCGGGGAGGCATGCGGATGGTGTCCATCGCGGTGAACGGGCACCCCCGCGCGGCGTTGTACATGCGGGCCGACGACGACGTACACCGCGCCTTCCGGATCCAGCATCTGAGCGTGACGAACGACGGCGTCACTCACGTGACCGCATGACACTCACCGGAGATGTTCGCCCGTTTCGGGCTGCCGAAGGTGCTGGCGTAGCCATCTGATCCAGCAGTGCCGGACACCCTGGCAACTCAGCCGCTGGTCAGTGGACGTGCCAGGTCTCGCGCACCTCCACGCCGGCGTCGGTGATGAGGTTGAGCACTGGGCAACGGGCGGTCACCAGCCGGCGCAGTTCGGCGACCTGATCCGGCGAGGCGGTCGTGGTCAGATCACAGGACGTGGCTGCTCATGTGCCTGACGGGTAGTGCTCGGACAGGAAGTTCGGCAGAACTTCGTTGAAGAAGTCGGCATTGTCCTGGTTGGCGTTATGGGAGGCATCCGGTACCAGCTCATATCGACAGTGCGGGTCGCGTTCGGCCCAGGCCGGCTCGATCCGGGCGATATTGCCGGTGCGGTCATGTTCGCCATGGGTCAGCAGCAGCGGCACGGTGATCCGGTACCCGGGCTCGGGTCGCATCTATGCGGCTACACCTCGCCAGATGTGGATGAAGTCCTTCTTGGTCATGGCCCCGATCGCGCTCGGCGTATTCGCGCACGCCCGGGTCGAGGGCGGTGGACCTGGCGACCGTGCCCTTGAGGTGCGACACGGCCAGGCGATGAACCCCCAAGGTGAGGACCCGCATCGCCCACCGCTCCCACCACGAGATCGGCATCGTGATATTGGTCGACCCGACGATCACCATCGCCGCCACCCGCTGGGGAGCGTGATACACCAGTTCCTGGGCGATGTAACCCTCCAAGGACTGCCCACCGGCACAGACCGGATCGAGGCTCCGACCTCGTCCAGGAGAGCCAGCAGGTCCTCAGTCATGTCCCCCATGCGAATCGGGAGGTGCCCGATAGGCTGGGACCGGCGATGGCCCCGGATATCCCACGTGACTACCTGGTAGCCGGCATGTGCCAGCGCCCCGGGTTGGGGTCGAACATGCGATGGTCCATCGAGGCCCGATGGCTCAGGACTATCAGCGGACCTTCCGCGGACCCGCTCAGCCAGACATGGATCGACGAACCGGCGCGTTCGACGACGAACTCGACCGGGGCGGCATTGCGTACGTCCCCATAGGGCATCCTCACCACAGGGCCCAGCCCGGTCAAAGCCCTTGAGCATGTGTGAGGGTTCTCGGTGAGGACTCACGGTGCAGGCTCGACCAACTCCGCCGGGACCACTTCGACCTCGAACGGTTCCTTCAGCACGACGCGCTGTTCGCCACTGGCCCGCGCCGTCGTCACGTAGGAACCCCGAACCAGATCCAGGGCGAGGATCGACGGCTCCTCGGGGTCGATGACCCAGTACGAGGCAACCCCGGCTTCTTCGTACTTCGAGCGTTTCAGGAGCAGATCCTTGCGGCGGGTGGACGGGGAGAGCACCTCGACCGCCAGGACCAACGGACCGGTGACGTTCTTGGCACCGACGTCCTCGTTACGCACCACCACTAGGTCCGGCTGCAGTGACGTCCGCGGGTCCGGGCGCCAGTCGAGAGGGCTGAGGAACACCTCTAACCCTGCCGGGCAGGCCGCCCGCAGCAGCAGGTAGAGATTTCCGATGGCGCGCTGGTGCACCGGAATCGGAGCCGGGGTCACGAGCAGCAACCCGTCGAGCAGTTCGTACTGCAGGCCGTCGTCGGGCAACTGGTCGAGGTCATCGACCGTCCACTCCTCGCCCGTGCGCGGCATGGCCGTCATAGCCACCATCGTGCTCCTTCCACGCCGTTCTGTCACCCGGTCCCATCAGTTCAGCGTGGCATACCAGAGCCGAACCCGGCCGCGGTTATCCACAGCCCACGGGGTCGCGGAAATGGGTCCCGGCGATGGTCAGTACCGCCCGGGCCGCACCTGCACCTGCTGGGCCATCTGGGCGTCCGGGGTGAGCGGGATCATCGCCAACATCGTGCCGTCGGCCGCATCCGCGTGCGCCATCGTGGTGGCGTGCACCGCTGTGCCGCTGACATCCACCGCCAGCGCGTCAGCGGGCAGTTCCTCGGACAGCACCATGGCGCTGTGCGGCGCCACGTCCACCGTCAGCGCCTCCGCGCGTGTCCCGCCGCCGATCGGTTGCACTTCCACTTGCTGAGCCTGCGCCGTCGGGTTGGCCAGCAGCACCCGGTTTTCATCGACCAACTCGCCCGGTAGGGGAAGGATGCCCCGGGCTGCACCGTCCCGGGCGGGCAGCCATGCCCGGTCCACCACGGGCCGGCCCGGGTCCAGTTCCCCCGCCTGCCCGACGATGCTTCGCTGCACGGCCGCGGTTACCGGCTCATCGGCGTCGATTCGCACGGCCAGCGGCCCCGGTTCCACCCCGCTCAGGGAGATGTCGGTCACGGTACCCGGCTCCAGCACCTGCTCCTCGGCACCTGCCAGGGCGTGGGAGCCGTCGGCGGTCAGCACCTCCACGGCGATGGTGGCCACGTCCTGGGAGGGGTTGACCACCCGCACCACCGGCGGGTGGTCCTGCGCCTCCACCTCGGTCACCTCGAACGGGCCGACGACGGTGGCCTGAGCCGGGTCGGTGGTGGCCGTCACCACGTCTGTGCCGGCCGGGACCACGCCGTCGAGGGCTGAGTCCTGGACCGCCGCGGCGACCTGTCCGCCGTCGCTGGTGACGCGCACCGCGAGCCGCTCCTCCAACGCCAGCGTCTCCAGCAGCACCGAGTCGGACTCGCCGGGCGCCAACAGCACCTCGGTACTCTCGTCCGCCGGCCCGGTCCCGCCCCAAACCTCGACCGTGGCACTGACTGGGGTCTGCCCCGGGTTGGTCACCAGCAAGCGCGCCGAGGAGCCCAGTTCCGTGGTGCCTCCCACCAACCATTGGGTGGAGGTGGGAACTTGGCAGTCCGCGGCGCTCAGCCCCCGCAGGTCGCCGGTGTCGGTGCGGCTCAGCGCGGTAGCCGCACCCAGCGGGGTGTTCCCTGCTTCCGGCTCGGCGTCCAGAACAGCCGGCTCCTCCACTCCGGATTCATTGACGACGACGACACCCGTCTGCTCCCGGACCTCACCTGATTCCTGGTTGCCCACGGTGAGTCTCACCGGTCCCGGTTCCGCGCCGTCACGGCCACTGATGAGGCCCTGCAGGGACGTGACAGGCACCTGTGCGCCCGTACCGAACTCGTCGTCGTACTCGATGTCACCGGCGCCGTCGTCGGTGGCCACCCTGGGCGCATCCGGGCACACCAGCACCAGCCCGCTCGCGCCGATGTCCACCGACCGGGCAGGCATCGGGGAAGGCTCGGGCGCCGGTTGCAGCAGCCCGGCGGTGAGTACTGCGCCGGTCACCAACACCACCGTGACCCCGGTCAGGGCCGCGATGACGGTCCGTAGTACGCGCCGCATGCGGTCGCTGGTCCGAGTGGTCATCGGTCACCTTCCACGCGACTACCTTCCACCCGGCGGCGGCGGGTGGGTAGGGCGAGCAGCACCGTGAGTCCGAGGAGCACGGCGGTGACGACCTGCGCGGCGGTGTGCAGGGTCGGCCGGTAGTACACGTTCAGTTCACCGGCAGCGCCGTCGGGGATGAGGAACTGCTGCTGCCAGCCCTCCGTGCTCGCTCGCAGCGCCCGGCCGCCGATGTCCGCACGCCAGGCCGCGTCGGAGCGTTCGGCCAGGACCACAGTGCGGCCGGTGCCGCTGCCGTCCAAGGCGACCGATCCGGCGTCGTGCTCCATGGGTACGTGCCCCAGCACGGTGCCATCGCCATCCCGTACCTGAACGCGGGCGAGTGCGTCCTCGGTGCTCCCCGGGTTGACCCGCCAGATCACCCCGGCGGGGTTCTCGGTCACGCGTTCCAACCCAAGGACCGCATCGAGTTGGGCGATCAGGCGGGTGCGGGCGGCTTCATCGGTCACCGCGACCCCGGTGGCCGTGGTGTCTGCCGGGGGCACCACCACCACACCCACGGCGTGCTCGGCCAATCGGCCGGCGGCCTCGTCCACCGCCCCGGCCACCAGTTCGGCCACAAGGGCCATCAGGTGAGCGTCGGCACTATCCACACCTGGGGGAACGTCGGCGCCGGGGCTGTCGTCGGCTCCCGTCGCGCCGGCTGCGGAGGCGTCGTCCGCACGGTCTACGTCGCCCGCGTCGTCCGCGCCACCTACGCCGTCTACGCCGTCCGCGCCCTCGGGATACAGCACACCGAGCGCATCCCGCACAGTGACTGCGGTGGATGTCTCGGTCAGCTGGGGGCCGTTGCCCCGCCAGAGTTGGGCATCGACTCCGTGCGGGGTGGTGGTCAGCGCGAGCACCCGGGTCCCCTGAGTCTCCTGCAACGTGCGTCCGAGTGCCGGCACCGGGTCGGGCCCGCGGCCCCGCAGGGCGATGGTCGGGGCACCGGAACTCTCGTCCCCGTTCGGGTCGCTTCCCGCGTCCCGCTCCCCCAGCACCGCCGCGGGCCAGACGGTCGCCGTGATCGCTAACCCGGTGACCAGGCACACGGCCACGACCGCGGCGCTGATCTGACGCCAGCCGAACGAGCGCCCGGCGAGGGCGCCCCGGAGCCCGTCCAGCCCGCTGACCACCGCGAGCAGGAAGCCGAGCAGGACCAGTGAGGTGCCCGGGCCGGCCCATCCGGTCACCAGTTCGTCCGCGCCGCTCGGCCCCCTGCCGATGCCGACCTCGGTGCGGTTCGATGCCAGCGCGGTGGCCAATCCAATGGCGCTGAGCAACCATCCGATGCGTGCCGCCCGACCGCGCCCGCCGCCGCGGACCAACGCCAGCAGCGCAGCCACCACCAGCGCGCCCGTGGCGGCCAGCGGCAGCACCTGATCGTCCAGACTCGCGAAGAGTCCCGCCCCGGGCAGGTCCATGCCGGGCTGGGGTGCGGCCGGCCAGCCCAATAGCGCTAGCCAGGCGGGACCGGTCTCGGCGTTGACAGGCACACCGGGGTCGGCGAGCAATAACCGCCAGCCGCCATCAGACCAGGTACCGATCGCATACAGCCAGACCGGGCCCGATAACACCACCGACGGCAGAGCGACCAGCACCAATCGGGCCCTGCCGGCCGGCAGGTTCCGGCTGCGGCCCAGCACCAGCGCAATGAGCACCAGACCGGCTAATCCTGCCGGGAGGAGGACCGGCGCACCCGCGGCGGCCACGGCGAAGGCCAGCCCGGCGGCTGCTGCCGCAGCGGTCGACGGCGCCCGGGACATCCGGGAGATCACGGTGGCGCGTTCCCTGGGCTCGGCCTGTACGTCCGGGCCATCGGCAGTGTTCGACCGGATCGGCTCGAGGTGGGCGAAGACATCGTCCGCGGCCGGCTCCTCCGGTCCGGTGCCGTCGAGGTCGTCGTCCCCGTCGCTGTTCTCCCCCTCGCTGCCAGCGGCAGGTTCCGTGCCGGTCTTCGCGTCGTCCCCGCCGTCTACGTCGGCTTTCCCGCCGTCGTCTGCTGCGTCGTCGGCGGCGTGGTCGGTGGCGGCGTGCTGCCCATCGTCCCGGTCACGGTTGTCCCGGTCTAGGTCGCTGCGGTCACGGTCGTCCCGGTCACGGTCGCCTCGGTCACGGTCGCCTGCGGTGTCGGCTTCGCCGGTGACGCCGTCACTTGGGTCGTTGCCCTCCACCCGACCGCGCTCCGCGCGCTCCTGCTCGCCGTCGTCCTCCGCGAGCTCCTGCTCGCCGTCGTCCTCCGTGCCTTCGGCAACATCCCCTGAGGTGTCATCCGCCGCGTGTCCGGGCACGCCGTCGACTAATTTCTTTGACTCCCGCGCGGGTTTCTTCGGCTCCCGCGCGGCGCCCTCAGATTCCGGTCCAGCGCTCGTTTCGGCGCGGCCCTCCCGTTCTGGAGTGTTGGTACGACCTACCGCGGCCAGGGCCGCGAGCCGGGCCCGTTTGGCTGCCCGTCCGCGACGCGGCGCGGTTGGACGCTGGGTCACCCGCTTCGCGCCGACCATCCCGGAGATGACCACGTCGCGTCGGTCCAATCCCAGCGCGCGGGCCAGCCCCAGCCCTACCAGCGGCAACGCCACGTGCGCGAGCACCGACCCGAGCCGGCCATCACCCAGCCCCAGCAGGAGCGGCGGCCCGAAGGCCCACACCCCGGCCGCCCACATCCGCACCAGCACCGAGCGGGTAGCGGCACCGGCCGCGAACCACGCCGTGATCGCGGCCAACGGCATCGCCAACAGCAACACGAGCGCCACGGTTACCTGCACCGGTGTGCCAAGGGGTCCGCCGGTCACGGCAGACAGCACGCCGAGCACACCAAGGAACGGGTCCGTGGGCCCGGGATAACCGTCGCCGCTGCTCACCCAGCCGCTGAGCGCCGCCTGCCACAACTGGAAGAAGGTGGCGTCCACCGGCAGGAGGGCGCCCCCGATCAGGGGCCCGGACAACACCACCGGCAACATCGTGACCGCCGCGACGGCGCTACTCACCACCAGCACCGCACCGAAAGCGAGTCGCCGGCGGCGGGCCACAGCGGCACGTTCGGCCATCTCCAACTCGCTGGGAGCCCGTGCGGCCCGTTGCTCGGCGGCGGCCTGCAACCGCCGATTGCGCCGTGCCCGCAGCAACTGGCCCCAGCGCGCCTGTAACGGGACAAGCCGCCGCGCGGGAACCTTTTTCGTGCGCCGGGCCCGTCGGCGGGCCCGAAGCACCGCACGAGGTCGGAGTACCGCGGTCAGCGCCGCCCGCAGTTCGGCACCGGCGAGGGTGAGTTCATTCGTGGTGACCTGCCACAGCGCCCGCAGCGGGCCGAGCAGGAGTGCGGCCAGCGCCACCAACGGCATCAGCAGCAGCGGACTGCGGACCAGCCAGGAGTGCAGTTGCGCGGTGCGGCGCGCGGTGAAACTGTGGCGCGGGTCCGGAGCCACCGGCTCCCGTGTGCGGGCTCCCCCGCGAGTACGTAACCCGAAGTAGCCCGCGCGGGCGTGCCGCACGCGAGCGCCCGGGGCAACAACCACCCGATGCCCGGCAAGCCGTGCCCGCCGGCACATGTCCGCGCCGTCACCGAACGGGCCGAGCACCGGGTCCGCGCCGCGCAAGGAGCGCCATAGGTCGGTGCGGATCAGCATGCCCGCGGTGCCCACGGCGTAGACGTCCTCGCGGCCGTCGTGTTGACCCTGATCGATCTCCCCGGACTCGATCCCGGTGTAGCGCTGACCGTCCACGGTCATGCTCACACCGACGGAGAGCAGGCGATCCGGTTCGTCCCAGTCGACCTGTTTCGCCCCGGCGATGGCCACGGAGGCCGAGCGTTCCACGGTGGCCAGCAGGTGGGTCAGCGCGTCGGGCTCCGGGGCCGAATCGTCATGGAGCAGCCACAGCCAGCCGGTGTCCACCCGCGCCTGGTTCACCGCGGAGTGCACGGCCGCAGTGAAACTCATCGCACCGCGCAGAGGCACCACCTGCACCTCGGGTTGCGCGCGCTGGTCCGGTCGAGAGCGCTGATCTGGTTCCCCGCTTGGGGTCAGACCCGCGGCGGCAAGCACCCCGTGAGGGTTGAGCGGCTGTCCGCGTGCGTCCAGGGGTGCCTCAACCGTCCTGGTTTGCCCGGCCTGGGCGTCCGCGTTCGGCTCCGCCGGCAGCAGTGCCCATACGATCCGGTCCGGCTGCAGGCGTTGCCCGGCCAGCGCGGCGAGCGTTTCGGGCAGGTACGGGGAATCGACGGTCCCGACTATGACGGCGCAGACGTTAGGGCGTGGCACAGTCATCCGGGGCGCTCGGAGGGGCGGATGGGGCGATCAGATCGCGCGACGCTTGAGCTTTCGACGTTCCCGCTCCGACAGGCCGCCCCAGATGCCGAACCGCTCGTCGTTCTCCAGCGCATACTCCAAGCACTCGGCCCGCACCTCACAGGAAATGCAGACCCGCTTGGCCTCCCGGGTGGAGCCGCCCTTCTCGGGGAAGAACGCCTCCGGGTCGGTCTGGGCGCAGAGTGCGCGCTCCTGCCAGCCAAGTACGCCCTCATCGGGGGCGAAGGCGTCGAAGAGCACAGGTGTTTCCGGCTGTCGCTCGGGACCGGCCGCGGGCATCCCGTCGGTCAGAGGCCCCTCTCCCAAGATGTTCCACACGGTGCTTCCCCAATCTCCACTCGGTGCGGCGACGCTGCCGCCGTCCGTGCCTAAATTACACGCGTGTTATCCCGCTAAAGTCAAGCCCAACCGTGATATTGCGAGGGTGGTGAAGAGCTGGTATAGCGCGCTTTCCAGCGTCCGGGGCACCCCGGGGGTTACCGTGGCTAGATGGTACTCAAAGGTCTGCACCCACCGGCAGGTGTCAGTTCCACCCAGTTCGAGGACACCATCGCCCGCGAACGACCCGACCTGTTCACCGGCCCCTTCTCCTGGCCGGTGATGACCCTGGACCAGCCCAGTCTGGAAGACAACCTGGCCACGATGACCCAGTTCTGCACCCGCGCCGGGTTCGAACTGGCCCCGCACATCAAGACGCACATGTCCCGGCAACTGTGGCAACGCCAGCACGCCGCCGGTGCGTGGGGCGCCACCGTGGCCACCGGCGGCCAGTTGCGCACGGCACGCTCCTGGGGAACCAGCCGGCTACTACTGGCCAATCAACTCGTGGATCCCCGCGAGATCGCGTGGTTGGCGCAGGAAGCCCGCGCGGGCGAAGAGGATTTCGAGGTGTGGGTCTACGCCGACAGCCGCACCGGAGTGGACCTGTTGGCCGCCGAACTGGCGGCCCCGGACGTGCGCGAGCGCGTCGGGGTGCTGATCGAACGCGGACACCCCGGGGGCCGCACCGGGGTGCGCACCCTCACCGAGGTGCGCGAGTTGGCCGAGGCCGCCACCGCGGCCGGGCTGCGGGTGGTGGGGGTGAGCGGATACGAGGGCAGCGTGGCCAAGGGCGCCGATGCCCAGGCGCTGGCTGCCGTGGCCCAGTTCTGCACCGATCTGCTGCAGTCCGCCGAGACCGTGGCCCCGGTGGTGCATGGCCGCCCGGTGCTGAGTGTGGGCGGCAGCGCCTACCTCGACGTGGTGCAACAGGTGCTCGCCGGCACCACCGAGAACGTGCGCGTGATGGTGCGGTCAGGGGCGTACCTGACCCATGACCACGGGCTTTATGACCGGGCCGACCCGTGGTCGCGGATGGATCCGCCCGCACGGCTACGCCCGGCGCTGCGGCTTTGGGCACAGGTGCATTCCACCCCCGAACCGGGACTGGTGCTGTGCGGGGCCGGACGGCGCGACGCCCCGTTCGATGCCGACCTGCCGATCCCCTTGCAGGTGCACCCCGCCTCGGGCACCGGCACGGCACGCCCGGTGCACGGCACCACTACTCGGTTGAACGACCAACACCTGTTCCTGCACACCGAGGACCAGGTCGCCGTCGGCGAGGTGATCGAGTTCGGGGTGTCCCACCCATGCACCAGTTTCGACAAGTGGGCCGCGCTGCCGGTGCTCCAGGGCCAGCAGGTGGTGGGATTGGTCCACACCCAGTTCTGACCGGCGGCCACTGAACAGCGGGTCTGAACGGCGCGTCTGACGGCAGGTGTGCGCAAGGCCCACACAGGCGGAGCACGTCACGTGGGCGCGAGGGCCCCACATAGTCGGAGCACGTCGCGTCGGTACGACGCCCCAAGGGCGAGCCCACCTACGCCGTCGGTGCTCGCAGCCCCAAATTCCGGTCTGTGTTGACCGGGCACGTTCTGACCGCCCGTTGCCGCGCTCTGCGCGCACGTTGCCACGGCTCTACCCTGGGGGCATGGTCGATGTCGCAGATCTGATCTCCTCCTGGCAGGGCCGCGACGGCGCGCTGCCGCGGGTCACCTGGTACGGGCCGGGCGGGGAACGGGTGGAGTTGTCCGGCCAGGTGTTGGCCAACTGGGTGATCAAGGTCGCCAACTTGCTCACCGAGGAGGCCGACGCCGACGACGGCGCCGAGGTGTTCATCGACCTTCCGGTGCATTGGCGAGCCCTGACGTGGGCACTTGGTGCGTGGTTGACCGGGGCGCAGGTGAGTTTCGGCGACCGGATCAGCGGCGATGCACCGTCCCCGCAGGTG
>Ga0209487_1002098_pt1 | contig 16397 bp, 12 predicted proteins | sample Poulit2012_FD_187524 | JGI IMG/M metagenome (GOLD analysis project Ga0209487, IMG submission 187524) | Agricultural soil microbial communities from Georgia to study Nitrogen management - Poultry litter 2012 (SPAdes) (version 2) | ecosystem: Environmental > Terrestrial > Soil > Agricultural land...
GAGACAATCACATGTTCCGCGCCTTGATCAATGAGTTTTCTAGCATAAAAGATGGCTTCTTCACGCGATGAAATGGTTGTATTAAATAACCCACCAAGCTCATGATGATTAGGCTTTATCAAGAGTGGATGGAAGGGAAGTACTTTTTTCAATAAGTCTCCTTCCGCATCTACAACAAATTGAGTACCGTTGTCCACACAAATTTTCACAAGTTCTTCATAAGTAGTCGGAGGAAGGGTGGACGGGATGCTCCCAGCAAGCACGAGGATATCTTGATCCGTTAATTGATTCACTTTGTTTTTTAAAGAAAGTAAGTTTTTCTCGTTGATACTAGGGCCTATGGCATTAATCTCTGTCTCTTGATCGGTCTTCAACTTCACATTAATTCTTGTATCTCCTTCAATCGATATGAAATCCGTATTTATGTTTAATCCCTGTAAATAGTTTTCAATATACTCACCTGTAAAGCCCCCTAAAAAACCAAGTGTGGTGCTAGGAACGTTTAAGTTTTTTAAAACTTGAGACACATTAATTCCTTTACCACCAGGAAATTTATTGTCACTATTTGATCGATTTAATTGTCCTAATGTTACCTGGTCAAGTTGCAAAATATAATCAAGTGATGGGTTAAGCGTTAAAGTATAAATCATGGCTGAATCACCTTTATTTCTGTTTTATTGTTGAACTGTTCTAGAGCAGTGGGTTCCAAATTATTTGTGATAATTGTCGCCGCATCAAGATTTGCTATTTTGGAAAAGGCAATCTCAGAAAATTTTGTATCATCTGCGAGGACGTATGCTTCTCGTGTTAACGAAATAGCTAATTGTTTGATTTGTGCTTCCTCTTGGTCGGGGGTTGTAAAACCGTATTCAGGATGCACGCCATTGACACCGATAAAACATTTATCAAATCGATAGTGCTTTAGACTATCAAAAGCACCTCTTCCGATAAGAGCTTTCGTTTTCGGTTTGGCAAAACCTCCAATAAGATACGTTGTTATGCCTTTCTCCAAAAGACTGTTTATATGCATAAGTCCATTTGTGACTACAACAATATTTTTAGGGAGATGTGAAATTAATTCATACGTTGTTGAGCCAGCGTCAAGATAAATGCTATCTCCTTCTTCAATAAAGTGACTTGCATATTCAGCTATTTGTTGTTTGGTGTGAACGTTTTTGGATGATTTTTCTGTCATGCTCGGTTCACTGAGTTTTCCTTGAAGTCTGGCAGCACCTCCGTGCACACGTTTAAGATACTTTCTTTCTTCAAGTTGTGTTAAGTCACGTCGAATGGTTGACTCTGATGCGTTAGTTAAGTTTACGAGATCTTTTAATTTAACAGTATTATTTACTTTTAATTGATCTATTATAATTTGATGACGTTCTGATTCTAGCAAAATATCATCTCCTTATGCGCTTACATTTAATTTGTATATCTATATTATAAGCTGGATAAACTCAAAAATCAATCATGAACAATCAATTACAATCATAAACTATCAAGAAAACTTTTTCTGTGGGTTAGGAATGGTAATGTTTATGATTGCATTAAAAAAGAGGATGGGAGATAAGTATTTTAGTTAATGTAAAAGCGAACGTATTAAAGTATATTTCTTTTAATATACACTTTTAAAATCAGCGTAGGAAAAATACGTAGACTCCTGCAGGATGAAAAGCTTAGATGAGACCCCACAGAGCGTAGCTCGAGGAGGCTCATCAGCGCCTGCGGAAAGCGAAGTATTTTTCCGAAGCGAATAACACTCGCTTAAAATTGTTCGTCTTTTAATTACTAATACTTAGTTTTGTCCCAACCTCTTCTAAATTTCCATTTTAAATTAAATCAATCGCTTAATTATTGTTTTCAACGGTGGCATGTCGTTTTCGCCTTCTTTTTCAGCAAACTTTTTAAATAAATATTTAGAATAACCGATGGCCTGGCTCATTTCGATTTTACCAGGGAGCGGTGCACGTACTTCAATCGATGCATCAATAATGACCGGTTTAGTTGATTGTTTGTCAGCCTTGAGTGCTTGCGTGAGTTCAGCTTCATTTGTTGCTTGATATCCTTCACCGCCACAAGCTTTAGCGAATCCAGCATAATCCATATCTTGAAGAGGGATTTGATAGGGGATATTACCTAATTCTTCTTGCTCGAATTGAATCATGCCAATTTTTTTATTGTTCAAGATGATAACTGTAATAGGTAGATCATATTGAACTGCTGTTAAAAAGTCGTGCATCACCATAGAAAAACCACCATCCCCGCATATCGCAACAACTTGCTTGTCAGGTTCGTTCAGTTTAGCGGAGAGCGCCCCGGGTAAACCGCAACCCATTGTAGCAAGCCAGGATGAGACGATAAAACGTTGATTAGTCATTTGGAAAAAGCGCGTTGTCCAAGTCGTGACATTGCCAACATCCACGGAAAGTATAGCATCGTCATCAACATTTTCCTGCAAGGCACGAATCACTTGTGGGCCTTGCATCGGTTCATCGGCTTTACCTGTAGAAATATTATCAAGATGTTTCCACCAGTTAGACATATTTTCTTGACAGCTTTTTAAAAATCGCTGATCCATTTTTTCCTTAAGCTGATCATTGAACCAACCTAAAACACGCTCGGATGATGCGACCAATCCAAGACTGACAGGATATCTTTTGCCAATTTGTGTAGGATCTGTATCGATTTGAATTGCTGGGGCATCTTTTGGTAAGAATTCACGATAGGGATAAGACGTTCCAATCATAATGAGTAAGTCCGTTTCCTCCATAGCTTCATAAGCCGGTTTCGTTCCTATTTGGCCAAGGTTCCCAAGGTTGTATGGGTGTTTATCTGGAATAACACCCTTTCCCCTAAGCGTTATAATGATCGGGGCACCAGCTTTTTCAGCAAAGGTGGTGAGCTGTTTACGCGCGGGGAATGCTCCTTTTCCAGCAAGAATAACTGGTTTTTTGGCTTTAGCAATCATATCAGCTGCTTTAGTTAAATCAGCGCCATCGCAAAAGAGTTGCGGAGATGTATACGTAGCATCCCGGAGTTCGGGGGACTCGATTTTTTCTAAGAAAACATCATCAGGTACTGTTAAAACAGAGACACCTTTATGTGCGTAAGCCTCTTTGAATGCTTGTTGTAATAAAGGGCGCATTTGTTTTCCCGATGTCACACGTCGATTAAACACGGCCACATCATCAAATAATCTTTCCAAATTCACTTCCTGAAAATTATCGGTTCCAACGAGATCATGCGAGACTTGTCCTGTGATGACGACAAGTGGTGCCCCGTCAGCTTTAGCATCGTACATACCGTTGAGTAGATGGATGGCACCAGGCCCTCCAATCGATAGGCAAACGCCTACTTTACCAGTTAATTTCGCTTCTGCGGCTGCCGCGAGTGCACCAACTTCCTCATGACGAATATGAATAAATTCTATGGCCTCTTTATGTTTCCGAAGAGCTTCTACTAGATTGTTAACTGAATCACCGGGATAGCCATAGACATGGTCAACCTCCCAGTCTTTCATAATATTGATTACCGCTTCTGCTGCTTTCATGTTGAATCCTCCTCGATTCTAATCTGCTATTATCAATACCCTAAGAGATTTCGATGTAATCATAGGAGGGAGAAGAGCTCCTAATTAAACGTCGCTGTTTTAAAATTAAAAAACACAGAACCAGATGTCTGTGTTTTTTGTTAAGTGTATTTAAGTTATTCGATAAAATCTCCACGGATAAACTTTTCTTCCTGATTAAAGTTTATTCGTATACTTTTAGAAGATGTCGGATCAGGTGAATCAGCAACATGAAAATGGATATGCGGTTCACTGGAATTACCGGAATTTCCAACAAGACCTAGGAGATCACCTTGCTTAACATCATCGCCCTCTATCACTTCGATCGACTGATGTTTGAAGTGAGCGAGATAACTGTATTCTTCATTTCCATGGTCAATAATGACAAAATTGCCTAAAGGTTGCTCCTCATTCATTTCGCCCACTGGCTCATTATCTTCAACGTTATTTTCTACTTTAACGATTGATCCATCAGCAGGAGCCAGGTAGTTTTCACCAAACGCATAATAGTTTTCATTTAATGTCTGGTCGCCTTCAAAAGAATTGTCCTCTTTTACTATCGTAAAATCATAAGCATAACGCTGATTTTCGAATTCGTAATGATAGTTAGTTAACGTATTTGTTCCACCCCAAAACACAAACCACTCGTCTTCAAAGGGATATTGAAATGTTGTTTTGGTATAAGCTTCATCAGTTTCTGGATAAGCAGCAAGCGGCATAATTTGTAATCCTTGAATAATGTCTTCCTCATCAATAATTGCTAAAATACCTTTCGAACCACTATCATCGATCCAAGCATAATGCTTCGCGTCATCGCCATAAGGGAGCTCGAATTGTAACTTATATGTAGAAACTCCTCTATGAAAATCTTCCCCTAAATCACGAAGTTCATTTAGAGACACCTCATCCTGGAATTCTTTACTCATATGACTATAAATTCGTTCATAGTCATCATCCAAAAAAGCATCAGGTAATTCTTTCGGTTTCATCGGTTCCTCTCCTTTACTTATACCTTCTTCATTACTACAAGCAGCTAATAGTATAATAGAAAAAATAATCAAAACAAAAAAGACTTGAAAATATCTCAACTTTCATCCTCCTATTACATCTTACTTAGATACTACGGTAAAATGTAGGAAAAAGTTTCATAATTTAGATTTCATATCATCCATTTGTCAAAAAAGTAAAAAAACATATATATTAAGTAGTAAAGAAACTATAAAGTTATGTATAATTAAACACTAAGATAAACCATTTTAACGTCTGGAGAGAATGTTATGTACATCGATTTATTGATTGAAAAACTAGGAAAAGATAAAGTAACACAAAACGAAACGGAGCTAGTCAGGCACAGTCGTGATGAATCCATGCATCCGTCAATTTCCCCAGATGTCGTTTGCTTTCCCGAAAATACACAAGATGTGACTACAATTATGCGTATTGCTCGAGAAAACAAAGTACCCGTCACCCCGTTTGGCGCGGGTTCCGGCTTGGAAGGACAAGCCATTCCAACACAAAAGGGTATTGTCATCGATTTCGAACAGATGAACAACATCATAGAATTTAACCCGGAAAATTTAACCATCACCGTCCAACCAGGTTTAACTCGCAAGCAGCTGAACCACTATATTAACCGTCAAGGTATGATGTTTCCAATCGATCCGGGCGCAGATGCATCCATCGGCGGGATGGTCGCGACAAATGCAAGCGGTACAACAGCTGTACGTTACGGCTCAATGCGAGAACAGATTTTAGCCATGGAAGTTGTTCTGGCCGATGGGAGGGTGATTATGACTGGAACTAAAGCAAAAAAATCATCATCTGGCTATCATTTAAATGGATTATTTGTTGGTTCAGAAGGAACACTTGGAGCCATTACTAAAATAATATTGAAATTGCACGGCATTCCGGAATCAACAGTGGTTGCTCGCTGCACATTTACCAGTCCAGAAACATGCGGGGAAGCAGCACAGACGATCTTATTAAGTGGCATCAACGTCATGCGGATGGAATTTGTGGACGTAAACACAATCAAGCAAGTCAATGAGTATGGCAACCATCATTATCCCGAGCAACACTCCTTGTTTTTTGAATTTGCCGGTACTGAAAAAGCAGTGGAAGAAGAGATCATTTTTGCAGGTGAATTAATGAAAGATTTAGGTTGTGAGAACTGGGAAGTAGCAAGGGAGTCGACCGAGCGCGAGGAGTTGTGGCGGGCAAGACAAGAGATGTCATATGCATTCCGTCATTTAAAAGGGAGGCATGCCTTTAGCACGGATGTTTGTGTACCTATTTCAGAATTACCCGGAATGATTAACTATGCAAGCGCATTGCTTTCTGAAAAAAATCTTAAAGGCGGGATATTTGGCCATGTTGGTGACGGTAACTTTCATACTTTGCTTACGTTTAGAAAAGAAAGTAATGAAGAGCGAGATATAGCTTTTGAGATGAATGATTTAATTGTCAATCGCGCTATCGAAGTAGGCGGAACATGCACAGGCGAACACGGCGTAGGCCTAGGAAAAAGAAAGTTTCAAGAGCAAGAGCATGGAGATGCGCTTGACATCATGCGGTCTATCAAAAAAACGTTCGATCCTGATGGGATTTTGAATCCAGGGAAGATCTTTTGACGAAAGGCTATAGAATAAACTGAAGGGCTATAGATCCAATTGAAAGGCTATAGATTCAAATGAAAGGCTATAGAACAAAATAAAGGGCTATAGCCACTAATGAAGGGGCATGGAAATATTTAAATACGCATTGCTGCATATGAAGACGCATAGAGATTCTTAAATACGCATAGCCGCAAACGAAAACGCAAAGAAACCTATAAAGGCGCATAGATGCTGACAAAGCCGCACGGTACACCCCTAATAATATAAAGTATAAAACTTCTATAAAATATCAAATTTTCCTACTAAAAGTAGCCTAAAGTCTTGTATTATAATCCAGTTATTAGATAATAAAGGAGTAAGAGAGAGTATTAGATTTTGGGAAGGTTATTTTTTTACTCTTAAACTAGGTCATTTTACCTAAATCTATTACACTACTGAATCCTTTGGAATGACGTGAGGAAATCTAAAAAACGATTAAAGTTAGCTGCTATTTTAATTGTTAGTGCTTTGATTTGCTCTATGAAAAAGCGGATATTGCTTTATATCAGGCAAAGGTAAAGGGGAAAAATCAATATTGCTTGTATTGTGATGATTTATTGACCCATAGGCCGATCGGATTTTAACCGGGATATGTACCAATAAAAGAAAACAGCCTTCATATATACATCTGAAAGCTGTTTTCGTCATAGATTTCTTATTCTCTTTCCCTTGCTCTTTGCGTGTCGCGAATATTCTTCTGAATAGTGACTGCTGAGAACAAACTTAAAGCAAAGGACATTCCATAAAATCCTTTTTCACTTAGGATAATACTCCCGGCATTGTATAGACCGACACCCATCAACAGGATTGAGATAAGCAGGGCCATCCAGCTGATACCGTAATAAATATTTGTAACCGGGATCCCTTCGTGTTTATCCCTGACTGACTTTTGTAAAGATACGGCTGAATATAATCCAAACACTAAAATTGCAAAATAATAGCCTTTTTCATTTAGCTCCATTGTCGCATTAAATAAGCCCACAAGATAAGCCGCAACCCCTAGTATTAAAGCTGCCCATGAGGCTCCTATAAAAGCTGCTGTTGGTTCACCTTCTTTTCTTTCCACTTCTATTTTTGACTCGTTTTCTTCCTTTTCTTCAAAGAATAGTTCAGGTTCACTCGACATATACTCTTCACCCCCATTTAATCCATTGACCGTTACAAGTACACCTAGAGTTCTTTCTACAATCATTATATATAAGTTCTTTATAAATAGTAGCCTATTTTTTAAAATTCCCGCTTTGTTAGTGTGTAGCTTGCGCCGGATATTAACTAATTTTCAATCAATTTAATTGTACGTGAGTTTAGAGTCAGTAGGTAGAGCACTAAGCACTAAATCATTGAGTGTGTAAATAGTTATAAAGTCCCGTTCTAGCAATAGCAACCTTTAATAACTGGAATATATTTATTAAAAACGTTCCTGCTTTCGTATTTAATAACAAATCATTTGTGGTATATATTAAGGGAAAGCTCATTTAGGTTACCAAGAGAAGAAATAGTAATATTGATATAAAGAGGAAAGGATGATCAATCATATTATGATTAAATTAGCGATTGTCCGGCATGGTCAGAGTGAGTTCAACAAGTCGAACACATTTACAGGTTGGGAAGACCCTGATTTAACAGAGTTGGGTATCAAACAAGCTCAAGAAGCAGGAAAAAGATTACAAAAGGCCAATTTAGAATTTGATATTGGTTTCACTTCAGTGCTAACTCGAGCGGTCAAAACATTATATTATATTTTGGAAGAAACGAATCAGCTATGGCTACCCGTGAGGAAAAGTTGGCGTTTAAATGAGCGTCATTATGGAGCGCTACAACGACTAAATAAAAAAGAAACGGCTGAAAAATATGGCGAAGAACAAGTCCGTTTATGGCGTCGAAGTTATGATATTACACCACCATTCCAAAAGGAAGAAGAAAACCAAGCGAAAAATGATCGCCGTTATGCGCTACTTGATCGGGACGTCATTCCTGCCGGTGAGAGTTTAAAGATGACATTAGAACGTGTCACACCATATTGGGTGGACAATATCGTGCCATTAATCAAGCAGGGTAGACATGTCATTATTGCCGCACACGGAAATAGTCTTCGCGCATTAATAAAACATCTCGAAGACCTGTCAGATGAAGCAATTACTGAAATAGAAATACCGACAGGCGTTCCACTAATTTATGAGCTTGATGAAGAACTAAAACCTATAGATAAGTATTTTTTATAGAGTAACTTTAAAGGAAAAGTGAGGAAAAGCATTCAATCTCATTAAGTTTGAATGCTTTTTTAAATAGGAATAATCATTCTCGTTGTTTCCGCTGAGGATTACGCGATGGATATACCAGTCGTATATCCCAGCAGGTTTATGGTACGATAATAAAATAGACTACATACAAACTTTGGGAGACAGTCACCCCGTTTGATTTGCAAGAAGGAGGAACGCCATCATGATTTACACAAAAAAATACCATATAGACTGGAGAGATATCGACTTTAAGAAAGAGCTGAAATTAAGTATGCTATTCAGCTACTTTCAAGAAGCGTCAAGTGATGCTTCAGAGGAATTAGGCTATAGTATTGATCGACTTGAAAAGGAATTTGGTGTCGCTTGGGTGCTAATGAAAATGAGAGTGGACATCACCCGTCATCCAAAATTAGGAGAGACGATTACAATTGAAACGTGGCCACTAGAACCTGGTAGGCTGTCATATGATCGAGATTTTCTTGTAAAAGATTCTGAAGGGAACGTCATCATAAAAGCCATTTCCACATGGATTATTATGAATTTAAAAGAACGTAAGATTGACCGCGGGCAAAACGTTACAATCAGCTATCCGACAATCATTAAGGAAAGAGCAATCGACGCCAAAATGAAAAAACTAAGGGCAACAGATCCACTCGATACTGCCTACACAAAAATGATTGGCTACAGTGATGTTGATTTTAACGGCCATTTAAATAATGCTAGATATGTGGATTTCATTATGGATGCTTTTCCAGTGTCAGAGCATAAAAAGTATAAAATAAATTCCATCGAGGTTCACTTTACTAATGAAGCCTTGCCTGGTGACGTGATTACAATGAAGAAAAATATATCCCACGCGTTGGAAGACGGAATCTATATTGAAGGGATAAATAACGAAACAAACGAGACTGTATTTAAATCGAAAACAGTGATAATTGCAGTGTAATGAAAAGATACTATAGCTTTTGTCATGATCTGTAAACTTAAATTTTTTTAATAGTGGGGCTGATCCAATGAACACATGTATGCTCATTGGATCAGTCCCATTTTTGTATGGTGCATCTCTATAGAAATAATTAGAAATACCCCAATGTTTCCTATACGCTTATGAATTCATAAGTGTCAGATTTGAAGTTTTTTATTACACATACATGCATTAACAATCGAGTTATGAAGATTTACGTTGTTCTGAGGTTTTAGGGGCTATACTGTGAATTGTAAGATAATAAAACTAAGGAGGAAACAACAAATGAGTAAAAACGTAGCAGTAGAAAAATCAGTATTAGAAGAGGGCTTTGATCTGGATGTGGAATTTTTAGATTTGGATGAAGTGGGGGCTATTCCAGAAACAACTGCAAGTAGTGGAACTTCAAGTTGTTCAGCTTCATCAACATGCGGGTCAAGCTCATGCTGTGGATCTTGTTAAGCATTGCAATAAAATTAATGTGAAATGGGGATAAGTAAAAATGAACACTTTGAATATCTTTAATTACAATACAAATCAAGATGCTTATTTAATTAGCGAGTTAACAAACAGATTGCTAAAAGATGAACGATACTATTTAACGCGTTCATGGGAAGGCGGTCCTCATATCAAAGTAGTATTTGATAAAGAGCTGGATCAGTCAAAGATTGAAACAATAAAAGGTTCTCTTAAACCTATGTTAGCCAAAATTGCGATTGATCAAGCGGAAGAAGAAAAACTCAAAATTAAATACAAAAAGCATGCATCTGTATTGTCAAAGTTGGAAGATAAGCAAAGTGTTTCGACAATGGAAAAGCATGGGGCTGTTAACATTGTCGATGATTCATTCTTTTATCACAACAGAGAAATAACCGAGTTCTTTCATGATATCAGACTTGATATGCAACCTCTGTTAACGGATTTATATTTACATCTTAGAGATAATTTTATACCAATACAGGGTGCATTTCCAGCTTTGTTTCATTATGTGTCAGAAGCCTACAAAGTAGACGACATGAACAAAGGTTATTTCTCTTACATTTCACATGTCCATGGATTTTTCGAGCTAGCTACAAAGCAGAAATTATCTTACAGTGAAGAAACTTTTGAAAAATATTATCAAAGTAATAAAACATATATTAAAGAATTTGAAAAAGAGTACAGTACTTTTATTGAAAGATGGTTAACTAAATGGGAGGAACTCTTCCATCTCATAAAGAGAAGTTTACCGTCTATAATCGATCAAACATATGTAGAACGTATTAAAGAAGAATTTAATTCAATTGAATCTAATTTTGATAACGATTTTCATAATCGATTTGCGAATTATGCTAAAGAGCATGATTTCGTTAACAATGATTCAGCTACAGCTTATCGGTTTCTAATAAATGTATTATATATCTCGCTGCCATTCCTAAAAATAAGCGCTCTTAAAAAACAACAATTTATTTATATGGCTTACCGATATACAGAGGACAAATACAGTATAAATTGGAGGGAGCAAATTGGCGTTATATAATGAAATAACTAAAAATCCAATGGTGCTGTTTCGTAGCAGCGACATAGGGAGAAACTGGTATCAAGATTTACGCTCAACTTCTTTAAAGTTGACAGAGATATTAGATGAAATGAATCATTTAAGGAAAAATATTGAACTTCAAAAAAAGTCTATTACGAGTCAGCTAGAAGCTGCTTTCAAAAAAAGGAAAAATAATGTTTTGCTAAATCTTAAACGGGATGTTTTCAATTTAAGATTGACACGCTTAAAAAAGTATAACTCTGAATCTTTGGAAGAGGTAGAAGGACTTGATCTTGACTTATTTCTAAAAACAGCACTTAAAAAAGAACAGTTAGAGTCAGTTTTTGAAAATCAATTTGAAAAAGTTTTAATAAATAATCGACGTGTACTTCAGTCAGAGGTGGATAATGAAGAGTTATTAAAAACAATTATATTTTTCAATGAAAATATTTATGAAAAACTTGATAAATATATGTCAGTAGATGCTGCTAATCATAATAAAAAGTTAAAGAAACTAGATTTCTTTTTGGTGAAGTTAATGATGCGGACTTCAATGAAAACAAGTCCATTTTCCTTTTTAACAAAAATAGGATCTGCATCACCAAAATTCAACGCTAAAAGTACAAATAATGTAGAAATCAATCATGCAATGGTACTCCAAATGTTCTTTGGTTTTTTGAGAAAAGATGCAAAAGCACTTCAATTAATACCGACTAAAGTTGCAAACTTTGGGAAAAGAGACTCAAAGATTTATTATGTCTCCCAGCATAGCACCAGCAATTCGAAAAAAGTGTTTGAGACGAGTGATAAGTTTATTGAGTTCCAGTTACATCCCCATGTTATTGATTTTCTTGAAAGGAATAAACAACAGGAAGTCACTTTTGACATGTTTAAAGACTATTTACTTTCACATAAACTTTATAAGGGTCAGGAGTTAAAGCTTTATCAAAAACTAGTTGAATTAAAAGTTTTAATTCAAAAAGTCAATATTGGTGCGAATCGAGATATTCTAACTAATATGATTTCGTTTCTTAATCGCTATTCACTTAATCCTGAGTTTGTATCAGCTTTATCTGCTTTAAAAATGTCAATTTCTCAATTTGAAACAGGAAGTGTAGAAGAAAGAAGGAAAGCATGGGCCCAAATAAGTAGGATAAGTAGTCAGTGGACCCAAGAAAAGATGAACTTTGGAAATGAGGTGTTGTTCGAAGATATAGTATCTAAGGAGTCAGTTGTTGACGAAACATCTCCTCAAATAACAGATGAGTTCATTGGCTATGTAACAGATTTCGTATTACTATTCGATGTCAATATCCGAGTCCAGTATGAATTAGCAAGTTTATTTCACGCTGAATATAGTGATGAAACAATTGGTTTATCGAATAGCAGCATGTTGAACGAAATTTTCTTTAATAACTTACATCACTTTTATCCATATTATCAAGATATTAATTACCGTTATCAGGAAGCAACAGCTGAAGAAGTACATGTTTTAGATGATTTAAGAGATCAGTTTGTTCAGGAGTTGAAAGAATTAATCGATCAATCAAGTGCAGAAGAATTAAATATTAAACCCCTTATCAAAAAGTATGTCGAACAAATACCACGGGACTATAAAGAACATAGTGAATTAAGTGTTACTTTGTTCACTCAAAATGATGACCAACGCACAGTCGTTAATGAAATTTATGATGGTCAAGAAAAGTTTTTGTCTAGATTTAAAGATTTTTTTGAACAAAGTAGTGAGGATGAAGATTACCTGTCTTATATTGAAAAAAACTATAATGGAAAAAATTATTACGAAATTGATGAACTTTTCGGATTTAATGGTGGTATACATGATAGGAATCAGCAGCAGGGCGTTAACTTAAATATAGGTTATCAGCAATTCCAGAAAGAAAGTCGCCCATTCATAGATGATTTTTCAGTTATGTATGATGATGAGAAACGGAAATTAAAACTTCTTGATATTTACGGAAAAGAGGCAAGGATTGCTTACAAGTCATCTTTAGTTCCCATTTTCCTTCCAGGTATTTTATCAGTTATGCTGCTTTTATTTCAGAGTGGAAGGTTAAATTTTGATGTAAATGGAATTGGCAAAACTAGGGATTACTTACCTCGCCTCTCATTTGACGATGTTGTTATGTACCGACAAAGATGGAACTTAGATCATAAAGACATTAAACATTGGATAGATAATTCTATAAATGACGCTGATCGGTACCAGGAGGTACAAAACCATTTTCAACAAAGGAATTTACCAAAGCAATTTTTCATGAAGTTTTACAAGCACGAAGATGAGTTTGCTAGAGAAAAACCTATTTTTATTGACGTAGATATTCCAGTGTTATTTCGTTTATTTATTAATGAATGTAAGCGCAGCATGGGAAAAGGCGTCGAGATATTTATTGAAGAAGCACTTCCAGGTCCAGAAACACCATTAAAAGAATATATGGTTGAGTATACAGTAGACAAAGTGACTGCTGCTGTAACTGTATAAAGCTACCTGAATTGGGAGGAATTAAAAATGAAAATTATTGATGTCAAAGGCTTAGAAAAGTCTTATGGTAATCATCAAGTTTTAAAGGGAATTGATTTTGAAACGCATGCAGGAGAAGTCATTGGTGTCATAGGAAAAAATGGTGCTGGAAAATCAACTTTCCTGGAGATCCTGATGACTATTAGAGGTTATGACAATGGATCAGTCAAAATATTTAACAATAATTTAAAAGGTCTATCAATGGAACAGCTTGTAGATATTAGGAAAGATATTTCCGTCGTTCTGCAGCCAACTCATTTTTATAAGGCGTTAAAGGTTGAAGAATTATTAAAATTATTCAAATCCTATTACCAATCAGATATTGATATTAATCAAATTATTGCAGATTTTAAGCTGGAGCAGCATCGTAAGTCCTTTTTCGAAAAGCTCTCTGGAGGTTGGAAACAGAAAGTTAGCTTGGCAATTGCCTTTTTATCAGAACCTAAGCTTATTATCCTTGATGAACCCACAACAGGACTAGATCCACATATGCGAAATGTTTTGTGGACTTACATCATGGACTATAACAAAAAAAGAGGTGGTACAGTCATTTTAACGACGCATTATATGGACGAAATTGAAATGTATTGCGACAAAGTAATGTTGATTAACAATGGGGTCAACGAGATGTTTAAACGTACCGAAGAGATTCTTTCAATGGGGTATCGTTCCATTAATGAATATTATCTAACAAAAATTGGTGAGGAGGAACCTATATGCTAGCCACTCAATTAAAATATGACTTAATTATGTTTTCAAGAGAGTTGTTTTATCTTATCTTTTCTTTGATTGTTCCCCCTGTAACATATATTTTTATGGGACAGTTATTTGGTGACGAAACGTATGTAGGTGGATTAAGTTATGCACAAATGTATACACCATCATTCATCATTTTAATTACATTTGCGGTAGTATTTTTCGCTTTTGGATTTGATCAGGTGATGAACCGGGCTTCAGGTGTTGAAAAGCGTATCAGTGTATCGCCCGTTCCCGAGAAAACAATTCTTATGTCAGGGATTATTAAGTCGGTGATCATTACAAGCTTTGGTTATATTTTAATTAATGTGATTGGTATCGCTGTTTATAATATACCATTTGAGCCAAAGGTTATCATTAGTGCTTATGGATTCTTTATCCTATTAAACGCGGTGCTTCTAGTTATATCTTCAGCAGTTTATTCTCTGTTTAAGGATATGAAGAGTGCACTGATTTTCTCCATCCTAATTTTTCAGGTTGTGATGTTTACAGGTGATTTCTCACTACCGGTTGCTAAAATGCCAGATTTTGTTCAATTCATTGCTAAAATAAACCCCATTTACCATATGAATCATCTCTTTATTGACATATGGAACCAACAGTTCACGCTCGATAGCAGTACCTTCATCTCATTTGGAGTCATCACGGGAGTATTTATAGCTGCATTATTCGTAATTTATCTTAATAGAAAGAAGGTATAATATGCGTATATTAAAAGCAAAAAATATCATTCGTTACTATTTTAAAGATAATAGTCTTTATCTTCATGGGGAGCTAGAAACGTATAAAATTAAAATAAATGAAGATGATTATTTAGAAATTCATAATATGTTGAGTCAATTAAGAAATGGTTTAGATGAGGGAACTTGTTATGAGACATATAAACGTTATAGTAAATTGCTGGATTTTCTAACTGCCAAGAGATTTCTTTATCAAATTGATAAAGAAATCCTTAAGCAGCACAGTGCTTATGAATACTATTCTTGGTTAGAAAAAGGATTACTTTCAACAGAAGAAAATTTAAATAAGCTATCTCGTTTTACAATTATGTGTCCTAAATTTCACGTAGCAACACCTAGTTTTGAAAAGAAATGCATCGATAATAATCTGAAATGTCAAATAGGTGAGGAAATCGATTCTTTTCAACTATGGGAAGATAACAGATGTATTTCTTCTTATCTGCCATATTTAAACGAAGAAAATGAGATAGTGGTTGCTCCCCATGAACCTGATCGTCAGAAAGCGATTGATCGTTCAAACATAGCTGGAAAAATTATTTCACCATTTATTTTCCACGCTTTGATTATGTCTGCTTTCGAAGAATACAAGACTGTCTTTATTATTAAAGATAATCTTGAAGTCTTAAAAAAGAAAAAGTTTCACTTAAAGAGAACATCACAACGCACGAAAACAGTGTCTAAAACAGATGATGACGTTATTACATCTTTAAACGCATTAGAAAAATTCCTTCAAACACACCATTCAGAGGTTTCATCTTTTAATTTTAACAAGAATTATAATGATTATTTACAATTACCTATCCAAATATTTACAATCCAGAAAAAGAGTAGGAATAACGACGATAATAACTATTATATAGCTGACGTGAATTATGAAAGACTAGCAAAATTTGCTGTAGAAGTTTTATTTAATGAAGTGTTATTAGGAGATCATTCTCAAGGTATATCAATCGTGCAAGAATCCGAGATTGTTCACCGAATTAAAAAGAGAGTAGGTAATCAAACGGATGGTTTGAAAACATTAGATATCAGCGGTGTTCCTGAGTTTGAAATGATTAATGGTTTATTGGAAAAAGAGGACCTTGAGTTAACATTTATGGTAGATATACCCAAGAGCAACGGACTAAAGTTTTATTTGCGAGATGATAGTACAAATAAATGGTATAAATTCGATTATCCTATTTACAATAAAGAGTTTATTCCATTAATTATTTACACATGGATTAGTGCATATATAAATGAAGTCCCATTACATGAAGCAGCATTTAGCCAAATTGAGGATAAAAGAAATTATCTTGTTGATTCGATTGGTTTCAATGATTTAAAGATAGAAACACAACAAAAGTCTACTAAGACTGATTATCTAAATATTAATAATATATTAGAGGATCTAGGTTACGGCTATGAAATAATGGAG
>Ga0209487_1002099_pt1 | contig 16396 bp, 11 predicted proteins | sample Poulit2012_FD_187524 | JGI IMG/M metagenome (GOLD analysis project Ga0209487, IMG submission 187524) | Agricultural soil microbial communities from Georgia to study Nitrogen management - Poultry litter 2012 (SPAdes) (version 2) | ecosystem: Environmental > Terrestrial > Soil > Agricultural land...
CCCGTAGCAGTGATGATTGATGAAGCTGATGCCGCTCTGGGGGACCGAAACGCCAGTGGAGACAGCGGTGTTTCCAGCCGGGTCTTTTCTCAAATCGCCACTTTTATGAGCAATACCGAGCACCGCGGGCGGATTATCTGGTTTTTGATGACTGCACGACCCGATCTGATGCCGGTGGATCTCAAAAGGCAGGGCCGGGCGGAAGAGCATATTGCCCTTTTTCCACCAGAAACCCCGGAAGAGAAAAAAGAACTCTACGAAGTGATGGTGAAAAAAACCGGACTTCAAATAACAGAGAGTTACATTCCGGGAAAAATTTTAAAGAGCAACAGTACGTTTTCGGGTGCTGATATGGAAGCAGCGCTCACCCGGGCTAAATTCAAAGCCGCAGTCCAGGGGGAAGAGAAAGCAACACCAGACATTCTGGATCAGGTTTTCGAAGATTTTCTCCCTCCCACCTACCCCGATGAGGTAGAACTCCAGACCCTTGCAGCCGTGGCTGAGTGCACTTCAAAGGCGTTATTGCCTGTGCGGTACCAAAAAATGAATCGGAATCGTATTTTAGACAGAATTAAAGAGTTAAAAGCGGGTATTCAATAAGACATGTCCAAGGAATCCATAGAAGATATTAGAAAAATAATCGACGAGCTCGACAGCACCATCGTGAAAGCACTGAGTGAGCGGCAAAAAATCGTCCGAAAGGTAATTTCAGGAAAGCTCAACGATGCCATCGATATACGCGATCCCAAACGGGAAGAGGAGCTGCTTGAGAAAGTACGTGAAAAAGCACCGGAATATGGACTCGATCCTTTCTTTTTGGAGCAGCTCTTCCGGGAAATCATTCACCAATCGGTACGTTATCAGACCCACGTACTTGTAGATCATCAGAACGACAACTCGGACAAAACATCGATCCGTGTTTCTTATCAGGGTACCGATGGGGCATTCAGCCACCAGGCGGCCATGCGCTATTTCGAGCAGCACTATTCTAAAGTGATCTGCATCGGTTACACACGCTTTGATGAGGCCGCAGAGGCCGTCGAAAACGGTGAGGCGGATGTAGCCATGTTGCCCATTGAAAATACGACGGCAGGTTCGATCAACGACACCTACGACTTACTGAATGAGATGGATCTCTACGTCATCGGCGAAGAGATTCTAAGGGTAAATCACTGTCTGATGGCACCGAAAGAAGTGGAGTTGTCAAATATCCGGCGGATTCTCTCCCACCCGCAAGCGATTGCACAGTGCAGTAAATTTTTAAGTACACTCCCCCGCTCTCATGTAGAATCCTATTTTGATACGGCGATGGCCGCCAGAAAAGTAAGGGATGACAATGACCTCTCCCAGGCTGCCATTGCGAGTGCGTACGCTGCTGAAATCTATGGGCTTAAAATTTTAAAAAGAGACCTGGCCAATCAGGCTGAAAACTACACCCGCTTTTTGGTTGTCAGCAAAACTCCGATTGTCTGTGATCCGCAGATCAACTGCAAAACCTCTCTCATTTTTGCTACTATTGATGAGAAGGGGGCCTTGCTCAAGTGTCTGAACCTTCTGGGTGATAACGGAATCAACATGACCAAACTGGAGTCCCGCCCACGAATGGGGCACCCCTGGCAGTCCCTGTTCTATCTCGATATTGAAGGGAATCAACAGGATCCTCACGTGGCCGATGCTTTGGAAAAACTGGGCAAGAAAGCTCAGTACCTGAAGATATTAGGCAGTTATCCGGCGAAGGAAGGGACCTGGTAACCTTTAAAGGAGTTGCAGATAGCCGTACGGATTAGTAACATGATCTCTCCGATCTACGGGGGATGGACCGGGAATCACTCACTTAGCATATGGGTACCCCATGAAAATCACACCTTTACGGCTTAGCTTTCTTTACCTTCTTTTTGCTGTTGTCTGGATCTGGCTCGCCGTTCCTGTTCTGTCGAAACTGACGGGGATCACCATGGGACCGGCATCCGGCCAGATGATGGGCAAGGTTCTGTTTGTATTGCTCTCTACATCCATTTTCTATGTCGCTCTGAGCTGGTATGGCAACCATGTGAATCAGGCCAGCGGTCATTCTACTTTAAAAAATGATGAGAAAGAGTCGGAGAAGGTTGGAATCTGGGACTGGAGCCGCAGCCGGGGTAAACTTTTTATAGATGATGAGTGGGCCAGCATCCTTGGGTATTCCAAAACAGAACTGGAACCCCTGGATTTTGAGACCTGGACAGATTTAATTCACCCCGAGGATCTCCAGAAGACAGAACTCCTGATGGAGATGCACCCTACCCGCCACTATCCAATCTATGAAGATGAGATCCGGATGAAGCATAAGGAGGGCCACTGGGTCTGGGTCCTCTATAACGGAAAGACAATCTCCTGGAACTCCGAGAACCAGCCGACTAAGGTGATCGGTACTCTGATGGGAATCTCTGAGATGGTAGACTTTAAGAAAGAGCTTACCGAACAGCAGAAACGCTTTGAAATTGCTGCCAATATCACCAGTGATGTGATCTGGGAGTGGAGGCCGAAACAGAATAAAGTCTGGTGGGGCGAGGGAATCGAAACGGCATTCGGCTACTCGCGGGAAGAATATGAACATCCGGAATTCTGGCAGAATCATATCCTGCCTGAAGACAGGGAGAGGGTCTGCCAGAGTATGAAACAAGCTGAAAAAGAGGGAACTGATTCCTGGCAGGAAGAGTATTGGTTTATTGACGCGACAGGGGGACTCAGACGCATTTTGGACTCGGCCTACATCATACGCGACGAAAAGGGCGAAGCGGTCCGGATGATTGGTACCATGGTCGACAAGACCCGCGAGGCAGCCTACGAAGAGGAGATCAAATTTCAGAGTTACAAGTTTGAAATGATCGCAAAAAGTGCCAATGACGTCCTCTATGACTGGAATCTGGAGAGCAACAAAATATGGTGGAGCAAGGGTTGGCAGAGCAAATTTGATTATCAGAACAGCGATATCGAAAATACGTGGGATGACTGGATCCAGCAGCTGCATCCTGACGACAGGGAGGCTGTCACTTCCAGTAAAAAGCGAGCGATTGCGAATCAGGATGACTCCTGGAGGGGCTATTACAGGATCAGAAGCAACAACGGTTTCTATTCGTTTGTTAACGACCGGGGCTATTTTTTAAGAGATAAAATGGGCAACTATACCCATATGGTTGGAGCCATATCCGATATCACCGAAGAAGTTCAGTCACGAAAGCGTCTAACCGCCTCGGAGGAGCAGTACCGGCTCTTGTTTGATCAGAATCCGATTCCGATGTGGATCTACGATCCGGACACTTTAAAATTTGTCACCGTCAATCAATCGGCCTTCAGGAAGTATGGGTACCCCCGTAAGGTCATGCGGCAGATGCGGGTGACGGACCTGCACTTGGAATCGGATGCAGCCTATTTTGAAAAGGCCCTGAAACAGGAGTTCAGCTCCTCTCATCTTAATTTCAAAGATTGCATCCATCTCACCAGCGACAATGAGAAGCTGGTAGTTGATATTTCCGTTTCAGAAATTTTATATAAAAGAAAGCGCCAGCGACTGGTCATCGCACTCGATATCACCGAACAGAGAGAAGCTGAAGAGAAAGCGATCAGTGCCATCATCGAGGGAGAAGAGCGGGAACGGCAGAGAATTGCAGAGGAACTTCATGACGGACTCGGGCAATATCTTTCCGCCTGCAACATGAATCTTAAGTCCCTCTATGAAGATCTTGAAGGCCTCTCTGACAAACATGCCAGAATTTTTGAAACAGGACTGGAGCTTTTGAACTATGCGATTTCGGAAACCCGCAATATTGCGCAAAACCTGCTCCCCAAGGCCATTCAGGATTATGGTCTGGAACTGGCGATTGAATCACTGATCAACCACCTTAAAATTAATACAGGGATTTGTTTTACCTACTACAACAATGTGGCCGGAATCGAAATTCCGGATAAAGTCCAGATCAATCTTTACAGGATACTTCAGGAGGGGATTAATAATGCGATCCGGCATGGCAAACCAACCACTATTGATATCCAATTGGTTTATTCCGATAATGAGTTGCTAATGGCGATTGAGGACAACGGAGTCGGATTTGATATCAACAATCTGGCTACACCGGGCATCGGGCTGCGAAGTATTAAAACCAGGGCCGGAGCCATGTCTGCAGATTTTGATCTGAGAAGCAATGAAAAAGGTACGATCATATCACTGGTTGTTCCGATCGGATAACTGTCCATTCCATCGCCCATGATGAACTCAATTACAAGTTAGGACTTATGGCTAGCATTAAAATCCTTCTGGCTGATGATCATAAAATTGTCCGGGATGGAATCAAGCTGATGTTACAACCCATCACCGGTATAGAAGTTGTCGCAGAAGCCAATAACGGGAATGAAGTCATGGAAATTCTGGACAGAACCGGAATTGATCTGATCATTATGGATATCAATATGCCCGGGATGGATGGAATCCAGGCTGCCAGAAAGGTGAAGGAGCGGATGCCGGATACCAAAATCCTGGCTCTCACCATGAGCAATGATGATCTCAATATTCGGCAGATGATCCAGGCCGGCGCTTCCGGTTATATTATGAAAAGTGCAGGCAGGAATGAGCTAAAGGAGGCGATTTCGGAGATCATGGAAGGCCGGCATTATTTCAGTACGGAGGCCGCCCAGAGTGTTTTGATGGACCTGGTAAAAGGAAAAGGAAGATCATCGGAACCTGAGTATGTTCACATCACAAATCGGGAGCTGGAAATCCTGGGGCTAATCATCAAGGAGTTTACAAATCAGGAGATCGCTGAAAAACTATTTATCAGTTCGCGTACAGTGGATGCACACCGAAGAAATTTACTTCAGAAAACGGGCGCCCGGAATACAGCCGGCCTGGTTAAGTATGCATTTCAGCACAACATTATTTCACCCGATTCATACTGATCCGGGCTAATTAACTGTCCCATACAGCCCATAAATACCAAAAAATTTTTAACACTTGTTAATATTTAGCTATTATTCTTAAGATTATATTCGGGTAACACCAACTTAAGAGGTGCCGGAATCTTGCAAAATGAGCATACGATATTAACGGATGGCGAACGCAAACTGCTCGATGCGTTGCCTTGGGCAGCCGTAGTTCTGGATGACCGGGGAATGATTACCGATAGTAATGAAGTATGGGATCAGGCCGTTGGGCAGCCTCACTGGGTTTTCCCGGATCGTGCAGCGACCGACTATTTTGAACATTGTGCCGGAAACGTGGCTCAGGGTAATGACTATGCCTTGCGTCTGCTCTTTTCTATACAGGAAGTGTTAGAAGGAATACATCAAAAGAGAGAGTTGAAGGTAGACGGTATGCATCCGGGGAGTGATGAAAGCTATCGGATCACCATCACCTCTCTCCAAAAACGGCAGCCTGCGGTACTCATGACCTTGACCAACATGGAGATCCGAAAGAAACCGGCCTCACTTTCAGGAGACCGGCATCAGAAGTCCCCGGAATCGGAAATGTACTTTTCTCAGACGGTATTAAATAGTATTCCGGGTATCTTTTTGGTCATCAATGAGGAGTTACAACTGGTGAAGTGGAACCAGCAACTGAACCACGAATTGGGCTACAAAGATGGGGAATTGCACCAATTAAATATGATTGAACTCCTGGGCCGGGATGACAAAGAATGGGTACAGAATGTACTGGAGCATATTTTTGTGACCGGCTCTGGTAATTTCACAGCCGGGCTACAGCCCAAAGGTGAAGGGGTAAGGCCTTATCATCTCTACTTCAACAGGTTCAGAATAGAGAACCGATCCTTCCTGGCTGCCACTGCCGCAGACAAAACGGACCATCTTGTGGTCCAAATGGAAAAGGAGCGCAATTATGAACTGATGTCCCAGCTCTTTGAAAACTCTCCGCTTGCTATCATTATGATCGGGCCAGACGGAAGGGTGATAAAGGCAAACCGTGGGTTTGAGGATCTCTTCGGATATAAAAACAGGGAGTTAACAGGCAAAAATATAAATCCGATGATCACGGAAGAGGAGTATCTGGAGGAAGCAGAGGAGATTAACAGAGAGGCATTTGGCAGAGTTTCCCACCAGATAAAAACTGTCCGCCGTAACAAGAGAGGGGAACGGATCCCGGTAATCCTTAATACAGTTCCTATCTACCACGATGAAAATTTGATCGCTCTCTTCGGGATTTATGTGGATATGAGGAAGCAGGTCTCTCTGGAAAGAAGCCTTCAGCGTACAATTGCTGAGAAGGACACCCTGCTACAGGAGATCCATCACAGGGTAAAAAACAATCTGGCTGTCGTTGTGAGCCTGCTGGATCTTCAGATACTCCAGGAGGAGAACAGAGAGGTCACTGAAAAACTGAGCGAGGTGAGCTCAAGGATTCATGCTATCGCTGAAATTCATGAGTCTCTTTATCAGGCCAGGAGCATCGTAATGGTTGATTTTGGACAGTACCTGAAGTCATTCAATCACAAATTTCATGGCTTCCCCCAGGTCGATTTTCAGTTAGAATCTACGGAAGATCTGGGACACTCCTTTCACCTCAATATGAACCAGGCGGTACCTCTAGGCCTGGTTATTCATGAGTTGATCCGTTTCTCTAAAAAAAATAATCTGTTCGAACCGGGCACTATCCGCATACGATTGTCGAGAAGAGGCCTCGAGACAGAAATAACCATCAGGGGGCTCCGCATTTTTTCGGAGAAAACTTTAAGGGATAAACAGCACACCTATCAATATATGCTCCTTAAAACCTTCCTTCAGCAGATCGATGCTACGATTTCAAAGGTGTGGCAACCTGATGAGATTCTCATCCGTTTTAAGAGAAATGATAAGCTGAGGGGTACCAACAATGCCCTTCTCTGACAGAATCCAGGGCTGAAAAATGGTTGTTCAAATTTAACTCAACCTTGTTAAATCAGTTATTTCCCCATTTCATCGTCTCTTACTATCAACACCCGGCAAGTGTGGCCCACATCCGTCGTCTCTTCCAAAATTTCTTGTTCAAATAATCAAGATCTCCGCTATATTATACCTATGGCCTCTGCTTTCAGAATTACAACTGCCACTAAAACGAAATAATTTATGTCTCAACTATCGATAATAGAGATCGCCGCGCGCTTTGAGAGTCGTTTGGTTCAACAAAATATTCATATAGAATCCAAAGATCTGGAAAGGCCTTGGGGTGGATTCTTTTTGATACAGGGGGACTCCCTATCCTCCTTTATCAAGAACTATTTCCAGAATCTGGATGGGCTCAACCCTGCCGAACTGGAGCTGCCCATGAGCCCGAAACTCCTCTTTGTAGCTCCGAAAGCAAGGCTGTCATGGCAGTATCATCATCGCAGGTCAGAAGTTTGGTCTGTGATCCAGGGGCCGGTTGGGATCTGCCAGAGCCCGACGGATCAACTCACCCCGGTCGAAGTTCATGAAACTGGCAGCCAGATCACTCTCCCCAGGGAGATCCGACACCGATTGACAGGCCTGGATCATTGGGGAGTGGTAGCTGAAATCTGGCTCCATACAGATCCCCTGCACCCCTCAGATGAGGAGGACATCGTGCGGCTCCAGGATGATTACGGCCGTGACCGCACGGATTGAACATCCCTCCGTTAACGGTGCATTTTACTTCTTCAGGATGACGTAATCGAGTATTTCAACCACCTGCTTCGGAGTACGGCAAACGGCAAGTGCAGCAGCATTCACCTCTTTTAGCGCATGGGTGTGCTCTTCAGGGTGCATGACGATCAATTTTTTACCCAAAGCTGCTGCATAGCCGGCATCAAAAGCGGCATTCCACTGACGGTACTTTTCCCCGAAGCGGACAACCACAATATCCGCCTGCTCTATGAGAGTTCTTGTCCGGATAGCGTTGATTTTAGCTCCTTTGCTATCCTTCCAAACATCCTTCTCCTCATCACCCAGAATAGCAATGCCGACATCATCGGAAGCAGCATGATCGGTGACAGGGGCATAGAGGTCGACCGGCAAGTCTCTCGCTTCAACTTCTTTCTCTATTTCATTTCGCCAGTCTGAATGAATTTCACCAGATAAATATACATTCCAAATCATCTTATCAAGATTAAAAAGGTTTCTGTTTAGTGTTATTTTAAAATTTATTTCTGCCGCTTCCGGACCGAAAATCGTCACAGAGGCATCGTCTAGTTACCCTGCCAGGGTACCCCATCGGTGATCCAGGCAGGCGCGGGTTCTCCTTTCAGATAGTGATCCATATACTCTTTCATTTTAATCGCATAATCCAGACGGTTAGCCATCTTCCGGAGGTGGTGCGGCTCATCATAGTAGTGAAGGAAAACCGACTCCTTACCGTTCCTCCTTAGTGCCAGATAGAGCTCTATGGATTGATACCAGGGCACTGCCTCATCTGCATCCCCGTGCTGAATCAGCAGAGGGGTGTTGATCCGGTCAGCAAAGAAAACCGGTGAGTTCTCAATATAAGGTGAGAGGTTTTCCCACATACTTACGCCCAGCCGGCTCTGTGTCTGCTCATACTGAAACTGCCTCGCCAGGCCGGTACCCCACCGGATGCCGCTGTATGCACTGGTCATATTACCCACCGGTGCTCCTGCAACTGCAGCCGCAAAAATGTCGGTTTGGGTAACGACCTGCGCTGTCAGATAACCGCTCCAGGAGTGGCCGTGCAGCCCGATTGCATCCGGATCGGCAATGCCCATCTCGATCAGCTTATGTACACCCGGCACCAGATTTTTTGTTGCAGAATATCCTGGAATGGGCACATCAAACCAGATGTCGGGTAAAAACACAGCATAGCCATCACTGGTGAACTGTGCCAGATTAGGCCTGTGATTGGTCACCGGCTTGTTGAATTCATGAAGCCTCTGCGAATAGCGCTCATAATAGTAGATGAAGACCGGATACTGCTTACCGGGTTCGTAGTTGCCCGGATAGATCAGAACACCCTGTACGGGGTCTCCATCCATGTTCAGCCACTCTACCAGTTCAGCATCTCCCCACGCAAATCTTTCCAGCAGATCTTCGTGAAGGTGGGAGACTTGCACCGGATTTCGGAATCTTCGGTCAGAAGCCACCCATAAATTGGGGTACTCCTGGTAACTCTCCCGGGTAAAGAGGATGGCATCACTCTCACCGGCCAGTGCAACCACCGAGAATTTCTTCTCCTCCTCCAGAATCTGGCTGGCCCCCTCACTCCCCAATCTCGCTTCATAAAAACCGAAATTTTTATTGAGATCATGGTACATGGTGAGCAGTAACCGCTCACTGTTTGAAAAGAAGTTTTCCTGTGGATTCAGATCCCGGATCCGGAAGATCCTGCTCTCCTCACGGCCATCTGTGATTCGCAAAGACTGGCCGTCCCGGGTATCCATTTGCCAAAGGTCATATTTGTCATACAACAAAATGTGCCGGTCCTGCTCCGTCCACCCTCCAATGCCGTATGAGCCCGATGGCATGGGCCGGTCATTATCTTCATCGGTAAAGGGGGTGTCGATATGGGATGTGAGATTTCGTACCATGCCCGTCTCCGTATGGCGTATATTCCATTCATGCCCGTCGAACCATGCGGCCCAGGTTCCGCCAGGCGAAAGGGTTGCACCGAAACGCTGCTTCTCCAGAATGAGTTCAGCCTCGCCCGTCTCCAGATCGATCAGGTAGTAATCGCGATAGGTTCCATCCCAGGTTCGAAGTTTCTGATAAGGAAGCTCTGAGTAACCCAATATCTTTCCACTGTGATGTGCCGGCTGTACTGTGGGGACAGAAGGGGTGGCAAGCTGAACGGAGCGGCCCTGATCCAGATGATAAACGGCTCTGTAGAGGTGGTTTTTCCGACTCTGCCACGTCTGCTTTTCGTGCGTTTTTATAAGCGGATCATCCCAGTGCCACACTTTTCCTTCAATTCCCTTCAGAATGCGACTGGTATCATAGAGATTCTCAACCGTCAGAGAATCTGTCTCCTCTTTCTTCTCATCCAGTGCTACCATCTCAGCCAGGGAGACCCCGTAAAAAAGGCGGTCGCCATCGTGAGTCCACATCAGGCGGTTATTGGATCGAAGCCTGTACCCATCTTCCGTCTCCTCCGGGGTTACCAATACTTCCGGTGCTCCCCCGGGGGTATAGAGATAGAGGGTAGCGTCCGAAGGGTGGTAGTTATGCGTGGTATCCATCTCCGCTGCTGTATAGGCTATGCGGTAGTTCTTATGATCCCATGTCAGATTGGAGAAGAGTCCGTTCTCAAAGCCGGCTACTTTCTCCTCCTGTGGTTCTGTTCGCTCCAGATCGATCAGATAGAGGCCATTCTCCAACCCTGTGGTATCAACCCGTGAAAATGCCAGGTATTTGGATGTGCTGTCGACGGCTGCCTCATGCACAAAATCGAATTTCCGGCTCCACCCTGACTCCAGGTGGGTTAGAGTAAGGGGATGGCCCGTCTGGCTGCTTTTATCTTTAAGATCTTCCAGTTTTTTATCTTGATAGTGATGAATCACCGCCCACTTGCCGTCATTCGAAAATGAGAATCGCCTTACCTCCTCGTACACCAGGCGATCTTCCCCGTTGGTCTGCAGCAGGGTGAAGCCCTGCCTCGGAGCCTCTTTTCCGGCATTTTGCGCTTCAATATAGGGAGGTTGGACCAAGACCCCCGCCCATCTTCCGTCAGGGGTTAAACGGGGATTAGTTCCGCGTTCAACTCTAAACTCTCTGTCTCCGGAGACTGACCGTATGAGAGTCTCACCATCCCCGATCTCGGGCCAGATCCCGTAGGCTACCCATTTTCCATCGGCAGAAATTACAGGAGTTTTAATATCTTCAAATTTCATTACATCTTCGAACGTGAACTGTTCCTGAGCTGTAAGAGCATCCGTGCCAAAACAGATCAGCAACAGGAGGAGAAGAAAAACGTGTCTTCTATTTAGTAACATGGATATGTGATTCGGTTTAAGGCGTTCTGTCCGCCACGGTATTATCATTTTGTCTATAGCCCAAATCTAAGGATTGATCGGATAAAAAGAGATTGATTTACAAGAAGTTTTGAAATTGTCCCTCCCAAGCCATGTTGCCTGACAGGCTCCCCCCTGATTCTCAACAAAAAGTATTGGATTGTACAAGGAATTATTATCTTACGATTGAATGCCATCGAAGCGTTCACCGAAATAATCTGCCATAAAGAAGAGAGGTTGCGTCTATGTCCTTGTTACTGGTTTCTCAGAATAGAGATCTTTCCAGGCTGGCAGATCTGATCCGGGCTACCGACCCCAATATTGATCTGGATATCTGGCCTCGTGTTCAAGATCCCAGGCGAGTACAGTTTGCCGTTGCATGGAATCAACCGAAGCAGCTGTTTCACTCCTATCCTAACCTGAAGGCGGTCTCCTCCCTGGGTGCGGGTGTTGAGCATCTTATAAACGATGAATCCATTCCGGATCATGTCCGGATCGTACGGCTGGTCCTCCCTTCCATGGCCGAACAGATATCCGATTTTGTACTGATGTCGGTTCTGAATATTATCAATCACTCTCATCTATACCATACCCAGCAATCTCTCGTGCAGTGGAATCCCCGTCGTCCCCTCTCAAAAAAGGAGATCACGGTTGGAATCATGGGGCTCGGAGAACTGGGAAAGAGAACCGCTGAAAAACTGGCCATGAATGGATTCCAGGTGGCAGGCTGGGCACGCTCTAAAAAGGAGATCCCCTCGGTAACGACCTACGACGAGCAGAATCTGGAATCCTTTCTGTCGACTGTAAATATCCTTGTCTCTCTTCTGCCACTGACCCCGCAGACAGACGGTATCGTGGATCTGGATCTTTTTAAAAAATTGAAAGAGCCCTCTTTCTACATCAATGTGGGCCGCGGGAAGCTGCTTGTGGATGAAGATCTGATCTACGCTCTGGATACAGGCCATATTCAGCACGCCGTTCTCGATGTCTTTACCAAAGAACCTCTGCCTGACCTTCACGCTTACTGGAATCGAAAAAATATAACAATCACCCCCCATGTGGCTGCGATTACCGAGGAAGAAGAAGCGGCACCACTCATCGTGGAAAATTACAAACGGCTCCTGTCGGGAATGGAACTGCTCCATCTGGCGGACAGGCGTTCAGGCTACTAACTATGGCTGCTTCCAGCAGAAAGGTGGGTTGATTTTCCCATGAACTTTCTCTCCATCCTTCGTTCAGGAGAGGAAACTCATCTTTTAAAAGACCCTGTTAGACTGGCAAATCTGCGGCAAGCAGAATAAGATCAACCTTTCGCCAGGGATTTCCCTCTCTCCTGCCCTTCGCGAATGGCCAGCTGCCCGCATCCTGCATCGATGTCGTCCCCCCGGCTCCGGCGTACGGTAGCTGTAACATCTGCATTGGCCAGAGTTCGCATAAAGAGGTTCAGACGGTCTTCCCTTGCCCTTTTCAAAGCCACCCCCGCCACATTGTTATACATGATCACATTCACTTTCGAGGGAGCCCACCGCACAATGTTGATCAGCCTCCGGGCATCTTCTGCTGTATCATTAAACTCATCGAACAGCAGATATTCGTAAGTAATCGGCTGCATAGTGGTTTGAAAATAGAATCGTACTGCCTGTTCCAGCTTTTCAAGATTCAAACTCTCATTGATAGGCATGATTTTATTTCTTTTGACGTCGTCAGCTGCATGCAGTGAAATCGCCAGGCCTACCCCCAGATCCTCCCGAGCAAGTTGCTGAATCTGTTTGGTAAGGCCCACGGTAGAGATGGTAATTCTGCGGGGCGAAAGATCCATGCCAAGGGGATCCGTCAGGATACGGACGGATTCTGTCACAGCCTTGTAGTTGTGCAGCGGTTCGCCCATTCCCATATAGACGATATTTGTGATTTTCTTACCAAACCGGGCTTCTGCAAATTCGTTAATCTGCTGAACCTGATCTACGATCTCACCATGCGTAAGGCTGCGGAAGTACCCCATTTTTCCGGTTGCACAGAACGAACACCCAAACATACAGCCTACTTGTGACGAGACGCAGACGGTCAGCCGGTTGGCTACTCCATCTTCATAGAAATCGGGAATCAGAACAGCCTCTACCTTGAACTCCTGCGGGTCATCCAGCTGAAATAGAAACTTTACCGTACCGTCTTGCGACTCCTGCCGGCTATACTCGCTGATCCTCCTTATCTCTGCCAAGTCTGAAAGCCTGTTTCTCAGATCTTTTGAGAGGTTCGTCATTTCGGAAAAACCGGACACCCCCTTTTGATAAAGCCACTGAAAAACCTGATCCGACCGGTAGCTGGCCAGCCCCATCTCTTCCAGAAATTGATTCAATTCACTCCGGTTAAGAGATTTTAGATCTGTTCTTTTCACATTGATGTTTTCTTCATTTTCCATACAGTAAAGATACAAACAATCTCATGGAACACATAATACGGCCCGTCTCTGGTTTGCCAATTTACTTCTCTTCTGCACTACCTTTTTTATCGTCTTGCTTCATCGCACGGGGAGCCGGCAGTATTCATGAATCCAGGTACCGGGGCAATTGGATACCCAGCGCGATTCTCAATCTTTTGAATGTAAATTGAACAAGTATACAGCTCCCAAACGGTTTTCCGAAACTCACTTTTTTGGTTAATTTTCAGAGACGGCTTTTTAGTTTACCTTAAAACTTCTTAGAATGATAGTCTACAAAATCTGATTCCAACCACCAGACCAGTGGCACCCTCTTTGAAATTCTTAGACAGTTATACCTCATTCTTCAATACCAGACGTGCCAAGACCAACATCAGGAGGCTGATTAAGTTTGTCACTCTGATCGTTGTGATCTATATCGGCTACAGCATTCTCTTTCATTTCGTTGCAGCCTATGAGGGGCAGGACCACTCCTGGTTCACCGGATTTTACTGGGTACTCACCACCATGAGCACTCTTGGGTATGGTGATATCGTATTCACGACGGACCTCGGGCGCATGTTCTCTATGGTCGTACTCTTCTCGGGTATGCTTTTTCTACTTGTCATGTTGCCTTTTACCTTTATCGAGTTTTTCTACGCTCCCTGGATAAAATCACTGAGCCGTTCAAGGGCTCCCAAAAAACTGGATCCCTCTGTCAAGGATCATGTGCTGATTACCGAACTGAACTCTGTCACGGAAGCGTTGATTCGAAAGCTGACCGCCTATAAAATACCCTATGTCATACTGGAACCAATACTTACCAAAGCACTAGAATTGGCGGATTCGGGATATAAGGTGCTTAATCTGGACCCTACCGACTTTGATACCTATGCCAATCTGAATATTCAAGATGCAAAACTGGTGATCGCTTCCGGGAGTGATACCATCAATACAAATATTACCTTTACTGTAAAAGAGTACAATCCTGACATCAAGGTTGTGGCTACGGCAGATGTTGAAGACTCAGTGGATATTCTGCAGCTGGCCGGAGCCGACCATGTGCTTCAGCTGGGTGAAATTCTTGGCAGGGCTCTCGCTCGCCGTACAATTGGAGGTAATGCACGCGTACACATTATCGGACATATCGACGACTTGGTGATTGGTGAGGCGACTGTCCAGGACACACCCTATGTCGGCAAGACACTTCGCGAAAGCCGCATACGGGAGACTACAGGGATTACGGTGGCCGGTATCTGGAAACGGGGTGTGTTTAAACATCCATTGCCTGACTCCGTCATTACTGCAGAAACAGCTCTGGTACTGGCAGGATCTGTACAGCAACTTCGAAATTATGATGAGCTTGTCAGTATTTACAATGTATCCGATCAGCCAGTCATGATCATAGGCGGTGGCCGGGTGGGGAGGGCAGCAGCCAGATCACTGGAGGAGCGTCAGATCGATTACCGGATTATCGATAAAGATCCGACCCGGATACGGAATCGTGAAAAGTATATTCTGGGAGATGCCGCCGCAATTGAAGTGTTGGAGAAGGCGGGAATGAAAGATGCTCATACCGTGCTGATCACGACTCACAACGATGACATGAACATCTATCTGACCATCTACTGCAGGCAGCTATTTCCGGATATTCAGATCATCAGCCGGGCTACATATGAGAAAAACATCAATACACTGCACCGCGCCGGCGCCGACTTTGTGATGTCCTATGCCTCTATGGGTGCCAACTCCATGTTTAATATTCTGGAGGGGCAGGATGTTTTAATTCTGGCCGAAGGACTTAATATTTTCAATCATATTGTAAATAAAAAGCTGGCCGGAAAGAGGTTGGCAGATACCGTTATCCGCAGTGAAACCGGGTGTACCGTCCTGGCCATCAATTCAAATGACGAGATGATCGTAAGCCCTGAACCGGACCGTGTGATCCAGATGGGGGACGAACTGATTCTGATCGGTTCACCCGAGGATGAAAACCTGTTCTCCGACCGGTATGAGTAGTATCTGAAGGGCAGAAATCACCTTCTGCCCATCGCCTCATCTACAGCATAGCGGCCTGTTCCCAGCAAGAAAAGTGCGATATTGGCCAGAAGAAGGATAAAGTCGAGCCGGGCAGGGCCGAATCCTCCGCCTAATTTTGTAGTAAGAAGGGCAACCAGCATAATAATGGCAAGCAGCAGATGCGGGATACGTGTCCAGGCACCCAGCAGAACGAGAATCCCGCCAAAAAATTCAACGATGGCAACCACCCAGGCCATCAGAGCAGGTATTGGAATTCCGATGCTATCGAAAAAACCCTGTGTACCTTCTATTCCTGTCAGCTTCCCCCAGCCTGCATAGATGAAAATGCATCCTACTCCAATTCTCAACAGTAGTATAGCGATATCCTGCTGTTTGTTTTGCGTTGTCTGTCCCATAAACCCGTTCCATTTATTTAGTTAACCTTGTCAGAATTTAGATACATCCCATTGGACAATTTACTACCCTGATCGAAAATTGCAAATAAATGTTCAGGAATTTTCCATCTTGAGGCAGCATTTTTGCACTAAAAACTGCTCCTTTACTTTAAATGCCTGTTTAAATAGTTCGTATACGCCTGATGCAGCAGCAAATAACTCTGCTGATTGTAGGCTACGCCGTGAGCACCTTTGGGAAAGATTCTCAGATCCACATCTTTTCCGGCATTGATAAATGCGGTCAGCATCTGCATCGTATTCTGGACATGGACATTTTCATCCATTGAGGAGTGGGCAATTAACATGTTGGCCTGCAGCTTGCTGGCATGGGCCATCACAGAACTCTTAATATAGTTTTCTTCATTTTCTTCCAGAAGTCCCATGTATCGTTCAGTGTAAATGGTATCGTAGAGACGCCAGTCGGCCACAGGAGCCCCGACGATACTCGCCTTAAATACCGAAGGATGTAAAACCACGGTGAGTGCCGCCATATAGCCACCGTAGCTGTGACCCCGTATGGCCATTCTGCTGCTATCTATCCACTCCTTGCTCCCCAGGTAACGAGC
>Ga0209487_1002100_pt1 | contig 16395 bp, 16 predicted proteins | sample Poulit2012_FD_187524 | JGI IMG/M metagenome (GOLD analysis project Ga0209487, IMG submission 187524) | Agricultural soil microbial communities from Georgia to study Nitrogen management - Poultry litter 2012 (SPAdes) (version 2) | ecosystem: Environmental > Terrestrial > Soil > Agricultural land...
CGGAGCGCTTTCAGTACGCCCATAGGGCACTGGGCGGCCGGTCCGTTGGTGCTCCCCGGTGTCAGGACGTCCGTCCTGAAAATCGGCGGGAGCGCTGCCCGCGGGCTAGCCGCCGCGGCGCGCGCGGCTGGTGCCGAGGGCCGCGCCTGCCCTGGGCACTTTTCAGTACGCCCATAGCGCACTGGGCGGCCGGTCCGTTTGTGCTCCCCGGTGTCAGGAAGTCCGTCCTGAAAATCGGCGGGAGCGCTGCTCGCGTGTCCATTAGGCTGGACAGTCGCACCTGGCGCCCCGTCCCGGGTGCCTTCCCCCAGTTCTCGAAGGAGCCCTCCGGTGTCCCCGACCAAGCCACGCAAGCCCACGGCGGCCGAGAAGGCCAAGGCCGAGGCCGACAAGCGCAGCGTGGTCGCCCGCAACAAGAAGGCTCGGTACGACTACCACATCGACGAGACCTTCGAAGCGGGCATGTCCCTCACCGGCACCGAGGTCAAGTCCCTCCGGATGGGCCGTGCCTCCCTCGTGGACGGCTGGGTGGAGATCGACGGCGGAGAGGCCTGGCTGCAGGGCGTGCACATCCCCGAGTACTCCCAGGGGACCTGGACCAACCACTCCGTCCGGCGCAAGCGCAAGCTGCTGCTGCACCGCGCGGAGATCGACAAGCTGGCCGGTAAGTCCCGCGAGAAGGGGCACACCATCGTGCCGCTGGAGCTGTACTTCATCCGCGGCAAGGCCAAGGTGCTCATCGCGCTGGCCCGCGGCAAGAAGGAGTACGACAAGCGCCACGCACTGCGCGAGCAGCAGGACAAGCGCGAGGCAGAGCGGGCGATGAGCCTGCGCGCCAACCGGTGAGTGCGCCGTCATCGGCGCCGGCCTGAGGTGAGCCCTGCGCCGTCATCACCCGACGGCTTGAGGCGAGACCTACGCCGCCGTCGCCGACGGCCCGAGGCGAGGCCTACGCCGTCATCGGCACCGGTGGCATCGGCGGGACAGCCGATCGCCACCCATCGACTGCAGCCACCGGCGCGGAGGGCTACCGTGGGCGCGTACCGCTCACCCACTGCGCAAGGAGCTCCTCATGGGCCTGCCGATCAAGCTTCGTCACGTCCCCCCGCGCCTGGCGGCCGGGGCGTTCATCCTCAACTCCGGACTGAACAAGCGGGAGCTGGACGACGAGTCGGCCGCCGGGATGCAGGACATGGCCGCCCGGGCCTTCCCGCAGCTCAAGGACATGTCGCCGAAGGACTTCGGCAAGCTGCTGTCCACCAGCGAGACCGCGCTCGGAGCTGCGCTGCTGGTGCCGATCGTGCCGTCCTGGCTCGCGGGGCTGGGCCTGACCGCCTTCTCCACCGGGCTCGTCCGGATGTACCTCAAGACCCCCGGGATGACCCAGGAAGACGGCATCCGCCCCACGGCCGACGGCACCGGCCTGGCCAAGGACGCCTGGCTGCTGGGTATCGGCCTGGGCCTGGTGCTCGACGCGATGACCTCCCGCAAGAAGAAGTAGCCCGCCGGAGGGAATGGTCCGGCCAGTCCATGCGTTTGCATCGGCATGCAGCTGGGCTTCTACACCTTCGGTGACATCGACCTGCGCCCGGGGCGCGAACGCGTCTCGCCGGGCCAGCGCTTGCGCGAGATTCTCGAGCGGGTGCGGCTGGCCGAGGAGGTCGGGCTGGACTACGCCGGGATCGGTGAGCACCACCGCCCGGACTACTCCATCTCGGCACCGGCCACGGTGATCTCCGCCGCGCTGGCCCAGACCGAACGGATCCACGTGGGCTCGGCGGTCACCGTGCTGTCCACCGAGGACCCGGTCCGGGTGTTCCAGCAGTTCGCCACGATGGATCAGTTCTCCGGCGGCCGGGTGGAGCTGAGCGCGGGCCGGGGCTCCTTCATCGAGTCCTTCCCGCTGTTCGGGGCACGACTGGAGGACTACGACGAGCTGTACGAGGAGAAGCTGGACCTGCTGCTCCGGCTGAACACCGAGCACCCGATCACCTGGTCCGGTCGCTTCCGGCCCGCGCTGCGGGAGGCGGTCGTGCTGCCTCGGCCGGTGGACAAGCCGGGGCTGGGGGAGCAGCTGCGGATCGAGCTGGCCACTGGCGGATCCCCGGCCTCGGCTGCTCGCGCCGGGCGCCTGGGCCTGCCGGTGAACTTCGCCATCATCGGCGGGGAGGGGCGCCGTTTCGCCGACCTCGTCGGCTACTACCGCCAGGCTCGGCAGCAGGCCGGGCACGAGGGGCCGGGCCGGGTCACCGTCTCGGGGCCGGGCTTCCTGGCAGATGAGGACGGCGCAGCTCGGGACTTCCTGTACCCGTACTTTGCGGCGAACATGGCTCAGATCGCCGCCGAGCGCGGCTTCGCGCCGCCCAGCCGGATCTCCTACGAGAGCCAGTCCGCCAAGCACGGGGCGTTCTTCATCGGGGACCCGGAGTACGTCGCCGAGAAGATCGTCACCTTGCACGGGTACCTGGGGCACGACCGGCACATCTTGCAGATGGACTACTCCGGGGTGCCCCAGCGTGAGTCGCTGCGGGCGATCGAGCTCCTGGGTACCCGGGTCAAACCGCTGGTCGAGGCCGAGCTGGGAGTGTCGTCGGGCTCCGCGGAATAGACCTGACCCAGGTCCGGTTGACCCGTATGATGGACCTGCCGGCTCCGGTCGGCGGTTTGACAACTCAACAGGGGATGATCGGTTTCGACGATAGTTGTCGTGCCAGAGGAAGCGGGTCGAGGATGCAGAGTCATCTCGTTAACGACTCTCTGCAAACCAATAGGTGCCGATTCCAAGCGCACCGACTTCGCCCTCGCCGCCTGAGCGAGTTCCGAAGTCCGTCAGCCTGAGCTAGCTCTCGACTCAGTTCCTGGCGTCATCTAGAGAGCCACTGCTCGTAGCCCTCGTCATCGGGGTTGCGGGGACTTCCAGGTGACTGAGCCCGTCAGCGACTTGTCTGCGTGATCGCTGGGGCCGAGAAAATCGCAGCAGACTGCACCCGGAGAAGCTCTGGTTCCACACTGTCGGACGCGGGTTCGATTCCCGCCATCTCCACCATCCCTGACCGAAGGCCGCCTCCCCGGAGGCGGCCTTCGGCGTGTCTGCGCATCGTCGACCGCAGCGGGCACTGGTCCGTTGCCGGCGCCGGCGCCGCCGCATGGTCTGCTTGCGTCACTCGCGGTGGTTGTCACCAGGCCCGCTGACCGTTGCCGCGTTGGCGTCTGCGCGGAGGCGGTCCGCGTCGTCGCGTTGGCCGCCGGCCGCGGTGTGGGTGGCTGGACCGGCGCTGGTCCCTCGCGAGAGCCACAGGGACGTGAGCAAGGTGGCGCCCCAGATGAGGAACAGTGGATCCCACAGCAGTGCGTGCCCGATCATCGCCTCGCGGTCGTAACCGCCATCCGGCGAGACCAGGCCGCTCAGCACCGCCGCGCCGATCGCGGTGTTGAGGCCGCCGTAGACCGCGAGGCCCGCACCGCCGATCCACGACACTGCCCGCCACAGCCGGCGCGACGGCAGCCGTTCGTAGGCCACCGCCACCGGTACCGTCGCCCCCGCCAGCTTGGCCGCGGCGACCGCGACCATTGCCAAGCGCAGCTCCAGACGTCCCTCGGCGGAGAGCTCCACAGCCCACTGCCCGACGGTCGCGAGCAGCCACTGACCGCCCAGGGCCCAGTAGAGGCTGAACCCCGCGTGCACGGTCCCGGCGAGGCAGGCCAGCCAGACGAGTAGGAGGGCGGCCGTGCCCCGGTCGCGGTGTGCCATACCGGCACACCGTAGGGCCGTTCTCGCTCCTGATCGACCTCTTTCTGGGCCCGGGGTCCGGTGCTCAAGGGACAGTCCGCGGTCGGGTCGACGGCCCGGCGCCCCGGGTGCGGCGAGATCAGTGCGTTGCCGAGGGGGGCGGCGCATTGCCGAGGGGCGGCGCGCTGCCGAGAGCGCGGCGCGCTGCGTGCTGGATCTGGTTTACCCACGAGTCCGAAGTCAGCACAGTGTTGCGGCCGGCGCTGGCCGGTCCCTCGTTCGGTGCTGAGGCACCGGAGTCGTGTCTGTCGCACAGGCCGGCGGCCGCCCCCTTTCGCAGGAGACGGCCGCCGGTGTCCGTGGTGCGAGCGGTGCCAACCGCTGCGAAATCAGATCGAGTCGGCAAGCACCTCCTTCAACCGGGCGGCGAAGGCCTCGGGCTTTCCGGTCTGGCCGAACTCTCCGCCGAGGAAGCCGCCGTGGTCACTGGGAAACTCGGACAGTGCCGTGCCGAGCTGCTCGGCCAGCGCGGCCGCCGCCCGCCAGGGCAAGGTGCCCTCGCTCTCCACCCCGCCGGCCACCACCACGCGCGCCGGTGCATCGGCGAGGGCAGCGACATCCGGGCGGTAGGAGCTGATGGCGGCCGCCGCGCCGGACAGCAGCGGGTCGTCCCGGGTTCCGTCGTCCTCGGTCGGCAGACCGAACGTGGCCGGGTCGGTCACCTCGGTGCCGAAGCCCTCCGGCACCGGGCCGCGGAGCGCAGTGAGGTCGATGAATGCGGCCATGCCCCAGCCCCAGCCGCGTTCCTGGTAGGTCTGCAGGAGTCGCTGCCACGCGGCGCGGACCTCCTCGGCGTCCGGCAGGATCTCCTGCAGCGGCGGCTCGTGCGCGATCACGATTCGCACGTCCTCGGGGTGGCGAGTCGCCAGGCAGAGCGCGGTGATGGCGCCACCGCTGCTGCCGAACAGGTCCACCGGCCCGGCGCCCAGCTCGGTGATGATCGCGTGGACGTCGTCGGCCTGCTGCTCCGGAGTCTGCATGTCGGAGTCGTCGTGGCGGACGCTGCGGCCCAGGCCGCGCGGGTCGTAGGTGACCACTGTGCGGTCGGGGAAGTAGGAGGCGAGCGTGGTGAAGCCGCTGGCATCCATCGGCTGGCCGATCATGACCAGCGGCGGGCGGCCGTCGGCCGCGGGCAGCGGTCCGCGGACGTCGTAGGTCAGGGTCGCGGCCGGGACGTCAATGGTCCTCGTCTCGGCAGTAACGGTCGCCATCGTGGTGCTCCTTCGGGGGCGCAGGGGTGTCCTCACCTATTGACCGGGGGCTGCGCCAGAACTCATCGCATGGCCGCCACAGCCGGGTGGCTCGCGAGCACCGCAGCCTGGTCACCTTCGAGATGTGCTACCAAGCCCACCGACACGCCGAGGGTGGTGGCGGTTTCCTCGGCGTGTCCTCGCCACAACCCCTCGCTTGTGGCACAACTCGGGCGATCCTCGGTCAGGAGCTGCGCGCCGCCGCGAAACGCACGACGTCGCGCACCGCGCCGGCGACCTCCTGATCACGCAGGAGCTCCTCGCGCACGTACCCGGCGCGCTCAGCGGTGCGGATCGAGGCGATGTTCCACGGTTCGACGTACAACACGATGCGCTCCAGCCCCGGCACGCTCCACCCGAAGTCGGTGAGGGCGCGCAGTGCGTCGGTGGCCAGCCCGCGGCCGCGTGCCGACGGGATGATCGAGTACCCCGCGGACCCCTGTCCGTCGCCCAGGTCGCGCAGCCACAGGCCGCAGTGCCCCACCGGTGTGTCGGTGCTCGCCTCAGTGATCGTGAAGGAGAAGCCGGCCCCCTCCTGGTGCCGCCCCTGCTGCCGACGTACCCAGTCCAAGGCCTGGGCGGCGCTCGCGTTGAGCGGCAGGGTTCCGGTGGTGGGGACGTACGGGTCGGTGGCGAGCTCGCGAGCCATCGCCACATCCCCCTCGCGGACTTCGCGGAGCAGCACCCGGCCGTAGGTCGGAGGAGTGCGGGGCCAGGGCGGCAAGCTGGGAGCCATCGGCTCAGTATCGAGCCCGGGGCCGGCCTTGCCCGGCAGACTCACGCAGGCGTCCCTACACTCGCCGTTATGGCCACGGTCCGGATCGGTGTGTCCGGGTGGCGGTACGCCCCATGGCGGAAGAACTTCTACCCGGTCGGCCTCGCTCAGCGGCGCGAGCTGGAGCATCTGGCGGGGACCTTCCCGACCGTGGAGCTCAACGGCTCGTTCTACTCCCTGCAGCGCCCGGAGTCCTACCAGCGCTGGCGGGCGGAGACTCCGCCCGGGTTCACCTTCGCCGTCAAGGGCGGGCGGTTCATCACCCACCTCAAGCGGCTGCGTGGCGTGGAGGCACCACTGGCGAACTTCTTCGCCTCGGGCGTCCTCGCGCTCGGGGACCGGCTGGGTCCCCTGCTGTGGCAGCTGCCCGCCCGCCAGCGGCTCGACCTGGACCAGATCGCCGACTTCCTGCAGCTGCTGCCCACCAGCACCGCCAGCGCCGCGGCGCTCGCGGCCGGACACGACGAACGGATGGCCGGACGCTCGTGGACCACCACCGACGCCGACCGGCCGATCCGCCACGCGCTGGAAGTGCGGCACGAGAGCTTCGCCGACCCGGCCTTCCAGCAGCTGCTGCGCGAGCACGGCGTGGCGCTCGTGGTGTCCGAGGGCGCGGGTCGCTGGCCGGTGTTCGAGGAGGTCACCACCGACCTCATGTACGTGCGGCTGCACGGCGACCAGGAGCTGTACGTCAGCGGCTACGACGCCACCGCACTGGAGACCTGGGCCGGGAAGGTGCGCCGGTGGTACGAGGCGGGCTGCGACGTCGTCGTCTACTTCGACAACGACGCCAAGGTGCACGCCCCATTCGACGCCCTCGCCCTCACTGAGCTGCTCAGCGACATTGCCGTCCCCAGACAAGGGCCACCCGCCGGCTAACCGTCCGGAGTTCCACGGTTGCCTCGTGTGCCGACCGGCAGGCGAAGAGGCCACAGGTCCCGGTCGGGCCATTGTTGTGCACCGTGGGCCGCGGGTGGGCGCACGATCCGGCGCGGGCGCCAAATGATGCACGGGGAGGGGTGTTTATGCCTTGCATTATCGCCTCGCCGGTCGAACACTTGAGGGGAGCCCATGCGGGTCCGGATCAGCAGGTCGGCGCGGAAGCACTCGTTGAGCGCAGGACGAATACGCCGGGTGTTGTCCAGAGCGACACTCGTGAGGCAGGAGGATGACGCTGCGGTGTATGTAGGTACAGATGCCGACGGCCTCGAGATTGAGCTCGTCGTTGTCGCGGATGATCGGCAGAACGGGGGCCTCACCGTGATCCATGCCATGCCGACGAGTTGGAAGCGACGATGAACAGGTTCCCAGAGCAGTTTGGGTCCGATGTCGAGACGACGGAGGTGGATCTCGACGTCGAGCATGTGCAGTACCGCGGTGAGCGGCTCAGCGAAGCGCGCGCAGAGACCGTGGCAGCAGACGTCCTTTCGCGCACGCCCGGCCGGCCATCGCTGTCAGGTGAGCCGGAGGTGTCGCCGTCCTTGACGGTTCGGCTCCCACGACAAGAACGTCGGCGACTTGACGAGGTCGCCGCCAGCCAGGGGCGGCGCGCGTCGGAAGTGGTGCGTCAGGCTCTTGCGGAGTACTTGGCCCGATGTGAGCGCTGACCGAGCGTGGCCCGGGACCCTGGCGAGGATCCCGGACCACCTGCTCACGCCGTCAGTCCTGCAGTGAGACGGTGACGCCGCCGGAGAACATCGAGTCGTGCAGCGTGATGGAGGCCGGCTCGGCATCGGCCGGGATGTCGAAGACCACCGTGCCCTCGACGGAGTTGCCGGGGTTGATGTCGTTGAGGAAGGTGCCGGTGTCGCCGAGATAGATCGCGGCCGAGCCGTCGGCGGAGTGCTCCCGGCCCTGGGTGTCCACCAGCTTCTGGTTGGTGCCGTCGAGCATCTGGGCTCGATCGCCGATGTTGCTCACCGTCAGATGGACGAGGACGAACTGCCCCTGGGCCTGCTCGTTGAGGTACTCATCGCCCACCTCGGCGACCCCGGTCTCCACGCCAGTGACGGTGAACTCGAACTTGCCGTCCTCGACAGCGTCACCGATGCCGGGCGCTCCCTCCGGAGCGGCCTCCCCTTCCTCAGCGGCAGCGGCATCCTCCCCGGCCGCCGGCTCAGCGTCCGCGGCTTCCTCAGCAGGTGCGGTTTCTGCGGCCGGCGTGCTGCCGGCCGGCGCGTCGTCATCGCCACCACTGAGGGCAGCCGCGATGACGATGAGGCCGACGATCACCAGGATCGCGGTGAGGAACTTGTGCCGGGCGAACCAGCTCTTCTGCTTCGGTGGGGGCGGGGTGGCCGGGCTACCGGGCGGGGTAGCGGGGCCACCGGGCGGGGTGCCGGGGGAGTGGTAGGAACCGGGGCCCTGCGGTGCGAAGGCCTGCTGGTCGGTGTGGCTCATGGTGTGCTCCTGTGGTCGCCGGAATGAGTGGTTCCAGCCAACGGCACCCCGGCACCGGGCCACATCGGCCGGTCGCCCAGCCCTCGATAGCCGATCGGCTGAGGCGAGCGGCACCCGCCCTAGCCGTCCGGCGCTCCCGCAGCGCCGCAGCGGTGCCTACGGTTGAGCCATGGAGCCCGTGATCACCACCCGACGGCCGCCGTGGTGGCGGACCGTCATCTGGGTCGTGCTGTGCGCCTTCGCCTCGATCATGAGCGTGGCGTTCTCCGGCATCGACCGACGCGGCGAGTCCGGCGGTGCGGTCCTGCTGACCTTGCTCGCGGTCGCGGTGGCCCTTGCCCTTCCGGTGGCGCTGTGCTGGCGACACCGCGCCCCGTACGCCATCACCCTGCTCGCCTCGGCCGTCGCGGTGGTGCTCCCGGTCGGTGCGTGGACCGCCCTGGTGGCCGCCGGCTCGCTGATCGGGCGCCGTCGGGGACGCGAGGTGTGGTGGGCGGCGGGTGCCGCGGCACTCGCGACGGCAGTCTCGGTGTTCCGCGACGCCCGCGGCGGCTCGTCGGCGACCTCGCTCATCAAGACGCTCCTCGCCCCGGTGGACTCTGGCCCCGACGTCAAGGTGGAGGTTGCCTGGTGGGTCGCTCCGCTCTTCATCGGTGTGGGTCTGGCCATCGCCATCGGTGCCGGGCTGGCCGTGCGGGCACGGCGGGAGGCCGCCGCGTCCGAGCGCACGGCGAGCGACGTCCAACGCAGGAGCGACCAGCTCGGCGACCAGCTCGCACGACAACGGGAGCGCGAACGCATCGGCCGGGAGGTGCACGACGTCCTTGGCCACCGCTTGTCCCTGCTCAACCTGCACGCCGGCGCGCTGGAGGCGAACGCGCCTGCCGAGGGGCCGCTGGGTGACAGTGCCCGACTCGTCCGGGAGGGCGCTGCCAAGTCGATGGCCGACCTGCGCTCCCTGCTCGCCATGCTCCACGAGCCGTTGGACGCCGAACCGGCCGAACCGGACCTCTCCCTGGTCGACCTTCCCGCGATGATCGCCGAGACCGTCGACACCGGTGTTCCGGTCAGCTCCTCGGTCTACGTGGACAGTGCCGAGCAGGCTGACCCGACGCTCGCACGCGCCGTCTACCGGATCGTCCAGGAGCTACTGACCAACGCCCGCCGGCACGCCGTCGGGCAGCAGGTCGTCCTCGAGGTCAGCGGCGGCCCGAGCAGCGGGATGCACATCGACGCCCGTAACGCCTACCAGCCGACCGGCGATCAGACGGGTACCGGCCAGGGGCTGCGCGGAATCGCCGAACGCGTCGAGCTGCTCGGTGGGCAGCTGGCGTACGGCCTGGATGACGGCGGACGTACCTTCCGGGTCACGGTCAACCTGCCGTGGCGGGCCGCCACCGACTGACGGTGCCCACACCTACGATGGTGGGATGGCCGAGCCGTACCGGATCCTGCTGGTCGACGACGACCCGTTCGTCCGCTCCGGGCTGCGCCTGCTGCTCACCAGCGACCCGCAGATCGAGGTGGTCGGTGAAGCTGCCGACGGCAACGAGGTGGTCGAGGCGGCCCAGCGCCATGCCCCGGACGTCATCCTCATGGATCTGCGCATGCCACGGATGGACGGTATCGAGGCGACGCGCGCCGTCCGGGCCCTGCCGCGCCCACCCCAGGTGATCGCGCTGACCACCTGGGACGTCGACGATGCCGTGCTCCGCAGCCTCGATGCCGGGGCCGAGGGCTTCCTGCTCAAGTCCGCCTCGCCGGCGGAGATCATCAGCGCGGTCAAGGCGGTGGTCGCCGGTGACGCGGTGCTCTCCCCACGCAGCACCCGGCAGGTGCTGGACCACTACACCCGGGACGGGAACCGCCGGGCGAAGCAGGAGGCCGAGGCGGCGGTCGCCGAGCTGACCGAGCGCGAGCAGGAGGTGGCCATCGCCGTCGGCCAAGGGCTGAGCAATGCCGAGGCCGCCGAGCGGCTGTTCGTGTCGACCGCGACGGTCAAGGCCCACTTGGCGACGATCCAGAGCAAGCTCGGGGTGCGCAACCGCGTCCAGGTCGCCGTGCACGTCGAGCGCGCCGGACTGCTGCGCTGACCCCGCCACTCCGGCGACAGCCCGCCACTAGCATGGCGCGGGTGACGACGACACAGCCAGCGCTCGCGCTCCGGGGGATGGTCAAGCACTTCGGGTCGAAGGTGGCCGTCGGTGGGGTCGATCTCGACGTGCCGACCGGGTCCTTCTTCGGCCTGGTCGGACCCAACGGAGCTGGAAAGACCACCCTGTTGTCGATGGCTACCGGCCTGCTGCGGCCCGACCGCGGCCAGGTATTCGTCCGCGGCACCGACCTGTGGGCGGACCCGCTGGCCGGTAAGCGCCAGCTGGGGATCCTGCCCGACGGCATGAAGCTCTTCGACCGTCTCTCCGGTGCCGAGCTCATCCACTACGCCGGCGTGCTGCGCGGGATGGACCCAGGCGTGGTCCACGAGCGGCGCGCGGCCCTGCTTGCGGCTCTCGACCTCGAGGCCGCCGCGAACGTGCTCGTCGTTGACTACTCCGCCGGCATGACCAAGAAGATCGCGCTGGCCACCGCGCTCGTGCACGCCCCGCCGATCCTGGTCCTCGACGAGCCGTTTGAGGCGGTCGACCCTGTCTCGGCCGGCGTGATCCGCCAGATCCTGCGCACCTACGTGGGCAACGGCGGCACGGTGGTGCTCTCCAGCCACGTGATGGAGGTGGTGGAGAGCCTGTGCGACCACGTGGCGGTGATGGCCGAGGCCCACGTGCGGGCTGCGGGCCCGCTCGACGAGGTACGCGCGGGGCGCAGTCTGCAGGACCGGTTCATCGAGCTCGTCGGTGGTGGCCGCGACGAGGTGGAGGGGCTCGAGTGGCTGCGCACCTAGTCCGGCTCAAGCTCACCCTGCTGCGCCGTCAGCTCAGCGCCTCGGTCGGTCAGACGCTGGGCCTGCTCGGCGGGGCACTGGCCGCGTTCGTCGGCCTGCTGCTGGCCGTGGTCGGGCTCATCTTCCTGCGCACCTTGCCCGCGGACGACGCCGGCGTCTGGCTGACCGCCATCGGCGCCCTGCTCATCGTCGTCTGGGCGCTGTCCCCGCTCGGCGCGTTCGGCAGCGACCAGACCCTGGACCCGGCCCGCTTCGTCACCTTCGCGGTGCCACCGCGCCAGATGGTGACCGGACTGCTTGCCGGCAGCGTGGTCAGCGTGCCGGCCATCGCCACCGTGCTGGCGGCTCTGGCGACCACGATCGCGTGGTGGCGCGGCCCGCTGCTGGTGCTCGTGGCCGTGCTCGGCGGCCTGATCGGGGCGATCACCTGCTTGGTCGCCGCCCGCCTCACCGGCACGGCGCTGGCCGTCCTGCAGGGCCGGCGCCGATTCCGCGAGCTGGCCGTGACCCTGGGCGTGCTGCTCATCACCGGCGCCTCCTTCGTGCCGCTGATGATCACCGAGGGAGTCGTGCGCTTCGACGCCCAGCTGCTACGCCCTGTCATCGAGGTGGTGGCCTGGACCCCGCTGGGCTGGGCCTGGTCGGCGCCGTGGCACGCCGCCACCGGCGCGCCGGCGCTCGCGGTGCTCAAGCTCGTCCTCGCCGCAGCACTGGTCCCGGCCCTCATGTACGCCTGGGGCATCCTGCTCGGACGCCAGCTGGTGCTGCCCGCGGCGAGCGGGCCGGCCACGGCCGGCAGCAGGGCCAGCGTGCTCACCCGGCTGCGCGGACCGGTCGGGGCCGTGGCGGGCCGCTGCCTGACCTACTGGCGCCGCGACCCCCGCTACACGCTCAGCCTGGTGAGCCTGATCGCGATTCCGCTACTCATGTTCCTCCTGGTGCTGGCGGGCATGATGACGCTGGAGACCTGGGCGCTGCTCCTGGCCCCGGTGCTGGCCTTCTTCATCGGCTGGGGCCTGCACAACGACGTCGCCTACGACGCCGACCCCTGGTGGATGCACCTGGCCGCACACGTCTCGGGTCGAGCCGACCGTGCCGGCCGGGTAGTGGGGTCCGCGGCCTGGGGCGTACCGCTGGTCGTCGTCGCGGTCGTCGCCGGTGCCCTGCTGGTCGACCGCACCGACATGCTCCCGGCCCTGTTCGGCATCTCGGTCCTCGTGCTGGGTGCCGGCTACGGGGTCTCGTCCGTCTCGGCGGTCATCGCGCCCTACTGGGCGCCCGCACCGGGGGAGAACCCCTCGGCTCGACCGCCGGGTGTCGGGATGCAGCTGTTCATCTCCCAGATGGCCACCGGCGGGGTGATGCTCAGCATCTCCGTTCCGCTGATGGTGCCCTACTTCCTCGCGTGGCAGGGCAGCGCAACGGCCGGATGGCTCACGCTCGGGCTGGGGCTCGCCGTGGGAGCGGGTCTGGCGCTGGGCGGCATCGTGCTCGGGGGGCGGCTGATGGATCAGCGCGGCCCGGAGCTGCTCGCCAGCGTGCGCCGCTGAGCCTGCGCGTGGCGCCGCAACCTGTGCACACTGGCCCCATGATCAGCGACCATCTCGCGCAGGCCCTCGAGGACGCCGGACTCCGCTGGGACCCCGCGCCGGGGGACCACTTCCGCATCCGCACCGAGGCGCTGTCCGAGGACGTGTTCATCCTGTCCCACATGGTCATCGAGGCCCGGACCTACGACACCGGCACAGTGCTGAACTTCAACGGCACCACCGAGTGGGCGCTGGACAACGTGTCCAAGGACGATGCGCTGTGGCTGCCGCGGGAGGACCAGCTGCGAGCCTTCCTCGGCGGCACCTTCCAGCGTCTCGAGCACGTTGACGGCGAATACGTCGTCACCACGACCGCTCCCGATGGCGAGCAGCAACAGTTTCGTGCCGCCGAGCCGGCCGACGCCTACGCCCAGGCGCTGCTCATGCTGGTCCGCTCCGCCGTCGAGGTCTGAGACGCTGCCCGATCGCGCAGCAGGCCTTCGACGTCCTCGAACGCGGTCTGGATACGGCCGTAGACGCGTGGGTTGAGGAGGGTGGTGCCGTCGAAGTCGCCGGCGGAGGCGAACACCGAGACCGGGAGGGTGAGTGCCTGGAAGAACGCGAAGAGCGGCCGCAGAGCATGGTCGAGGACGAGCGCGTGATGCTGGCCGCCGCCGGTCGCGAGCAGGAGGACCGGTTTGCCGGCGAGGGCGTACTGCTCGATGAGATCGAAGAAGTGCTTGAACAGGCCGGGGTAGGAGCCGCGGAAGACCGGGGTCGCCGCGATGAGCAGGTCGGCTTGCTCGGCAGCGCGGAGCTCGTCGTCGACCTCGGGAGCGACGCCATCGCGGTCGACCGCCGTGGTGAAGCCGGGGCCGAGGCGGTAGACGTCGACTCGGCGCACGGCGACGGGCATCATGCCCTGCAGCGTGCCGATGGCGACGTCTGCCAGGCCCATGGTCTTGGACTGCTCACTCGGGCTTCCGTTGACGATGACGACACGGAGCGGTGCGGTCTCAGGCATCGCCGAGCTCCTTGTGGACAGCTGGGGCGACCTCGGTGCCCAGCCGCTCGACGGCGGCCAGGAGCTCCTTCTGCGGCATGCTGCCCATCCCCATGTGGATGATGACGCGGGTCAGGCCGTACATCTCGCGGAATCGCAGGATCTTGTCGGTGACCTCCTCCGGATCGCCGACGAGGTAGCTGCCTGCGTGGGAGGCCCCGGCGTCGAAGGCATCGCGCGGCAGCCGCATTCCGCGGCCGCGCTGGTGGTTGTGCTCCATCATGAACTGGGCGAAGTGGGGATACATGGTCTCGCGGGCCTGCTGCGGGCTGCTGCCGACGTAGCCACCGACGCTGATGCTGACCGGCAGTGACGCCGAGTCATGACCGGACTGCTCGGCGGCCGCGCGGTAGAGTTGGACCGAGTCCTGGAGCATGGTCATCGGGCCGAACAGGATGGCCAGCGCCAGCGGCAGGCCGAGCGTGCCGGTGCTCACCGCCGAGGCCGGGGAGCCGCCGACCCCCACCCAGATCGGAATGGTGTCACCGTACGCGCGCGGCGCGATGTCGGCGTCGACGAGGGGAGCCCGCAGCCGGCCGGTCCAGGTGAGCGGGTTCTGCTCCCGGATGCGCAGCAGCAGGTCGAGCTTCTCGCGGAAGAGTTCGGAGTAGTCAGCCAGGTCGTATCCGAAGAGCGGGAAGGACTCGGTGTAGGACCCCCGTCCGGCAATGATCTCCGCGCGCCCGGCGGAGAGCAGGTCGATGGTGGCGAACTGCTCCCACACGCGCACGGGGTCTTCGGAACCCAGTACGGTCACGGCGCTCGTCAGCCGAATCTGCTTGGTGGCCTCGGCGGCCGCCGCGAGCACGATGCTCGGAGCGGAGCCCACGAAGTCGGTGCGGTGGTGCTCGCCCATGCCGAACACATCGAGGCCGACCTCGTCGGCGAGCTTCGCCAGCTCGATCGTCTCGCGGACGCGTTGGTGCGGGGTGCGGAGCGCGCCGCTGGCGGGGTCCTCCGTCACCTCGCCGAAGGTCATGATGCCGATCTCGAATGCCATCGTCTTTCCGGTCCTCTCGGTGGTGACCACATGTGCGCCTCGCGGCGATGATCACGCTACGTCTGATTGCTTGCGCATGCAACTAGATGAGGTGGGCCACCCGGGGCTACCCTGGGCGCCATGGCGACGGAAGGGCTCACCGAGCTCGAGGACGAGGCGTGGCGCGGCTTCCTGATGTCCCACGAACGCATCTGGCGCCAGATCGAGGCAGACCTCGCGCCGTTCGGGGTCAGCTCCACCGAGTACAGCGTGCTGGCGCTGCTGGGCGAGGCCGGCCGCCGGGGGATCCGGCTGAGTGAGCTGGCCGAGCAGCGGATGATGTCGACCGCCGGCCTGTCCCGGCTCGCGGATCGGTTGGAGCAGCGCGGCCTCGTCGAGCGCTGCCGGGTGGCGACCGACGGGCGCGGCTACGAGCTGACACTCACCCCGGCTGGCAGGTCGCTGCTGCGCAAGGCGTGGAAGCAGCAGCGTGCCGGAATCAGGCGTCTCTTCCTGGACAAGCTGAGTGACGACCAGCTCCGGGCCCTCGCCGGTGCCTGGGAGAGCCTTGCCGAGCCCGACAGCGGTGAGTCCTGACTCTGCGGCACTCTCCTCGCCAGGCGATGGCGCGCACGAGCGTCGGCCGAGCCCAGCAGCGATAGCACACACCGCCGGAGCGAGAGTTGTGCCACCCTTCCGTGACCGAATCGTGACATCTGGGGCCCTCCACGCTAAGGTCGCGGGTGTTCCACGACCCTCCCGTGGGACTCTGCGGGCAGCTCCCCCTCCTGCTGCTTCCCGCGGAACGACGATGACCAGCAGGTGAGGACGCCGGGCAGGTTCTCAGGGGAGCGTGAAGGGTTTGCTGTGACCGACCTCGGGTCACGTCGCCACCGCGCGGCCGCCGCTGCACGAGACATCACGTCGATGGTCCGCAGCCCCCGACAGCAGGTTCCGGTGCGGGCGCGCTGGCGCTACCGCGCCGGGCTCGCGGTCGGACTGGCCGGCACGCTGGTGGCCGGCGTCGCCGGTGCCAGCGGACTGGACGAGAACGCCGCAGCTCGCGCCGACCTCGCCGCCCTCGGCATGGAGGTCGAGGATCCGGTCTCGCCGGGGATCACCGTGCCCGAGGACGCCGAGTGGCAGCTCGAGGAGCTCGACGTCGCGGTGGAGCTGGAGAAGACCGAGATCTGGCACCTGCGCGACGCGCAGATCGCCGCTCGCAACGCCGCGCGACAGGCGCTGCAGGAGCGAGAGGCGGCAGCGGCCCAGCGCGCCGCCCAGCAGGCCCAGGAGCGAGCCGCACAACAGTCAGCCGACTCCGACGACAGTGCGGCCGACACCAGCGAGGAGCCGGTGGCCACCGCCTCAGCCGGCCAGGGCGGCGAGCGCGGCTCGCTGGCCTCGATGGTCAACAACCTGCGTGCCCAGAACGGACGCAACGGCCTGGAGCGCGACGGCACCCTCGACTCGGTGGCCCAGAGCTGGGCGGAGTGGATGGCCAGCAACCAGACCTTGCAGCACAACCCGAACTACCGCTCCCAGATCGGTGGTGGCTGGTCCAGCTCGGGGGAGAACATCGTTCGCAACACCGGCGCGCGCAACTGGTCCTCCGGCGACATCACCTCGTGGATGTTCAACTGGTGGGCTAACTCCTCGGTGCACCGCGGCAACATGCTCGACGGCGGTTACACCCACGTGGGCGTGGGG
>Ga0209487_1002101_pt1 | contig 16395 bp, 18 predicted proteins | sample Poulit2012_FD_187524 | JGI IMG/M metagenome (GOLD analysis project Ga0209487, IMG submission 187524) | Agricultural soil microbial communities from Georgia to study Nitrogen management - Poultry litter 2012 (SPAdes) (version 2) | ecosystem: Environmental > Terrestrial > Soil > Agricultural land...
TTGGCAGTAGGGGGACGCACCTCGACAAATCATGCCGTGGACGACGCCCGGAAATTTGACTGTCCAAGCCCTGTCTTCCCAAGCGGGAGACACTGTGACACAACTCATTGCATAAGTCCAGCGCATTGCAGCGATCTTTTTTGCCAGTCTTCAAATCTGTGACAGGATAGCCGCCCCGCCGCGCGAAAGAAGAAGTTTTGCCGCCTGACGCCCAAGGGCGGACGCTTCTTCCGGCGCACCCTGGACCTCGGCGTTGACTGTTTTTGTGCCGTCCAGGCTCACCAGGCGCGCGTGCAGGTGCAGCTGCCCGTCATGAAGACGTGCGAGTGCCGCCAGCGGCATCCTGCAGTCACCACCCAGTTCGGCCACCACTGCCCGCTCGGCGCGGGTGATCAGCCGGGTTTCCGTGCAGTCCAGGGGTTTTGCCAGCGCGCTCACGGCGTCGTCACCGGCACGGCACTGCACCACAATGGCGCCCTGGCCGGCTGACGGCAAAAAGCCTGGCGGCTTCAGCGCCAGGCTGTGTTCGCGCCTTATTTGCAGCCGTTCCAGCCCGGCAGCGGCAAGAATCAGGGCATCAACCGCACCTTCATCCAGCCGGCCCAGGCGGGTTTGAACATTGCCGCGCACCGTTTTTACCTCAAGCTGCGGGCACAGGGCAAGAATCTGCCCCTGGCGGCGCAGGCTGGCCGTGCCCACCATGGCGCCGGCCGGAAGGTCTTCGGGGCGGCTGCCGTCGCGGGTAATCCACACATCGTGCCACGAGGCCCGCGGCGGGTAGGCCACCAGCTCGAAGTCCGGCTGCGGCACGGCCGGCACATCCTTGAGCGAATGAACGGCGATATCCGCCTCGTTGGCAAGCAGCGCGCGCTCCAGCTCCTTCAGAAAAAGCCCCTTGCCGCCTATTTCCGCCAGCGACCGATCGAGTATTTCGTCGCCGCGAGTGCTCAGCGGCACCAGCGACACGTCCAGTTCGGGATGATGATCCCTCAGCTTCTGGGCCACATGTTCAGCCTGCCAGATGGCCAGCGCGGATTTTCGTGTTGCAATTCTGAGTTTGTTCATATTCGACTTCTGTCCTGGGCCGGCGGTGCTTCAAGCAGCTCACGAATGCGCGCCAGGTTTCTGCGGCTGACCGGAGGATGACAGCTGACGCCGACAAGTTCCACCCTGTCCTGCCCGTGCTCGTCCTGGTACAGGCCGCGCAGGTAGCGGCGCGCCACCAGCGCCTTGCGGTGGGTGCGCACAAAAAGCGGCCCCAGACGCTGTTCAAGGCTGACCAGTGAATCATCCAGCAGGGCCTGGCCCCCTTCAAAATGAACCACAGTGTACTTGTCTTCAGATACCAGTGCGCGAATGCCGGCCACCGGAATGACCTGCACCCGGTCTCCCAGGCGGGTACTGATGGTCGCATCCGAGCCGACCGGCCGGTTGCGCGCCCTTTCCAGCGCCTGTGCCAGCCTGTCTGGCCGCACCGGCTTGACCAGATAGTCGACCGCCTCGACCTCGAAAGCCTCGACCGCATACTGTTCAAACGCGGTTACAAACACAATCGCCGGAGCAGACGCCAAGGTCGCAAGCTTCTGCGCCAGCTGGATGCCATTCAGGCCGGGCATTTCAATATCCAGAAAAACCACATCGGGCTGCAGCCGACAGCACGCATCGAGCACCCGCTGCGGATCGTCCAGCTGGGCGCAGACTTCAGCACCGCCTGCCTGGGCCATCAGCCGGATCAGGCGATCAATGGCCGGCTGTTCGTCATCGACAACAACAACCCGCAGCCTGCTCACGACCAGCGCGCATCCAGCCACGCATCCAGCGCGGCGATCTCCTCGGCACACACGCTGTGCGCCATGGGCCAGGTCTGCCACTGCACGACATAACCGGCCTCTTCCAGATGCCTGGCCGAGGACTCGCCCAGCGCTGCGGGCACAATGGGGTCCTGGGTCCCGTGCCCCATGAAAACCGGCGGCATTTCGTTCCCGTTTGCCCATCCGGCCAGACTGTCGGCGCCCAGCAAATAGGTCGACAGCCCGACAACTCCGCCCAGCGCCGACGAGCGCGCCAGCCCGCAGCGCAGCGCAATGGCGCCACCCTGCGAAAATCCGGCCAGAATGATCCTGTCGGGTTCGATGCCGGCCGCCAGCTGCTCATCAAGCAGCGCATCAACTGCCGCCACCGATGCGGCGATTCCTGCGGCGTCCTGGTTGCGGTCAATGTCAACGCCTAAAATATCGTACCAGGCGCGCATGGGCAGACCGCCGTTGACGGTCACCGGACGCACCGGCGCATGCGGGAAGACAAAGCGTACCGCGCGCGTTGAAGCCGCCGAAAGCTGCGGTACAATCGGCTCGAAATCGTGACCATCCGCGCCCAGCCCGTGCAGCCAGACAACTGCGTGCCGAGGGTTGCGGCCGGTGTCAACAACCACCTGTTCCATCATTGATTTTCCGGAGTTTATGGTGCGCCCAAGTTTAACCGCCCTGGCATTCATTCTGTTGGTTTCAGCGGCGCCTGTACTGAGCGGCTGCGGGCAAAAAGGGGCATTGTATCTGCCACAGCCTGAAGCTGCCCCGGCCGATGCCGAGGAAGACCATGACAGTGAAAGTGACGATAGCGGGCAAAGCGCTGACACGATACAAAACGCGCGCACTGTAATGGTTTCAGGAGCACAGCACGGGACTGTGGTAAATTTGAACCTACACGCATTGGCACCCGGCCTTGACGGCACCGCGAGGGGATTTGCAACATGAGCAACCGGAACACGCTGACTGAACAGGACGTCGTGCGGTGGCTGCAGCACCAGCCCGACTTTTTTGTCCGACATCCCAAACTTCTTGACCTGATGACGCTGCCACACAACACCGGGGCCCATTCGCTCATAGAAATTCAGGTGGCGCGGCTGCGCAAGGAAAACTCCGAGCTCAAATCCCGGCTCAAGACTTTTGCCGGAATCGCCGGCGAAAATGAGCGGCTGATGCACCGGCTGCACCAGCTTACGCTGGACGTCATGAGCAGCCGCTGCGCAGAAGATTTCTTCGCGCAACTCTTTGCAAGGCTCCAGCGCGACTTTGACGTTACAGCAGTCAGGCTTCACTTGCTGTCCGGTTCCGACGACCCGGGAAAGGTTTCGGAAATTTCCGTTCATCCGTCCGCCCTGCCCGACTGGATGGGAAATTTGCTTGAGCGTCAAAAAATCGAGTTTGGCCGCCTCACCCGGGCCAAGCTGGAGCTTCTGTTTCCCGAGCGCCACAAGGATATTTCATCGGTTGCCCTGGTTCCTGTCGGACAGCACGGCCTGCTGGCTCTGGGATCGGATTCCACCGATCGTTTCCAGCCGCATATGGGCACCCTGTTTTTGGAGCTTTTGGGCAAAAGCGTGGAATTCCGCCTGGCGCAGCTCAAGGACAATTCGGCCCGCAAGCACGCCTGAAATGAAACTGCCCGCCGCCATCAGTGCTTTTCTTGAACATGCACAAAACGAGGCCGGATTGAGTCCGGCAACGCTGTCGGCCTACAGTCGCGACCTGGAACAGCTCAAGCGCTGGTGCCGGGACAGCGGGATCGATCAGGTCGGCCAGCTGCAGCCTTCGGATGTGCGCAGCTTCGCTGCCAGCGAGCACCGCCGCGGGCTGAGCCCCACAAGCATTCAGCGCCGGCTGTCCGGCCTGCGTCGTTTCTTTCGCTACCTGCGCCGCGAAAAGATTCTTCACCATGATCCCGCCGAAGGCGTGCGTGCACCCAGGGCCAGGCGCAGGCTGCCGAACGCCCTTGATGTCGACCAGGTGGCGGCTCTGCTTGATATTCCGGAAGACAACGATCTGGCCCGTCGCGACCGGGCCATGCTTGAACTTCTTTATTCGGCCGGGCTGCGGGTCAGCGAGCTGGCCACCCTGACCTGGAACCAGGTCGACCTGACCGAAGGCATGGTGCGCGTGGTGGGCAAGGGTCGGCGCGAGCGCATTGTGCCCATTGGCGCGCCCGCCATAAAGGCGCTCAGGCGCTGGCACAAAATCCATTTTGTGGTGGCCGGCAGCGACCAGCCGCAGATATTTACCAGCATGAAAGGCAAACCGCTGGGCGTGCGCGCCATTCAAAAGCGGGTGGCCTGGTGGTCGACCCGACAGGGACTTGATCAAACCGTGCATCCGCATCAGCTCAGACACTCGTTCGCTTCCCATATTCTTGAGTCCTCCGGCGATCTGCGTGCCGTTCAGGAACTGCTCGGCCACGCCAATTTGAGCACCACCCAGATATACACTCATCTCGATTTCCAGCACCTGGCTGAAACCTACGACCGCACCCATCCACGCGCCAAAAACAGGGACTGAGGCCGGTGCGCCGCCAGGGCCGGCTGCCCTGACCAGGCGAAAACGCGGATTGTCCTGTACGCCTGCCGTCCCCATGTTGGGACTTTCCACCTCATCAACGAGCCAACTGAATCATGGAACAATACCGCGGAACAACCATTGTTTCGGTCCGACGCGGCAATCAGGTCGTGATTGCCGGCGATGGCCAGGTCACGCTTGGCAACACCGTCATGAAATCCAACGCCCGCAAGGTGCGGCGTCTGTACAAGGATCGCATTCTGGCCGGGTTTGCCGGCGCCACGGCCGATGCATTCACCCTTTTCGAGCGCTTTGAAAGCAAGCTTGAAATGCACTCCGGTCACCTGACCCGGGCCGCAGTTGAGCTGGCCAAGGACTGGCGCACCGACCGGCTTTTGCGCCGGCTTGAGGCACTTCTGGCCGTGGCCGACCATGAAGCATCGCTGATCATTACCGGCAACGGCGATGTCATTGAACCCGAGGAAAGCCTGATTGCCATCGGCTCGGGCGGCCCCTACGCGCAGGCAGCCGCGCGCGCCATGCTGCGCCACACCGAAATGGATGCGGAATCCATCTGCCGCGAGGCACTCACCATTGCCGGCGAAATCTGCATTTACACCAACCAGACTTTCACCATAGAAACTCTCGACACCGATTCAGGAAACAACGCTTGACATGACCCAGATGACCCCCCGTGAAATAGTTCAGGAGCTGGACCGTCACATCATCGGCCAGGCCGATGCCAAGCGCGCGGTGGCCATTGCGCTGAGAAACCGCTGGCGACGCCTCCAGGTTGAAGAAAGCCTGCAGCCTGAAATCACGCCCAAGAACATCCTGATGATCGGCCCCACCGGCGTGGGCAAGACAGAAATTGCGCGCCGCCTGGCCACGCTCGCCAAGGCTCCTTTCATCAAGGTGGAGGCCACCAAGTTCACCGAGGTGGGCTATGTCGGCAAGGACGTGGAATCCATCATCCGCGATCTGGCCGAGGCCAGCTACAAGCTCACCCGCGAGCAGGCCATGCAGGAGGTGCGCTCGCGCGCCGAAGATGCCGCGGTTGAACGCGTCATCGACATCATGCTGCCCCAAAGACCTTCCAGCGGCTTTGCCGAAGCGCCCGCCGAAGACAGCGGCAATTCGGAAACCCGCCGCAAAATGCTGCGCAGGCTTCTCGCCGGCGAGCTCAACGAGCGCGAAATCGAGATCGACCTTGATATCCACCTGGGCGTGGAAATCATGGCACCGCCGGGCATGGAGGAAATGACCAGCCAGCTGCAGCAGATGTTTTCCAACATGTCGGGCCAGCGCAAGCAAACCCGGCGCATGAAGGTCAAGGACGCCATTCCTGCGTTGATTGAGGAAGAGGCCGGCCGCATGATCAACGAGGAGGAGGTCAAGCAAAAGGCGCTTGAAGCGGCCGAGCAGCGCGGCATCGTGTTTCTGGATGAAATCGACAAGGTGGCCCGCCGTGCCGAAGGCGGCAGCGCCGGAGAGGTTTCACGCGAAGGTGTGCAGCGCGACTTGCTGCCGCTGGTGGAAGGCACCACGGTCAACACCCGCTATGGCCCGGTCAGCACCTCGCACATTCTGTTTATTGCCTCCGGCGCCTTTCATGTGGCCAGGCCGTCCGACCTGGTGCCCGAACTTCAGGGGCGCCTGCCCATCCGCGTTGAGCTGCGTGCCCTGTCGGCCGATGATTTCAAGCGCATCCTGACCGAGCCCGATGCCTGCCTGACCCGGCAGTACATTGCGCTGATGGCCACCGAAGGCGTCGGGCTGGAGTTTACCGACGATGCCATCACGCGGCTTGCAGAAATCAGCTTTGCCGTCAACGAGTCGACCGAGAACATCGGCGCACGGCGACTGCACACCATCATGGAGCACCTGCTGGAGGAAATTTCGTATTCGGCCCCGGACCGCTCCAGTGAAAAAATCGTCGTTGATGCCGACTATGTCAACCGGTCGCTGCAGGATCTGGCCGGCAACGAAGACCTCAGCCGGTATATTCTTTGATGCGACAATAGCGGTTATGTCAAAGGTCTTGGCACCAGCATGAACAAAGAACCAGCCAGCGCCATTGTTATCAAGGACGTCACTCTGCGCCTCGGCGGACGGGTCATCCTCGAGCGCCTGAGCGCGAGCATTCCTGCCGGCAAGGTCACTGCCGTGCTCGGCCCCAGTGGCGCCGGCAAAACCACCCTCATGCGGCTGGCTTTGGGACAGCTCAGGCCCGACAGCGGCCAGGTGTGGATGGGCGATGTGCGTGTTGACACACTGAGTGCGCGCGAGCTGGGCCGCCTGCGCCGCGACACCGGCGTGCTGCTGCAAAGCGGTGCCCTGTTTACCGACCTGACCGTTTTTGACAACGTGGCCCTGCCCGTGCGCGAGCATACCGGGCTGCCTGAATCACTGATTGCCCGGCTGGTTCTGATGAAGCTTGAAATGGTTGGCTTGCGCGGCACCGCCAATCTGTATCCGGCCGAGCTTTCGGGCGGCATGCGCCGGCGCGTGGCCACCGCCCGCGCCATGGCCCTGGACCCCGACATCATGTTTTACGATGAACCCTTTGCCGGGCTGGACCCCATTTCCCTAGGCGTGTCGCTGCGGCTCATTCGTGACATCAATGCCGCGCTGGGCACAACAAGCATTGTCATCACCCACGATGTGGGCGAAATCGCCAAGCTGGCCGACCACGCCATCATCATTGCCAACCGCAGGCTGATGGCCAGCGGATCGCCGGCCGAGCTGGCCGGCAGCACCGATGCGCTGGTGCGCCAGTTCATGCAGGGTGAACCCGACGGCCCGGTGCCGTTCCACTACCCGGCCCGCACGCTTGAATCCGATCTGCTGGCGTCTGGAGAGAAACAATGAGCACGCCTTCTTCCGGCAACGCCCTGACCGCTCCGCTGCGCGAGCTGGGCCGGGCCGGCATTTTCCTGCTCACGGTTCTGGCCCGCCTGCGGCTGGGCCCCGCCCAGCTGGGCGAACTGCTGCGCCAGGTTTACTTTGCCGGCGTGCGCTCGCTGGTCATCATCGTCATTTCCGGTTTTTTCGTCGGCCTGGTGCTGACTTTGCAGACCTACGACACGCTGACCCGCTTCGGGGCATCCGATGCCGTGTCCACCGTTCTTGCCCTGTCGCTGTTTCGCGAGCTTGGCCCGGTTTTGGCGGCCCTGTTGTTTGCCGGGCGGGCCGGAACGTCCATTACCGCCGAAATCGGCCTGATGCGCGCCACCGAGCAGCTTGATGCGCTTGAGCTGATGGCCATTGACCCGATAGAGCGCATCGTGCAGCCGCGTCTTCTGGCCGGCATGATTGCCCTGCCGGCTCTGGTGCTGGTCTTTAATGTCACCGCCATTGTCGGGGGCATATTTTTTGCCGTGTTCCTGATGGGCAGTGACCCCACCGCGTTCTGGAGCAACATGCAGTCCTCGGTGGAGCTCATGCGCGACTTTGGCGGCGGCATGTTCAAATCGGTATGCTTCGGATTTGTTGCCGCGTGGGTGGCCACCTGGTACGGCTGGTCGGCCCGCCCCACCAGTGAAGGCGTGGCCCTGGCCACCACCCAAACCGTTATTGCCACCGCCATTTCGGTGCTGGTTCTCGACTTCGTTCTTTCAGCATTCATGCTCTAGAAAACATCATGAAATCATCCCATCAAATTGAACTGACCGCCGGAATTTTTCTTTTGCTGGCCATTGCCGCACTGGTATTTCTGGCCCTGCACGCAACCGATCGCGGCGTGGTATCGGGCGACACCTACACGCTTAATGCCCAGTTTTCCAACATCGGCGGGCTCAAGCCGCGCGCCAAGGTCAGCATGGGCGGGGTCACCATAGGCTCGGTCGACAGCATTGCGCTGGACCCGGAAACCTTCGAAGCCAATGTCACGCTCAAAATTGGCGAGCGCTATGACAACCTGCCCGACGACACGTCGGCATCCATATTGACCAGCGGTATTCTGGGCGACCAGTACATAGGGCTTGAGCCCGGCGGCTCGCCCGACACCCTGCGCGACGGCGACAGCATTCTCATCACCAGCTCGGCCATGGTGCTCGAACAGCTCATTGGCCGCTACATGTTCAACAGCGACGATTCCGGAGACAACTGATGCATACGGCAACAGCAAGATCCTTACTTTCCAGCCTCCTGTTTCTGGCAATCATGGCCGTTTCCGCGCCGACCATGGCCGACCCGGAAGGAGCCGTTGAAATCATAGAATCGACCACCGGCAGACTGACCGGCATGATCGAGGGCAACCGGGACGCCTACAAAAGCGATCTTTCATCCCTGCAGGCCGACGTAAAAGACGTTCTTTTGCCGGCCATAGACGAAATATATTCGGCCCGGCTGGTGCTGGGAAGGCACGGACGCGGCAAGGACAATGAGGAAATTGCCGCATTTGCCAACGCCCTTATCGGCCAGTTGCTCGACCGCTATGCCAGTGCCCTGCTCGACTACAACCTCAAGGACCGCATCGAAATACTGCCGCTGGCCGGCAACAACACCGACCGCCAGACCCGCGTGCGCACCCGGGTTGACCTTGACAGCGGCGAGCGTGCGCCGGTCGATTACGTGCTGAGAAATACCGATGACGGCTGGAAGATTTTTGACGTCATCATCGAGGGCATTTCATACGTGGCCACATTCCGCTCGCAGATTGACCAGGAAATCCGCAAGACCAGCTTTGACGACATGCTCAAGCGCCTGGAAAGCGGCGATCTTGAAGTTGAAATCGATGACTGATCACGACGACATCATCAGCCTGGAAGGCCGGCTGACCTCCGCAGAAGTGACGGATGTCGAACAGCGCCATCGCGCGCGCTTCGACAGCGGCCGCTTTCCGTTGGCGGTCAGCCTGGACAACGTGGAGTCGGGCGACTCCAGCGCCCTGGCCCTGCTGCTGGAATGGCAGGCACTGGCGCGCCGGGCCGGTCGGGAAATCCGCTTTGAAAACCCGCCGCAGGGGCTGCGTGTCATTGCCCGTCTGACCGGCATAGAGCAGCTTCTGGGCTGGCAGCCGGACAGCCACCACAGCAATACGGGCCGGGAACAATGATCAAAAGACGCCTGTTGACGGCTGTGGCCGCTGTTGTGCTGGCCGCAGGCTGCGCAACCACCGCCCCGCCGCCCGACGAGCGCCATCCGCAAGACCCCTGGGAGCCTTACAACCGTAACATGTTCAAATTCAACATGGCGGTTGACCAGGCAGTGGTGCGCCCTGTTGCCATTGGCTACGACAGGATCACGCCCGAACCGGCCCAAAAGGGCATCCGCAATTTTTTCAGAAACATCCGCTCGCCCATAGACTTCATCAACCTGATCCTTCAGGGCCGCCCGAAGGAAGCCGGCACCAAGCTGATGCGCTTTACGGCCAACACCGTTTTTGGCATCGGCGGGCTTTTTGATGTTGCCACCCCCGGCGGCGTACCGGAACACCGCGCCGATTTTGGCCAGACGCTGGCCAAATGGGGCTGGAAAGACAGCCGCTATCTTGTTCTGCCGGTGCTGGGACCCTCATCCATTCGGGACGGCATAGGTCGCGGTGGCGATGCCGGGTTCAGCTTTGCCTGGCGCTGGGTGCTGGAAGAAACCAGCTACGGGTGGATACTGCTGGACGGCATACAGGCGCGTCATGCCCTGCTGCCGCTGGATGCCGATATTCAGTCGGCCTACGATCCGTATATCTTCATGCGCGATGCCTGGCTGCAGCGCCGCGCCCATCTGACCTCGCAGGGCGAGGAAGAACTGCCCGACTACGATGCGTTTCTGGACGAGCTGGATGATTATGACGACGACTGACGGGATTGCGTAAAAGAGCCCGGCAGCAAACACTTTAACCATACAGAGACAGCAAATAGCCCAGCCGGTCCTCCACCCAGCGGCTGACCGGCATCAGCTCAATGCCCAAACGCTGCTGAAGCGCATCGGTATCAACACGGGGCCCGTCATCCAGCCGGGCATAGGCTGCGTAAAGCTCGGAAATAACCTGCGCCGAATGCGCGCTGCCCGTCTGATAGCTCAAGTCATTGGCAAAGGCTTCAACCGACTGCGGCGCAAAATGCACTTCGCGGCCGTAAACCCGGGCCAGGTATCGGCACAGTTCGGGCCCGGTCACCGCTTCCGGGCTGGCAATATCAATGGCCTCGCCCGCCACATCCGCCTGCAGGCAAGCCACGGCAATCCGACCCTGGTCCTCGGTTGATGTCCAGCTGAGGCGGCGTTCGGCCGGCAGCGGCGGATAGCGCAGACGTCCAAAATCACGGATTTCGGTGATGATGTGGCTCCAGACCAGGTTGGCCAGATACAGCGTTGGCTGCAGCACCACGGCGGGCACTTCGGAAGACAGCACCTGCGCGACCAGCCGACGGGCGGCATCGACAAAAGTGCACGATGGCATGGCGCTGCCACAATATCCGCTGGTGGTGAAAACCACCCTTTCAAGCCCGTGAGTGCGCGCAGCGGTCAGCACATTGTCAACCGTCTGCTGCGCCTCGCCGGTATCGGGCATGTGGTTGAGATGGAAAAACACCGCCTGGCAGCCCGCCATCGCTTCGGTCACCGAAACGGCATCGAGAAGATCGGCTCTGACAAGCTCGGCGCTGGCTGTCAGCCGGGCCCGTGCATCGGCCACATCACGGGTGGCGGCGCGAACTTCCAGACCGGCGGCAAGCGCTTCTTCAACAACCGGATGGCCCTGGGTGCCGGTGGCGCCGAATACCAGCAGTTTTCTGATTGTCATTCTTCCATCCTCTGTGGACGAGCCTGACAACCAGCATAGCAGGCTGCGCGAACCACTCGCGCAAATGCCTGTAATACAATTGACCATTATGCAGTCAAATCAATCTTTTTGGACAAAGCCGACCCTGCTGTTTGCGGTATTTTTACTGTCGACCCTGTCTCTGACGGCCTGCGATTCCGGCAGTGACTCATCCGCACAGCAAGCCCGGCAGGACCGGCCGGCCAGAACAGCGCCCGTACAGCGGGCCAATCCGCTGGATTCCGATTGGAGCTCGCCCTACCATGTTCCCCCCTTCCACCAGGTGCAGCCCAATCATCTGCCTGCCGCGCTTGAGCAGGCCATTGAAAAAGCCGGCCAGACCATAAGTGAAATAGCGGCTCAGTCTGCACCGGCCTCCTTTGAAAACACCGTGCTGGCCCTGGAGCAGGCCGAACAGCCGGTGTTGCGCATTGCGCGCCTGTGGTATGGCCTTGCTGCCGTCAGCGACGACAACGAGCTGGACCGTATCGAGCCCGGTCTCAATGAGCTGCTGGCCCGGCACAGAAGCCACCTGATTGGTTCAACCGCCCTGTTTGAACGCATCGAGAAAATTCGCCACGCCATCCCCGACCGACCGTTCACTGAAGAGCAGCTGCGGCTGGTTGACCAGACCTGGAAACACTTTCGGCGCGCCGGCGCCCATTTGAATGACGACAGGCGCAAAACCCTGGCCGATCTCGACCGGCAACTGGCGGAGCTTGATCAGGCCTGGGCATCTGTGCGCCGCGAGGCTCGCCATCCGGCCGAGCTCTACATCGATCAGCGCTCAGAGCTGGAGGGCATGCCCGACAGCCTGCTGACCCTGGCCGAGCGCACGGCGCTGGATCTTGGGCACGACGGCGGCTGGTCATTCACGCTCCATGCCCACAGTTTTTATCCGTTCATGCGCTACGCAACCAGCCGCGAGCACAGACGCGAGCTCTACCAGCTGTGGAAATATCGCTATGAGCAGCTTGACCGCACCCGCCAGGACCCGGACAGGCTGATTGGAGAAATGGCAAATCTGCGCGCCCAAAGAGCCGCCCTGCTGGGCTTTGACAGTCATCTGGACTATATGCTGGACGATGCGTCCATCACCCGCGGCCAGCTTGATGAGCTGCTTGAAGAACTGACGGCGGCATCAAGGGCCAAGGCTGCCGGGGAGCTTGAGAAAATCAGGCGCCTGGCGGCAGAAGATGGCGTTGATGATGAACTGCGCGAGTGGGACTGGTGGCACTATCGCCAGCGCCTGAGCGAAGATGAACTGGACACAGAGCCCGGCGAGCTGCGCCAGTGGTTCATGCCGGAGCAGGTTCTCGACGGCATGCTCATTCTGGCCGACCGGCTGTGGGGGCTCACCTTTCGCCAGCGCCCGGAGCTGCCCTCATGGCATATAGACGCCACGCCCTATGAAGTCATCGACCGCGACGGCACCACCCTGGGCATTGTCTATTTTGACACCACCCACCGCCCCGGCAAGCTGGGCGGCGCCTGGACCTCCCACTACCGGGTTCAGCACTATGCCGACGCAAAGCGGCAAACGCCGGTTGTTGCCATTGTGGCCAACATGCCGCCGCCAGCGGCCGGACAGCCCAGCGGACTGTCGGCCGATCAGGTTGAAACCCTGTTCCATGAATTTGGGCACGCCATGCACAGCCTGCTGTCCGATGTCCACCATCCGGCGCTGGCCGGAACCAACGTGCCGCCCGATTTTGTTGAATTTCCAGCCATGCTGCTGGAACACTGGGCTCTGGCCCCGGAACTTCTTTCGCTGTATGCGCGCGGCCACGAGTCGGGCGACTTCATCAGCAACCGGGCCATTGAAATTCTGCATCAGCGCCGGCGCCTGAGCGCCGGTCTGGAAATGCTTGAATTCATCGCTGCCATCAAACTGGATCTGGAACTGCACGGTGCATCCGAAGGCCGGGTACCCAATATCGAAATTGCAGAACGGCAGGTGCGCAGCGACCTGGAGCTGCCGCGCATGCTTTCGCCCCGGCATCATGGAAACGGCCTGGTCGACATATTTGCCAACCGACGCAACGGAGCCGATTTCAACACGCTGTGGTCACGGTTGCTGGCCGCCGATGCATTTGCTGCATTCAGGGAGCTTGGCGCTTTTGACAGCCAGCTGGCCGAATCACTGCGGGCTGAGATTTTTTCTCGCGGCAATGCCCGCAGCCCCGAGGTTTCATGGCGGAAATTTCGCGGACGCGCGCCCACAGCGGAATTTCTGCTTGAGGAAAGTGGTTTGTCGCTGCCGGAACAGGGCAATTAATCCGAGCCGGCTCGCTCGTCTTTCGCAATCACCACCGCTCCGCCCGATTCCCAGCGCGGGTCGCTGGCCGCTTCAAGCTGCCCGCTGGTGCGGTCCAGCATCACGCCATGCATGTTGCCCCAGGTGCTGTTGCGAACGCTGATCTTGTGGCCCCGTTCTTCCAGCTGCCCGATCACATCATCACTCAGCGCATCAGGTTCGGCTGAAATCTCGTCAGGCAGATACTGATGGTGAAATCTCGGCAGCGACACCCAGCTTTGCGGCCCGTTGCCGTCAATGAAATCAAGCACGCCCAGCAATACCATGGTGATGATTCGCGAACCGCCCGGCGTGCCGATCACGGCCGTGCGCTCATCACCCATCACAAAAGTGGGACTCATGGATGACAGCATGCGTTTGCCCGGCTCAATGGCATTGGCGGCAAAGCCAATCAGACCATAGGCGTTGGGCTCACCCGGCTTGGCGGAAAAATCGTCCATTTCATTGTTGACCAGCACGCCGGTGCCCGGCGGCACAAAGGCTGATCCAAAGGGCAGATTGACCGTCTGGGTGGTGGCCACCATATTGCCGCTGGCATCAATCAGAGAAAAATGCGTGGTGTCACTGCTCTCCTCCATCACTTGCCCGGCATCCGCCGCCAGCATTGACGAAGGCATCGCGCGATCCATTCTGAGCGTTGTTCTCAACCCGGCTGCATAGTCCTCGCTCAGCAGCCGGCTGGACGGAATTTCGACAAAATCGGGATCGCCCATGTACAGCGACCGATCGCGGTAGGCGCGCCGCATGGCCTCTGCCAGCAAATGCACCCTGTCCGTGGCATTCATGACCGCCAGATCAAACGCGCTGACGATCTGCAGAATCTGGCCTATGGCAATGCCGCCGGACGAGGGGGGCGGCGCAGTTACCAGCTCATGGCCCCGGTAATGCAGCCTGACCGGCTCGCGCTCGACCACCCGGTAATCGGCCAGGTCATCAAGCGTCCAGATGCCGCCGGCAGCTCGTACGCCATCAACCAGCTTTCTTGCCACCTCGCCTCTGTAAAAACCGGCCGCGCCACCCTCAGCCACCGCGCGCAGGGTTTTCCCCAGATCAGGGTTGCGCACTGTTTGGCCAACCTCCGGCACCTGGTCATCAGGCAGGAAAATGGCCGCGGTTTCAGGCCAGCGTCTCATGACCTCAGCTCTTGATTTGAGCAACTGGTGATATTTTTTGTCTGCGGGAAACCCCTCTTCGGCCAGCCGGATGGCTGGCGCCAGCAGCTTTTCCAGCGGCAGGGAACCGTAATTGTCGACAATATGCGCCCAGGTTGCGACAAGACCGGGAATTCCGCCTGCCAGCGCGCCGTTGACGGCCCGGTCACGCACCACCTCGCCGCTGTCGTCCAGATACATGTCCCGATGCGCCTGACCGGGCGCCGTTTCACGCCCGTCCACCATCACCGACCGGTTGTCAGCGGCGTTGTGCAAAAGCCAGAAGCCACCGCCGCCCAAACCCGATGATTCGGGTTCGACCACCGACAGCACCGCCGATACGGTCACCGCCGCGTCAAAAACATTCCCGCCTTCGGCAATGATCTGCGCGCCCGCATCCGTGGCCAGCCGATGCGCGCTCGCAATGGCCGCCCTGTCAGCTGCAAAAGCACTTGCGCACAGCGCAAAAAGTGAAAATATCAGCAGGGCAAACGACAGACGTTTCATGTGGCAGCTCCTGAAAATCTTGTGCAAGCGGGCAACCCGGCCCGCCGGACGCCAAGCTCAGCTGTAGCGGCGCTTGAGCGCTTCGGACACGCGCGGGTGAACAAAGCGGCTGACATCACCGCTCAGGCGGGCGATTTCCTTGACCAGTGACGAGGAAATGAAGCTGTACTTTTCAGCCGGGGTCAGAAACACCGTCTCGACCTCTTCAACCAGATGACGGTTCATGGACGCCAGCTGAAATTCATATTCAAAATCGGACACCGCGCGCAGGCCGCGCAGGATGACCCCGGCGTTATGATCCCGGACAAAATGAACCAGCAGGCTGTCGAAACCGATCACCTCCACATTGTCCAGCCCTTCCTTTTCAAGCACTGTCCTCGCCAGCGCAATGCGCTTCTCAAGGGAAAAAGCAGGCTGCTTGTGTGGGCTTTCGGCCACGGCGACAATCACCTTCCGGTACATGCACGAGGCGCGGGCAACCAGGTCGGTATGCCCATGAGTTACCGGGTCGAAAGTGCCGGGATAGACGGCAAGGTCGTAATCAGGCTGGCTCATCAGCTTTCCCCAAATGCAAGGCGGCCATTATAACGCGGCAACATCAGGCTGCCGATCCGGCGGATTTTCAACCAGAGTGAACAGGTTCATGCGCACCTCGCCCACGGTTTTGCTGCGCAGCATTTTCAGCCGGTCTGCTGCGGCCGGAAGACGAGCAGATGCCGCCTGCTCGACATAAATACGAACATCCGCAGACAGCGGCACATTCCGCAGCAGCAGCTCCAGGGCCGGCTCTTCGAGGCCACTGGAAAATGGCGGGTCGATAAACACCAGATCAAAAGGTGCTTCACGGCTCCGGCCGGCCTGGGCTTCCAGCCACCCTGCCACATCGCCCTGGACAACCTTCATGCCCTCTCCCCCTGGCCAGTCGGCCGCCAGCGCGCGCAGCGCGGCCACCAGCTTTCTGCTGCGTTCCACAAAGGTCACTTCTGCAGCGCCGCGCGACAGCGTCTCCAGCCCCAGCGCACCGGTGCCGGCAAACAGATCCAGACAGCGCGCGCCGGCGATATCCCACTGCAGCCAGTTGAACAGCGTCTCACGCACCCGGTCCCCGCTGGGACGCAGTCCAGGCAGATCAGGCACCTTGAGCCGCCGGCCGCGCCAGCAACCGCTGATGATCCGGATTTTTCCAGTCACGAATTTTTTCCAGTCATGATGGTGATAGCATACCGCTTGCGCGAGCCAACCTTATCTGTTTGATCCAATCACCCGTTCAGGCCATGTTTTCCATATTCAGACGCAAAAAATCAGGCAAGGGCGTAGAAGCCACCCAACTTC
>Ga0209487_1002102_pt1 | contig 16389 bp, 18 predicted proteins | sample Poulit2012_FD_187524 | JGI IMG/M metagenome (GOLD analysis project Ga0209487, IMG submission 187524) | Agricultural soil microbial communities from Georgia to study Nitrogen management - Poultry litter 2012 (SPAdes) (version 2) | ecosystem: Environmental > Terrestrial > Soil > Agricultural land...
GCGAGAACAATGCGCCGGCTATCAACACCCCGCTCAATCTCCCGCTCGATTAACTGCCCCACCTGCCCCGCGGAATAGCGCAGCCGCTCCTCATCCACCTCCCGCAACGTGGACATAGTGTAAATGTCGTACCAGGCTGGCATCACATAGCCATTATTAACGGTCACAGGTATGCTGGGAGCATGAGGCAAAACAAAGCGTACCGCCAGCTCCGCCGGCAACGTCAACTGCGGAACCAAAGGAGCGAAGTCGTGACCGTTGGCGCCCAGACCGTGCAACCAGATAACGGCGGCATTTGCAGGGCCAGACGGCTCGATTTCGACGCAAGGCAAGTAAGACATAGGGTCACTCGAGTAAAAGATGCGAAAGAAAACTGTGCCTCATTATACCCACTGGCAATGGCTATAAAAGCCCGCCTCTTAATTAGCCCAAGCGGTTACACTAACGGTCAGAGCCTATCGCCGGACCCAATCGCCGCACAAGGTGGCATCGTTAGTCGCCGCGCTTTGACCGGTACGAACGGAATATTCAATATGGAAGCACAAAAGGTCGATGAATTATGAAACAAGATCCCACTCAGGTGCCGACGCATATACCTCAATTGCACCATGATGTTTACGCCACCGCCGACGGTGTCATTTCACCTGTCGGCCAGCTTAAAGTCATCTCACAGGTTGAAGTGGCAAAGCTGCTCGATGCCAGCCAGAGCGGCTTATACAGCCTGTTTCGCAGCTGCGCCCTGGCGGTGCTGAACTGCGGCAACTATTTGGATGATGGTAAGGAGCTGCTGGAGCGTTATAAGGATTTTTCTATCAGCATTTTGCAGGAAGAGCGCGGCGTGAAGCTGGACGTACGCGGTGCACCCGCCAGCGCATTTGTCGACGGAAAAATGATCCGCGGCATCAGCGAGCATTTGTTCACTGTACTGCGTGACGTGGTGTTTGCCAGCACCGAATTTCACGGCAATCCGCAGTTCGATATGAACACCAGTGAGGGCATTACCGATGCGGTATTCCACATGCTGCGCAAAAGCGATTTACTGCGGGCGGGCGTGGAACCACGGATGGTCGTGTGCTGGGGCGGCCACTCCATCAGCCGTGAGGAGTACGATTACTCCAAAGTGGTGGGCTACGAGATGGGCCTGCGCGGACTGGATATCTGTACCGGCTGCGGCCCCGGCGCAATGAAAGGCCCCATGAAAGGCGCCACCATTGGCCACGCCAAACAGCGAATGTACGACAGCTGGTATCTGGGTATCAGTGAGCCAGGCATCATCGCCGCCGAAGCGCCCAACCCAATTGTCAACCAACTGGTAATCATGCCCGATATCGAAAAGCGCCTCGAGGCCTTCGTGCGTACCGGGCACGGTATTGTGGTCTTTCCCGGCGGCGCTGGTACCGCCGAGGAGATTCTCTATATTCTGGGCATTCTGCTGCATCCGGATAACCGGGACATTCCGTTCCCGTTGGTGTTTACAGGTCCGGCCAGTAGCGCTGAGTATTTCAAGCGCATCGACGAGTTTATCGGTCGAACCCTAGGGCTCGAAGCGCAAAATCGCTACCAGATTATTATCAACGATCCGCCCCAGGTGGCTCGCACCATGCTGGAAGGACTCGATCAGGTTCGTAAATTCCGGATCAATACCAACGATGCCTTCCATTTTAACTGGTTATTGAAAGTCAGCTCCGACTTTCAACAACCGTTCGAGCCCACACACGAAAACATGCGTGAGTTGGAGCTGCATACCGATCAGGAACCTCACCTGCTCGCCGCAAACCTGCGCCGGGCCTTCTCGGGCATCGTAGCCGGTAATGTGAAGGCCGAAGGCATACAGGCCATCGAAGAGCACGGCAACTTCGAAATTCACGGTGACACAGCGATTATGGAGCCCATGGATGAGCTTCTGGCCTCATTCGTGAGCCAGCATCGGATGAAGTTGCCAGGCCGTGCCTACGTGCCCTGCTACAACATCATCCGTTAACAAGCCCGACGCATCTGGAAACCGGTTTTGTAGTCAATGTCTCACAAGAATTAGGGACACTAGCCACTAGGCTCACATGAGACAGATACGAGACAATGCACAGCACAAGGAGGTGCCACAGTGAGTATCGTGGCCAGGTAAGGTCAAAGGAAGCGCCCTCTCCCGCTAGGCCAGGAACGGTTGGGATTGAACGGCTGGAGGGCGGTAGTGGTCAGGGAACGGGCAGGACGCCCAGCAGACTGCGCAAAATTACGGATTGATATGGAAGGGGGCCGGGAAACCGACCCCCTTCATCTTTTCTGGCTGAGTGGAAATAGCCTTAAGCGAACCAGAAATAGCCTTAAGCGAACCAGAAACAGCCGGTCAAAAGTTTTCCTGCAGGTAACGTTTCGCCAAACGCGAGGCATCACTGCCATCCCCCGCCACTTCCTGAAGCAGCTCTTGTGCACGGCTGTCGTTGCCCATGCGATGGTACACGGTGCCAAGCTTGAACTTGGTGTCGGATACCTTGCGATCACGGGGAAAATCATTCAACAACCGCGTAAACCACTCGCGGGATTGCTCCAGATCGTCCTTCAGCAGGAAGATCTCGCCCAGCCAGTAATAGCTGTTACCCGCAAAGTTTCCCTTGGGGTACTCCTGCAAATAGGCGGTAAAGGCCTCAATGGCTTCATCGACGTTTCGATCCCGCAGAAGCTGGTACGCCGCGCGATAAGCTTCGGTCTCAGCATTGCCGCTCACCGCTGGCGCCGGTGCCGTGGCAGAACCCTGGCGGCTACCTGTGTCGGCAGCGCTACCACTGCGGGACGCATCGGTGAGCATGCTCACTCGGCGGTCCAGATCCAGGTAATCTTCCATGCGTTGCTGCTGCAGTCGACTGATCTCATGGGCCTGCTCTTCCACCATACCTCGTAGCAGCTGCACCTCTTCTTGTAGCGTCTGCAACTGAAAGAACAATTCCATTTGAATGTTCTGGGCTTGGTCCGAGCTATCGCTGGTATCGACCGCACGCATCAACGGCCGGGATTCTTCAACCCTGACCTGCGCTTCCAGAAGTGGTGCCGCGGCGACTAGCGCAGCGGCGAACAGGATTTTATGCATAATGATCAGTACTTAATCTCTACGCGTCGGTTTTGTGCCCAGGCTGAATCGCTACTACCACGAACCGCCGGGCGCTCTTCCCCATAACTGATAACTTCCAGTATGTCGCGGCTCACGCCTTGCAGTACCAAGAAGTCCCGCACAGAGTTAGCCCGGCGCTCGCCCAGAGCCATGTTGTACTCGCGTGACCCACGCTCGTCAGTGTGGCCTTCCAGACGCACGCGCACGTTATTCGTGGCGTTTCTCAGACGCTCAGCATGAGCCAGCAGCAAAGCCCGGGACTCAGGCTGCAAAGTGGCCTGGTCAAAACCAAAGTAAATCACCGTGTCCAACGCCGCGTCGGCATCGTCTTCAGAGGTTCTGAGGCGGTCACGATCGGCAGTACCTGTGGTCACACCACGTTCGTCGGCGCGATCAGCGGCCGCGCCATCGTCCATCTCATCCATGGTATCCGTTGAGGTACAGCCCGCCAGAAAAGCGAGAATGAAAGTCAGAAAAAGGCCCTGCTTGAATAGATTGCTAGTCATGTGTTGCTCCGTTCAGTGATTGATCTACACAGAATTGTTTATTGTTAATCGACACGGCAATTGTCGGGCCAATAACGCCATACAGGCCCTGCCGTGGCCACTTTAAAACCGGAAAACCTCCAACGAATTTCACGTTAACTCCATCCGCGAATATGGGCATCCAGATGATTCAGAAACCTGGATTGCCGCCAGCGCGGGACTGAAGGATTTTCAAAAATCCCCTAGTCGAAAAACGGTGACCAGGCCGGCTCCCGGACCTCCCCTCGTTCAGAGGGCAAATAATAGCGCGTCCCAGCGTCTAACGATACCACCGCCAACACTCCGCGCCCACGATAGCGTGTGGAATAAATCAGCATGGCGCCATTGGGCGCGACGCTGGGCGACTCATCCAGGTGAGTTTCGGTCAAAAGACGCAACGTACCCGTGTCCAGCTCCTGAACGGCGATATTAAAGGTACCATCGCGATGATGCACCATCACCATGCTCTCGCCGTCGGGGGTCAGCCGACCTCTCGCGTTGTAGTTGCCTTGAAAGGTTAGACGCTCCACACGCTTACTGGCAAGGTCTACCCGATAAACCTGGGGCCGTCCGCCACGGTTAGAGGTAAAAATAATCCCTTTGCCATCGTGGGTCCAGCTCGGCTCCGTATCAATCGCAAAATGATTGGTCACTCGGGTCATGCGTTTCGTGGCCAGCTCCAGGGTGTAAATTTCCGGGTTGCCGTCCTTAGATAGCACTACCGCCAGATGCCGGCCATCGGGCGACCACGCCGGTGAGCCGTTCAGGCCGAGAAAATCCGTCACTTGTTCCCGTTCACCGGTGGCTAGATTCTGCACAAAAACCGCCGGCCGTGTGGTTTCAAAGGATACATAAGCCACCTGACGGCCGTCCGGTGACCAGACCGGGGACAGAATCGGCTCGCTGGACTCCAGCAGCAGCACCGGCCGCGCCCCATCGGCATCGGCCCGCATCAACCGGAAGGTATCCGTGCCGTCATCGTGCCGCTCCACTTCCACATAGATAATCTGCGTATCAAAGGCACCGCGAATGCCGGTAAGGGTTTCGTACACCCGGTCGCTGATATTGTGAGCGATGGTACGCAATTGCCCCTCCGAGCCTTCCACCACCTGGCGACGCATGATCCGGCGCTCGCCCAGCACGTCAAACAACTCGTAGGCAACCCGATAAATGCCGGCGTCTTCCGTCACCTCGCCCACCAACACATATTCGCTGCCTAAAACCCGCCAGTCCCGGAAGTGAACCTCACTTTCTGATCGGGGGAAGGCCAGCATGTTGCCCCGGGGGATGGCCTCGAACAGGCCGCTGCGCTCGAGGTTGGCGGTAATAATCGCACTGATATCTTCGGGCATACTCACGCCGTCAGCGCGCTCGATGGGCACCACGGCGATTTTGGTCGGGTCATCCACCCCTTGTGTGATTTCGATGGTCAGTTGCGCTAGGGCTGTCGCACTCATTATCAGCAGTGCTGACAAAATAAAAACATGTTTCACAATCGTAAATCCCGTGGAATAAAGACCAGCCGCAGCTGGCGAAAATGGCGTTCAAAAAGATCCGGCGGCATGTCCTGGACTTCGGTAAACCGTCCAACCCGCGTCACCGCTTGCTCGGCGGAGCGGTCAAAAGCCGCATTGCCGCTGCTCTCCACTACGGAGACGTCAACCACTTGGCCGGTGGGCACGAGCTGAATCATCAGCACCACTTGCATGCCTACCCGGGCCGATGGCGGACGACTCCAATTTTGCTCAATACGCTGAGCGATCAGCGACACGTAGCTCTGAACCGCGCCCTGGGTCTGAGTTTCCATCAGAAACTCCTCCTCCCGAGCCAGCGCTTCGTCTAATCGTTGCTGAATCTGCTCCTGACGCTCGCGCTCCTGTCGGGCAGCCTCTTCTTGGCGCTGGCGCTCTCTCTCGCGCTGTTGCTCTCTTTCACGTTCGCGCTGACGCTCTCGCTCAGCTTCCTGCTGACGCTCACGCTCCTGCGCCTGGCGTTGCCGCTCGGCTTCCTGTTGTCGGCGTTGCTCGGCCTCGCGTCGCGCCTGCTCTTCCTGACGCCGGCGCAAGTCGATAATTCGCTGCTCCTCGGCCTGCCGAGCCTCTTCCTCCGCGCGCGGATTAAAATCCACAATCTGGGCCTGAACGTGTTGAGGTATTTCCACCTTCCGCGGTTTGTGCGTGGATTCCCATTTTTGGAATACCAGACCCAGCACCAGTGCATGCAGCAATAAGCTGATGATCAGCGGCAGTGTATAGGCGTTCAGTCTCATTGGGCCCCAACGTTAGCGCGGCGGCTCGGTGACCAAACCCACCGAGGGCGCGCCGGCACTTTGTAATTCGGTCATCAGATTGACCACCACGCCATAGCTGACATTGTGATCTCCCCAAACCAATACGGACGTCGAGGGTTGTTCGCGCAGTACACGCGCCACTGTATCCTGAACTTCTTCCAGCGGTCGGCTTTGCTCAGGATTGGCCCCCAGGTTTATGTAATAAGTCCCATCGCGTTTGACCGAAACGATGAGCGGCTCGGCATCCTGTTCCTCAACGGGCGCCGATGGCGCCTGGGGCAAATCCACTTCGACGCCCTGCATTAGCATGGGTGCCGTCACCATGAACACCACAAGCAGCACCAGCATAACGTCGATGTAGGGCACCACGTTGATTTCAGCCATGGGCTTTTTTTTCAGTTTGCGCGGGAATGCGGACATGCTGTCTACCTTTTGATCAACGCGCGGCGTATTAACACCTTCGACTGCCGTTCGCTAAGCCGCTGAAGCCGCGGGCTTAGCGTGCACTTGGCGATGCAAAATCGCAGAGAATTCTTCGGCAAAAGTCTGATAGTTATTCATCATGACTTCGGCGCGAGCCGAAAAACGGTTGTAAGCCAGCACCGCTGGAATGGCCGCAAACAGCCCCATGGCGGTTGCCACCAGGGCCTCGGCTATACCCGGCGCCACCACTGCCAGAGTGGCCTGGTGCACATTGGCCAGACCGCGAAACGAATTCATGATTCCCCACACGGTACCAAATAGGCCAATGTACGGGCTGACCGACGCCACACTGGCGAGAAAGGGTAAATGGGCTTCCAGCTTTTCTTCTTCCCTGGCCAGAGCCACTCGCATGGCCCGCTGGGAAGCTTCCATAACGGCATCCGGATCAGTGCCGCTTTGCTGGCGTACACGGGTGAACTCTTTAAAACCAGCGCGAAAGATGTTTTCTACCCCTTCAGCGGTCCGGCCATTGCCTTGACGATAAAGGTGGTTTAAGTCGATGCCGGACCAAAATTGCCGCTCGAAGGCTGTCAGTGCCGCACTGGCCTTACGCAGATAAAACGCGCGTTGAAAGATCATGACCCAGGAGATAATGGAGGCCACCACCAGAATGAGCATCACCGCCTGTACCAGCAAGCTGGCCTCGGCGACCAAACTCCAAATCGACATGGTGTTTTGAGTCGGGGGCATAGTGCAATTAGCTCTTTGTTAGTTTTGAGAGTTTTGAATGTATGTCCGTCGGCAGCGGTCGAGCTTTTAACGTGCCACTAGTGACGCAGGCGACACGGATTAGACCCTGGCACAGCAATTCGTTCCCACGCCACACCTCTTGTTCGAAACGTACAGAAGTACGCGCCAAAGACGCGATTCGGGTGGTTACGGTTAACTCGTCGTCCAGTTGCGCGGCGCGGCGATAATTTACCTCCGCCGAGTGCACTACCAACAGCAACCCGTCATCCAGTACGGCGGGCTTATCATAGCCGAACGAACGCAGAAATTCCGTTCGACTGCGCTCCATAAACTTTAAGTAGTTCACATAGTAGACAATGCCGCCAGCATCGGTGTCTTCAATATAGACGCGCACTTTAATGCCGAACTCGGCTTGCTGGGGATTATTGGCGTTCTGGCCCTCAGGCATAATCTCGTCTCAAAGCATTACATATCGTTTTCATCGGGATGCCGCCGGTCATCCCGTTGGTGCTCCGTCGGTGCATCAAGCCCAAAATGCGCATAGGCATTGGCCGTCAGTATTCGGCCTCGCGGGGTACGCGCCAGCAGCCCCTGCTGAATTAAATACGGTTCAATAACATCCTCAATGGTGCCGCGCTCTTCGCTGATGGCGGCGGCAAGGCTATCGACGCCCACCGGGCCGCCGCCGAAATTGTTCATGAGCGCCAACAGCAGGCGCCGGTCCATATGGTCAAAACCGCGCTCATCCACATTAAGCATGTTGAGGGCGCGATCCGCCATTTCGGCGGTGACCACGCCGTCGCCACGCATCTCTGCAAAATCACGCACCCGTCGCAGCAAACGATTGGCAATACGCGGCGTGCCGCGGGCGCGTTTGGCCACTTCCTGGGCACCCGAGGGCTCCATATTGACGCCCAGAAGCTGCGCCGAGCGCTGCACAATGTGGCCCAGATCAGCCACATTATAAAACTCCAAACGCTGTACTATACCGAAGCGATCACGCAGAGGCGAGGTCAGCAAACCCGCGCGGGTTGTGGCCCCTACCAGAGTAAAGGGCGGTAAATCCAATTTAATGGAGCGCGCCGCTGGCCCTTCACCGATCATGATATCGAGCTGAAAATCCTCCATGGCCGGATAGAGAATTTCTTCCACCACCGGGCTTAGGCGGTGAATCTCGTCGATGAACAGCACATCGCCCGACTCCAGATTCGTCATCAGCGCCGCCAGATCGCCGGCCTTTTCCAGTACCGGACCGGAGGTGCTCTTCAAAGACACCCCCATTTCCTCAGCGATGATATGGGCCAAGGTGGTTTTACCCAGCCCGGGGGGACCAAACACCAATGTGTGGTCCAGCGGCTCGGAACGTTTGCGTGCAGCACCGATAAAAATTTCCATCTGCTCCCGCACCACCGGCTGGCCGATATAATCGGCCAGCGTCCGCGGGCGCACAGCCCGATCCAACACCTCCTCGTGTTCGGTGGTGGCGGGTGCGACTAGACGGTCGGTTTCAATCATGGTGTTTTATCTCTAATGCAAGCCCGTTGCAGTGCAAACGGTTCTGCCGCAGTTTATCAGAGCTGGCTGATACTTCTCAGAGCCGTGCGAATCAGCTCTTGGCTGCTGGCTTCAGGATTTTCGCGCCCCGCGGCCGAAACCATGCGTGCCGCTTCCGTGGGCCGGTAACCCAGAGCGATGAGGGCGCTTTCGGCCTCCTCCAGAGCTCCGCCAAGAAGTGGCTGTGAAGGCGTTGCCGCAACCTGTTGCGGGTCCAGATCCGCTCTGGGCAGCTCCCAGGCCTTAACCCGGTCGCGCAGCTCCATGATCAGACGCTCGGCGGTTTTTTTACCCACGCCGGGCACTTTGGTAAGGCTCGTTACCTTTTCCTCGCGCACACAGCGGACGATGTCATCCGCCTCCATTCCCGAGAGCAGCGCTACGGCCATTTTCGGGCCTACGCCGGTGACTTTAATCAAGGTTCTGAACAGAGTCCGATCACTTCGTTCAGCAAAGCCGAATAATTGGTGGGCGGCGTCGCTGATGCTCAAGTGGGTATAGAGCAGCACTTCAGCACCCGGTTCAGGCAGGCGGTAGAATGTGGTCATGGGGGCCTGAACCTCGTAGCCCACCCCGCGTACATCAATCAATAAAAACGGCGGCTGTTTTTCCACCAGCACACCGCGCAATTGTCCGATCATAGAAACACTTTCCTGAAGTGGTTAGACGACCCGGCCCCGTCGAAAACGACGCGCGCCAGCAAGTTTGATCAGCTGGGCCTGGGTGTTCGCATGGCATAAAGCCACTGCCAGCGCATCGGCGGCGTCTTCCTGGGGTGTTGCAGGCAGTCGCAGCAGCACTTTTACCATGTGTTGGATTTGGATCTTGTCCGCACCGCCCTGCCCCACCACGGATTGTTTAACGGTTCGGGTCGCGTATTCGAATACCGGAATGCCGGCAACCGCTGCGGCGGTGATGGCGGCGCCCCGCGCCTGGCCCAATTTCAGGGCAGAACTGGCATTCTTGCCCATAAACACTTCTTCGATGGCCAGCTGATCCGGAACATATTGGCCGGTAAGCTGCGTGACGGAATCGAAAATAATCTTGAGCCGTTCCGCCAGCGACGTGTCCGGCACCCGGATGACGCCGCTGGTCACATAACAGGCGCGCCCGCCGGTGATATCGACGAGACCAAAACCAGTTTTACGGGAGCCCGGGTCAATTCCGAGAATAAGGGCCATAGAGTGTTTCGCCAGTGATGGAAGCGCCAAAGCGTGCTTAATGAGTGTTACACGCCAATTCCGTGGCCGCAAGCCAGGCGCTACTCCATCTGTGCCAGCACATCGTCCGGGATGTCGCCGTTGGTGTAGACGTTTTGCACGTCGTCCAAATCTTCCAGCATATCCACCAGCGCCAACAATGCTTCGGCGCCTTCTTTATCCAACTCAATAGTGGTGGAAGGCAGCATGATGATGCCGCTGCTGTCCGCCTCAAAACCGGCCGACGCGAGCGCTTCTTTGACGGAAAAGTAGTCTTCAAACTGGGTCATGACATCTTTTGTGCCGTCGCTGTTGGTGACCACATCGTCGGCCCCAGCCTCCAGCGCCGCCTCAATCAGTGCCTCTTCGCTGACGTCGGCATTAAAAGTCAGCTGACCGGTGCGGGTAAACAAGTAGGCCACCGAACCATCGGTGCCCAAATTGCCGCCGCGCTTGCTAAAGGCGTGGCGCACCTCGGCCACGGTGCGGTTTCGGTTGTCGGTCATACACTCCACTAACACCGCCACGCCATTGGTACCATAACCTTCGTAGGTGACTTCTTCGTAGTTGTCACCTTCGGCGTTGCCAGCACCCCGGGCAATGGCTTTGTCGATGGTGTCTTTTTTCATATTGACACCGAGCGCCTTGTCCACGGCGGCTCGCAGGCGGGGGTTGTCTTCGGGGAGGGGGCCGCTTTTAGCGGCAACGGTCAGCTCCCGGATGATTTTGGTAAAAATTTTTCCCCGTTTCGCATCCTGAGCGGCCTTACGATGTTTAATATTTGACCATTTACTGTGGCCAGCCATGAGGTTTCTCCAATTACTGGTCGGCACGTCAGTTGGGTGCCGGTTGCGCCGGGCCGTTTCGGGGGTTGAGCTTCCAGGACACGCCGCAGCCCATCCTTGGGCGCTGCCCTGCAGCCTCCTTGCTGCAGACCGTCCTGGAAGCTCAGCCCCAAACCAGCCTTATGTTGTGGTGATGCATCAAGCTCGAGAGCTTAAACCAAGGGCCTCGGCTTATTTTATTCTACGGGTTTTTCTTTTTTCCGCAGACGAATATTCAATTCTCGCAACTGCTGCTCCTCCACCGCACCCGGTGCGTCGGTCATAACACAAGCCGCACTCTGGGTTTTCGGGAAGGCGATAACATCGCGAATGGAGCTAGCGCCGATCATCAACATGATCAGTCGGTCCAGGCCAAAAGCCAAGCCGCCGTGCGGTGGCGCGCCGTATTTGAGCGCGTCCAGCAGGAAGCCGAACTTCTCCCGCTGCTCTTCTTCACTAATACCTAGCACGCGGAATACCGCCTGTTGCATTTTCTGGTTGTGGATACGAATTGAGCCGCCGCCCAGTTCCGTACCGTTAAGCACCATATCATACGCTCTGGAGAGAGCCTGTCCCGGGTTCGCCTCCAGCTCCTCGACGGTGCACGCGGGCGCGGTGAATGGGTGGTGCAGTGAGGCCCACTGGCCGTCGGTGTCGACTTCAAACATTGGGAAGTCCACCACCCACAGCGGTGCCCACTCCTGGGTGTACAGATCCAGATCGGCGCCGAGCTTGCAGCGCAGTGCACCCAGCGCTTCAGTAACGACCTTGGCCTTGTCTGCACCAAAAAAGATCAGGTCGCCGTTGTCCGCCTGCACCCGCTCCAATAGCGCGGCGCGCACGTCGGTGGGCAGAAATTTAACGATGGGCGACTGCAGGCCCTCTTCCAGATCGCTCTTGTCGTTCACTTTAATGTAGGCCAGGCCCTTGGCGCCGTAGATACCTACATACTTCGTGTAATCGTCGATCTGCTTGCGGCTCAGTTTGTCGTTACCGCCGGGCACTTTCAAAGCGGTAACACGGCCTTTGGGGTCGGTCGCTGGGCCGGAGAACACTTTGAAGTCGACTTCGGTCATCAGGTCTTTCACATCCACCAACGTCAGGGGGATGCGCAAGTCGGGCTTATCCGAGCCGTACTTCGCGATGGCTTCGGCGTAGCTCATACGGGGGAACTCCCCCAGATCGACGCCCTGAACCTGCTCAAACACTTGCCGAATCATGCCCTCGGTAACCGCCATAATCTGTTCCTCGTCAACAAACGAGGCTTCGATATCAATCTGGGTGAACTCGGGCTGACGGTCCGCGCGCAGATCTTCGTCGCGGAAGCATTTGGCAATCTGGTAGTAACGGTCAAAACCGGACACCATTAGCAGTTGTTTGAACAGCTGTGGCGATTGCGGCAGGGCAAAAAATTTGTTCTCGTGGGTGCGCGAGGGCACCAGGTAGTCCCGCGCACCTTCGGGGGTGGCACGGGTCAGGATTGGGGTTTCAATATCCAGGAAGCCAGCCCCATCCATATAGTTTCGAATAGCACTGGTTACCTTGGAGCGAAAGCGCAAACCGGCCTGCATTTCCGGGCGACGCAGATCCAGATAGCGGTATTTTAAACGCACGTCCTCGCCCACTGAAGCGTGGGAATCCAAAGGAAACGGAGTGGTTTCTGCCTCGCTCAGAATCGTCAAACCCGTGCCGTATACCTCCACCTCGCCGGTGGCCATGTTTGGGTTAACCGTGGCGGCATCCCGGGCGCGCACCCGGCCAGTGACCTGCAAGACGTATTCGCCTCGCACCCGATCGGCCAGTTGGAAGTGATCGCCGGCGTCTGGATCGAACACCACCTGAACGATGCCCTCCCGATCGCGCAAGTCGATGAAGATCACGCCGCCGTGATCCCGGCGGCGGTCAACCCAACCGCATAGAGTTACTTCCTGGTCGATGTGCTCGGCTCTCAACGTGCCGCAATAATCACTGCGCATAATGCGTTTCCCGTTGGTGTGTCATGGTGTCGATATGGGCGCTTCGGTTTACGCCCGTCGCGCGTCGGTGGCGGCCTACCCGGCCGCCGTGCTGTCTTTACTGGTACCGGCTTTGCTTTCGCTTTTATTGCTGTCGCCGCCACCGTCCGCCAGATTCTTGCGGTTGGAGCTTTTGAAGTCGGTCTCGTACCAACCGCTACCTTTTAGCCGAAAACCGGCGGCCGAAATTTTTCTAACCAATGCTGGCTCCGCGCAGGCTGGGCAATCCACCAGGGGTGCCTCGCTCATTTTCTGCAACGCTTCCAACTCATGCTGACAAGACCCACATTCATATTCGTAAATGGGCATTTACACATACCTCTCTACTTAAACGACCGAGGCTTATATGTCCGCGCCGTAACCGGCCGCAGCGTAAACTACCTCGGCCTGAAACGCCTTGGATAAAAACGAAGGAAAACTTGCCGCTTCGGCCCCAAACCATACGCTCTGGGGCCAAAAAGTCGCGATTATACCTCATGACGCCGCCCCCGAGAACCAGATTAGTCGCGGCGGCGCCGCGTATGAACTGGCCTGGAACAACAACTCGAGAAGGTATTTGAAGCGGGGGGATGAAAATTCAGCGCTTCCAAATCGTACTGGTCGCAAAAATCGCGGGAAACGCTACACTGGCGCCCCAAACGACAACCGGATCGTGCCGCGCCGCCGCCATCTTGCCCCGGCCCGGTGGCCAAACCGCTATACTGCAACCACAAGACCGACCTAGAGTGCTATTAACACCATCATGACCCACTACAAGATTATTCTGACCGGCAGCGAGATATTCGTTGACAGTTACGGCAGTGCGGACCCCCTCATCGGCTTCGTAGCCTGCCGCATCATTAAGGCCGAGACAGAAGAACTAGCCATTGCGATGGCCAAGCGCAACATTCTCGTTAATTGGAATCAGAGTTTTAACGCGGATCGAAAAATCGGCCTGCCGACTTTGGAAGTGCAAAAGATCGCGCCGGTCAACCGCTGGCTCACCCGCGAACCGAAAAACGATTATTTTTTCTACGCTGACGCTGAATCTCGCCAGCAATACCTGGAACAACTGACCACACCGCGCCGCTGGTTTCAGCGCAAAGCAAAACGCAAGAAAGCACCGTCGATCAAGAATGATTAATGCCTTCTGAGCCTCAGCTCTAACGCCGCCTCACCTTTCAACGGACAGCTCAGGCAAACACCAGCTAATCGGTACCTGGCCACGTTGCCGAAGGTACTCATTGGCCCGAGAAAAGTGTCCGCAACCTAAGAAACCGCGGTGTGCTGACAGTGGTGATGGGTGCGACGAGGTGAGGATCAGATGCCGATCAGCATCCAGAAGTGCGCTTTTCTTTTGGGCATAGCTACCCCAAAGCATAAATACCACGCCTTCCCGCTGCTGGTTGAGCACCTGAATTGCCCGGTCAGTAAACCTCTCCCAGCCTCGCTGCTGATGGGAGCCAGCGCGGGCCTGTTCAACCGTTAGGGTAGCGTTGAGTAGCAAAACGCCCTGCTCGGCCCAGGATTGTAAATAGCCATGTTGGGGCGTTATGCACCCCAGATCCCGCTGCAGCTCTTTAAAAATATTCCTCAGCGACGGCGGCGTGGGCACGCCCGGCTGGACCGAAAAGCACAGCCCGTGGGCCTGGCCTGGACCGTGGTAAGGGTCCTGCCCCAGCACCACTACTTTTACCTGCTCCAGCGGCGTGGAGTTAAAAGCATTAAATATCTGTTTGGAGGCGGGGTAAATTACCTTTCCCGCTTGCTTCTCGGCCAGCAAGAAGGCCTTGAGTTCCTGCATGTACGACTGGGCAAACTCGGGTTCCAGGTACGCCAGCCAACTGGGGTGAAGGTCGATTCTTTTGTGCGTAGAGCTCATCAAGGCGCCGTCCGAAAACCATCAATCATTAAAGCGCGCCATCATAGCACTATCCCTCCGTGCCACAACCGCGTGAGCATCGAGGTTAAATAACAGAAACAAAAAAGCCCGGCCACCAGGGCCGGGCTTTTAATGTCAAACTAAAGCCGATGCTTACAGTTTGTCACCGTGGGTGCTCAGGTAATCGGCAACGCCTTCTGGGGAGTCTTTCATCCCAGCATCACCTTCCTGCCAGCCTGCCGGACATACTTCGCCGTGCTCCTGGTGGAACGCCAGCGCGTCAACCATACGCAGCATTTCATCAACGTTACGGCCCAGCGGCAAGTCATTCACTACTTGGTGACGAACGATGCCTTCTTCGTCAATCAGGAAGGAACCGCGGAACGCGACACCACCTTCTGACTCAACGTCGTAAGCCTGACAAATTTCGTGCTTAACGTCAGCGGCCAGGGTGTAACGAACCGGACCGATACCACCCTCATTCACTGGGGTGTTACGCCAAGCGTTGTGGCTGAACTGGGAGTCAATGGAAACACCGACCACTTCCACGTTACGCTTTTTAAACTCTTCGATACGATGGTCGAAGGCAATCAGCTCAGATGGGCATACAAAAGTAAAGTCCAGCGGGTAGAAAAACAGCACCGCCTTTTTACCTTTGATGGTCTCGTGAAAGTTGAACTCGTCAACAATTTCGCCATTGCCCAGTACCGCAGCAACAGTAAAGTCCGGTGCGGGTTTGCCTACTAATACGCCCATAAAGTGACCTCCAAAAGGGTTGGTTTGTGGGTAACTATGCTAAATAAAGTCGAATGGTAAAAAAATCAAGGGATACTCCGCCAAAGCCTAGCGGCTTGTTTTGGCGGCACATTCCAAAATCAGGGTTTTACCAATTAGTTTAAGTGTCGCTGATAGCAAGTCGCTATGATACACATCTGTACGGGTGTGTCCTATTGATTTTCTATATAGCAGTGAAAGACTCACCCTATATATAGTCATTAACTATCACTCACCGAGACCTTATAGTCTCACAAACACAAATCATTCTCAACCGCTATTGACACAGATTCTCATTACCGATATCTTTTGCCCCGTCCCCCGAGTACGCCGAGGCACTTATGTACGTCTGCATCTGCAAAGGTATCACCGACCACCAAATCCGCGCCGCCATCAATGAGGGCGCCACGTCCATGAGACAGCTACGGCGCGAGCTCGGTGTAGCAAGCCAGTGCGGAAAGTGCCGTTGTTTGACAAAGGAAATCGTCCAGGAAACCGTTGGCGCTTCCGGTGCCACAAATGACCTATTCTATCCTGCGGTGGCCTAACCTTATTTAGGCATTCCCAATGCGCCCAATGCGAATGCAAACGAGTCGCCACTGCATTCTCTTTTCCCTCTAAAGTCAACCACTTAGCCTTGACAGGCACAATCCGCTGTGCGCAAAATGCCACTAAGCATACAAAGCAGGTTTCTTTTGGCCATTCCTATATGAAGGAGCCACGACATGAAAGGCGATCCGAAAGTTATAGCGATTCTTAACAAGGTACTGGGCAATGAGCTGGTGGCTATTAACCAGTATTTTTTACACGCGCGCATGTACAAGGACTGGGGCCTAAAGGAACTAGCCGATCAGGAATACGAAGAATCCATTGACGAGATGAAGCACGCCGATCAACTGATCGAGCGGATTCTATTTCTGGAAGGTCTACCCAACCTGCAGGACCTGGGACGGTTGATGATTGGTGAAAACACCCAGGAGATGCTGGAGGCGGACCTTAAGCTGGAAATTAAAGCCGTGGCCGACCTGCGCGAAGGTATCATCTACTGTGAGTCGGTGAATGATTTTGTCAG
>Ga0209487_1002103_pt1 | contig 16387 bp, 13 predicted proteins | sample Poulit2012_FD_187524 | JGI IMG/M metagenome (GOLD analysis project Ga0209487, IMG submission 187524) | Agricultural soil microbial communities from Georgia to study Nitrogen management - Poultry litter 2012 (SPAdes) (version 2) | ecosystem: Environmental > Terrestrial > Soil > Agricultural land...
AAAGCGAAATATATCCGATTACCTGAATTAATTGATGAATTAAAGGTGGCTCGTTTCGAAGCAGATGGTAGTTATCGTAAGTTAGTAAATAAATACCGAAAAGTTGATTTATTAATAATTGATGAATGGCTTCTCACAGAATTAAATCAGGAAGATTCGATCCATGTATTAGAAATAATCGAAGCTCGATTAAATCACTCTTCAACAATCTTTTGTTCTCAGTTTGCACCAGAAGGCTGGCATCAGAAAATAGAAAACCTTCAGTTAGCAGATGCCATTTTAGATCGTGTAGTGCATAATTCTTATAAGATTCTAATAGATGGTGAAGTTTCTATGCGCGAACGCCATGGATTGGGTGATTTCTAATGATTCCAATTGAGGTTGAAAGACGAAAAGCCTACGGCTGATGATATGGTACACACTTTATTAAAGAAAGGTTAGAAGACTAATAGCATGACCACTAGTTGTGTATAGCTGGTGGTCTTTATTTCATTCAGTGGCTTATTTTTTTCGCATTCACAAGTGCTAAACTCTCTACAAATGAATCTACACGCGTAGGAATCAATTGTGTTGTTGGAGCACCTTCCGCACTCCTGGGGCTTTCGTCCGCAAATGATGGAGCAAAAGTCCGCCGAAGTGGAGCTATACATCCGCAATATTCAATGCTTATTCAAGTCATCCATTTGTTTTAATAATCTTTGCAGTCGATTAGAAAACTGCCTGATAGAAAATGGATAGCCTTCTGGATAAGTGAAAACAAATCCTTCGTCTTTATAGAACTTATTATTTTCTTGTTTTATAATATTTTGCTTTATCTTTAATTCTTCTAACAATTTAATAATCGATGGATCGATAAGGATTTCTCTTTCAGAACTTCGTGTTTTAGGTCTTTGTAGCTCAAATTTATATTTGTTATTGTTTGGATTATAATAGGTTTTATTAATTGTAATTGAGTCATTTACAAAATCGATATCCTTCCACTGCAAACATATAGCTTCTCCAATTCTCATGCCTGAATATGCAAGAAGGCTGAAGAATTCAAGGTCATTATATAGACCGTGTTTTTTAGCGATTTCTATAAACTGAACTAATTCGCTTATTTCTAAAAAAACAAGTTTTTCTTCGCCGTCAATTTGATTCATATCTTTGGGTAAAGCGTAATTTAAAGTTGGACTTATTTTTAAATATTCCATGTCAATAGCGTAATCAAACATCATTTTTCCTACAACATGAATCCCTTCTCTAGTATTATATTTATAAATTGGTACTAATGAATTCATATGTTTTCTGTAAACTTGTTTCGATATTTTATTAATTGATACATTAGCCCAAACATTTAACAAATGTTTAGCTGATTGTTTTCGATTTCTAGTTGAACTTTTTTTCCTAGTATAAGGATAGGTTTCCATCCATTCATCATATAATGATTGAAATGTCATATTCTCCCCTTTGAAGAATTCACCTTTTTTAATTTGTAATTCTACTTCCAATGCAGCCAATTCAGCTTCTTTTTTTGTTTTGAACCCTCTCTTTTTAATTTGTCTAGGTTTGAATGTGATCGGATCTTTGCCATTAGAAACGACAAAATACCATGATGCACCATCTTTTTTTATAGAAGCCATTTTATCTCCTTTAAAGTAATCTAATCTAGATTATAAAATAATTTAACCATTTTAATAAATCGTTCTTGTTCTTTAGGTTCTAGTACTTTTCCATTTATTAGTATGGAATCATTCTTAACATTTATGATTGATTCAACACTAGTTTTAGATCGCTGTTCCGTTTTATCCTTTTCCATATATCCACTATGTTTTATCAATGTGTTATAGCTGATATCTAGTTGTTTGGATAGTCTTTTTAAAAGATCCGTTCCTGGTCTTTCTATGTGGTTGTTTTCTATCCGAGATAGATATGATTTGGTTGAATCTATCAATGTAGCTAATTGATCCAATGTTAGGTTCATTTCTAATCTTTTATTCCGAATAATCTTCCCTAGGGAATTCATTGTACCCCTCCTTTTTAATAGAAATTACTTAAATCTTGATTTCATATTACATCATGTAAAAATGAGTGTCAATGTTATTCGTGCATGAAACATAAAAATATGTTTATTGTTATTGAGACTACAAAACTACTTGTAGTTTATGGGTTATTGTAAATATAGGCTTACTGATATCGCTTAAAAATATCAGTGTAATGATATAATAATGTTTCCTAAATAAACAACTTTACTATTGTAATATGAATATATGTATTGTAGAATGATATTAAATTTGGTCATTCTAGTTTAATTGTATTAGACAATATTTGATGAATGACATAGGGGGTGAAATAAATGAAACTAATGGAGATCAATGAAGAAGTCTTGGGTGAAATGATTACTGAGCTAGTTGAGGAACATATTGAAGCGTTTCAATTAGAAGAATATGTAGGAATGTCTTGGCCAACAATAACAAAGGTTTTTCTTAATGATCCCGAGTTCCCTATTCTAAGGAAAGGGAGACATTATATCTTTCATAAAAAAGAATTAGATTTATATTTAGATCGCTATTATGAGGAAGTGAAGAATAACGGAGGCGACGTTCTTAAATACAGAAGAAAGGGCTGAAATAAAAGATGTTTAAAAATAAAATAAGCCCCGTAACTCACGGCAATGAGTTATCAGGGCAGAATAGAATCATACACTTTTATTCTATATTAAATAATGATTATTCGCAATCACTTAAGAGGGTTGCAAAATGAATAAATACAACAAGTTTTATAAGGAAGTAAAGGGCTTTGGAATTCCAAGCCCTTTCTTCATAGATAATAATAAGCTTTATAAAGAAAATGTAAAAAATGGGGAAGTTGAATTTATTAGTAGACAAGTACCATACATTACAAAGTGTTTTGATGATGTTGAAGAAAATAATGTGCAATATGAATTGAAATGGTTTAATGACGGAAAAACTTATAATGAAGTTGTTCCTGCGATAGCATTAGCAACTAAGCGTGAGGTCATATTGCTAGCAAATAAAGGTTTGAGTAGTAATGATCGGAATGCTCGTTTTCTTATAGAATACTTTGATCTTTTCCTAGAAAAAAATAAAATGAAATGGTCACTTGTGGTAAGTCATTTAGGATATGTAGGTGAAACGTTTGTACATCCATTATTAGATTCAAATTACAGAATAGTACCACCTGATGAAGGAGAGTTGCAACGCTTAAATGCAATTAAGTCTAGTGGGACTGTTGAGGAATGGATTGAAAATGTATTAGTTCCTTTATATGATAACCCTAAAGCATTATTTCCTGTAATTGCGTCATTTGCTTCAATATTATTTAAAGAGCATGATTTAACGCCAATACTAGTTGATATTTCAGGCATATCATCAAGTGGTAAAACAACCGTCCAGAAAGCGTCGGCAAGTGTCTGGGGAAATCCTAGTAAATATATTAGCTCTATGTTAACGACAAAGACAGCGATAGAGCGTATGGCTTCCTTTCTAAATGCATTTCCTTTAATCCTAGATGATACGAATACTGCACATGATCCACGAGCCTTACAACAAATGATATATATGTTTGGTAATGGAACAGGTAAAATGAGGGGAAGTTTGGAAGGTAGTAGAGGAACTAGTTCTTGGCAGTCTGTATTCATCACCACTGGTGAAAACAATATTTTAGAATATACTAATTCGCAAGGAAGTGCAGCACGTGTTATTCCCATAACTAATTTTAAATTTAAAAATAAAGATCAAGATTACTTTGCATTGATGAACAAAAGTGTTGAAAAGTATTATGGGAGTATAGGCGTTGAATTTTTAAAAAGATGGGAACAGCAAAGAGACCGTTTTAATGGTCGCTTTAATGAGGTGACGCAAACCTACCAAGCGTCAGCCTCAAACAACGATGTGATGCGCAGAATTGCTTTACATTATGCATTTGTTGTCTTTGTGGCGGAAGTTTTGAACGAATTATTTAAAAAGGAAAATATATCAATACCAATAGATGATTTAGAAGAGTTGTTTTCAATGATTTGTTCAGAAAATAATCATGTTGATCGTGCCAAAAATGCCTTAGTTGTGATATTAGAAGAATTAGATGCAAATAGAAATTACGTTTTTCAAGATTATCTATTGTCTAATGGCATACATGCTATATCTAATCAGAATGGTTTATTTTTAACAATAGATTTTTTAAGAAGAAAGTTGAAAGAAGATCAAAGCCAGATTAGGGAGGCTTGGAAAAGTAATGAATTAACGGTTAGACAAAAACAAAATGGTAAACTGGTTGATTATAAAACAATCACACATAAAGGACAATCGTTTAAAGTAGTACAAGTTAACCCAAATTTTATTGAAAAAGAAGGATTTGATTTTTCTATACAATCACGATAATAAAAAGTCTGTAGTAGAAGTAATTGTGTAATTGTGTAATTATGTAATTAAAGCATTGAAAGTATATTAGTATCAAGGGTTTTAATGATTACAAAGTAAATGACAGAAATACTTTTCTAGAAAAAATTACAAACCTTATGTATGGGAATTACAAGATTAATTACAATTTGTAATTACCTTTTTAATTGGTGTATCAATGTTTGTAGATTGAAATTACAAAATGACACATTTCTTAAGGTGTATATGTTATTTTCTAGAAAAGGATTGAATTTAAATTACTTGAATAGTTGAATTATGTTAAAATGATGGTATTCTACAGACGGGACATGATTGTTGAATACCATTATTCCATATATATATTTATTTATGCACGTACAGAGGGTGTCTTGTTTTTTGGGAAAGGACGAGTTTTTATGATAAAAAGTACTAAAAAACGAAATGATGATATAGAACTGAATAAGTTACAAAAAAAAGAAGAGTTAGACTTAAAAATTAGAAATAGATTTTCTTGGTTAATAATTGGAAGTGTATCAATTATAGTAATTGGTACAATGTATGCATTTATTTTCGAAGACTTACAAATAAACTTTATCACACTAGTTACACTAATAATCGCTTTTTTCTCAATATATTTATCATCTCTATTTTATTTTAAAACTACAGAGCAAAGTAACCAGTTTTATGATCGCTCCTTTAACCATACAAGACAAATTCAGGTCCTTTTATCGCAAATGGAAGGTAAATTTAATAAATCACTTGATGTATTAGAAAGAGGTAATGAAACCATTCGTGAAAAAATAGAAGATGGTAAAGGTTTGAAATATTTAGGTGAAGCCAATTCTAATATTCAGGTCCTTGAGAAAAGGAAAGAAAAGCTTTTAGAGGATAGGGTTTTTTCAAAATTTGAAATGACCCAAGAAGAAAAAGAAAATATAATGCAAGAATTACATAAATTAGAGAAGGAAAGATCATTATTACAGTATCAACTAAATGAACTGCTAGAAAAAACAGACCTAGAAAATGAGTTAAATCAGTTATCTAATGAAAATTATAATAATGAGGACTTAAAAAAATGGTATCAAAACAAAAAAGGGAGTAATAGCTTTCCAGGTGCCATTTATGAAATCATATATAATGTAGGTCCAGAAGATATCTTGAATATGTCAAATCAAAAGTTAAAAGAACTTTTAAGAGGAGAGTTCTTAAGTCTAGAAAAACTGGATAAAGACAATAAATATATTATTCTTAATGCTTTAATAAATATAGGATTTGTAGATGAAGAAACAAATGACATAAGTGACGAGCTATTAAAATATATGCGGAAAGAAGCTATGGTATTTTTAGAATAATTCGATAATTTATGGAAATATGTTGTTTAGCAAACGGGCACGAATGTTGCATAATTTTGCATTAGAAACAATGCAAGTTTGTAAAGTGATGGTTGTTATAGTAGTTAGTTTTTAAAAACACAGTAAATTTATTTGCTCTCTTTATTTAGACAGATTTTATAAAACTGTTTACTTAAAGGGGGCATTTTTTGATTGTAGTTTTTATTGTTAAGATCCTATCGTCATATGTCGTCACTTGTCACTCTCTTGTGACGGCTAGTAAATACTGGTATTATAAGGATAGGACTATTTACACATTGTTTTATATTAGTTTATGTAAAATGAATGGAGAAAGAAGGGTTATAATGTCGACAGCAAATATTGGCTTTGAAGAAAAGTTATGGGGTATGGCAGATAAATTACGTGGGAGTATGGATGCGTCTGAATATAAGCATGTTGTACTCGGGTTATTATTTTTAAAATATGTATCTGATTCGTTTGAAGAGTTACATGCACAATTAACAAAAGAAGAATGGGCTGATCCTGAAGATAAAGATGAATACTTAGCAGAAAATATATTTTGGGTTCCTAAAAAAGCCCGTTGGACGTACATAAAAGAAAACGCAAAAAGGCCAGAAATCGGTCAGATTATTGATGACGCAATGATAGCTATAGAAAAAGAAAATGAATCGTTACGTGGTGTTTTACCTAAAGATTATGCACGTCCTGCTTTAGATAAAACTAGACTTGGTGAAACAATTGATATGTTCTCATTTTTAGTTGGCGATAAAGAAAGTCGTGCCAAGGATGTTTTAGGACGCGTATATGAGTATTTCTTAAGCAAATTTGCAGCAGCAGAAGGTAAAAGTGGTGGGGAGTTCTATACCCCGATGTCTGTTGTTAAATTACTAGTAGAAATGCTAGAACCATACCAAGGACGGATATATGACCCATGCTGTGGTTCTGGTGGAATGTTTGTGCAAAGTGAGAGATTTGTAGAAGAACATCAAGGAACGTTAGGTGATATTGCTGTTTATGGACAAGAATCGAATCCTACTACATGGAAATTAGCAAAAATGAACCTTGCTATAAGAGGTATTGATGCAGATTTAGGAGATAGCCAAGCAGATACATTTCATAATGATTTACATAAACGTCTCAAAGCAGACTATATTATCGCTAATCCACCATTTAATATTAGTGATTGGGGTGGGGAACGACTAGAAGAAGATGTGCGCTGGAAGTATGGTGTACCACCAAAAGGGAATGCAAACTACGCATGGATCCAACATATGGTTTCAAAACTAGCTCCATCTGGAACGGCAGGATTTGTTTTAGCAAACGGATCTATGTCAACGAATACAACAGGTGAATTTGAGATACGTAAAAAGTTAATTGAAGAAGATTTAGTAGAGTGTATTGTAACATTACCAGGGCAGCTATTTTATTCGACGCAAATACCTGTTTGCTTATGGTTCGTGACAAAAAATAAAGCGAAAAATGCCAAGCGTGAACGAGCTGGTGAAATTCTATTTATTGATGCACGTGAAATCGGTTATATGTCTACACGTACTTTAAAAGAATTTAAAGATGAAGACATTGCTCAAGTAGCAGATGTTTATCATGCATGGCGTGGAACGAATGATCAAGCCTATGAAGACGTAGCAGGATTTTGTAAAGTGGCTAAATTAGAGGAAGTTAAGAAGCATGATTACATTTTAACTCCAGGACGGTACGTTGGTTTGGAAGAGGTAGAAGATGATGGCGAACCGTTTGAGGAAAAGATTGATCGACTAACTTCTGAGTTATCGGTGCAGTTTAAAGAGTCGAAAGAGCTAGAAACCCAAATCCGAAAAGCATTGGAGGGAATTGGGTATGAAGTTTAATAATCAAAAGTTGGGGGATATTTGTGAGGTTAAGGGAGGCAAAAGATTACCTAAAGGAGAAGCTCTTATTGAGGAGGAAAATAATCATCCTTATTTACGTATTGTAGATTTCGTAAATGGAGGTATTGATGAATCTAATTTAAAATATGTCCCAGAAAGTGTTTATGAAAAGATAAAAAGATATACAGTTTCTGAAAATGATATTTTTTTGTCTATTGTAGGCACAATAGGACTTTGCGGTACAATACCTAGTTATCTTGATGGAGCAAATCTTACTGAAAATGCAGTAAAGATTTATCCGAAAAATGGAGTGAAACTGAATCCACTCTTTTTAATGTATTATTTATTATCTGATGTTGGGCAACATCAGATTGATATAAGAACAGTAGGATCGACTCAACCTAAATTAGCAATTACTAGAATAAGAGACATACCAGTTCCAAAGTTAAATATTCATACTCAAAATAAAATTGTTGAGATTCTTCATAGCTTTACAAATAAAATTGAGAATAATAATAAAATTATCTCCAATCTCGAAGAACTTGCTCAAACGCTTTTCAAACGTTGGTTTGTTGATTTTGAATTTCCGAATGAAAATGGAGAACCTTACAAAGCAAGTGGTGGAAAAATGGTTGAAAGTGAATTGGGAATGATACCAGAGGGATGGAGAGTTCTAGAAGTGAGAGATGTTAGTAGAACGAGTAGTGGAAATCTATCCAAAGAGGATAATTTGGCTTATATTAATTATCTAGATACGAGTAATTTAACCAGGAACATAATAGAGAATATAAAATATATTGATATATCTAAAGAAAAGGCTCCAAGTAGAGCTAAAAGAAAAGTACAACAAAATGATATTCTTTATTCAACAGTTCGTCCTAATCAACATCATTACGGAATTATTAAAAAACCGTTGAAGAATATGATAGCATCCACTGGGTTTGCAATACTAAGAAATAACAGCATGTACTCAAGTGATTTAATTTATTTATGGCTTACTCAAGAAGGTGTAACAAATAGTTTACAAGCAATTGCCGAACAAAGAACTAGTGCCTATCCTTCCATTAATGTGAATGATATTTTATCTAGAAAGTTAATTTTACCTTCCCCTTTAGACATTGAAAACTTTAATGAATTAATAGATAGGCAAAATGAAATTATATGGGAAAAGCAATTAGAGAATAAAAAGCTTTCTGAACTTCGTGACACTCTCCTCCCTAAACTTTTATCAGGAGAGATTGAACTACCAGAAACAATGGAGGTGACTGATGATGTACCAGTTTCATGAAGATGATCTTGAAAAAGCGACACTTGATTGGCTAATTGAATTAGGATATCAAATAGAAAATGGTCCGGATATTGCTGTAGATGGCGATTATCCGGAGCGAGATAGCTATGCTGATGTTGTATTAGATGCACGTCTTGAAGAAGCTTTGCAGAAAATTAATCCCAATGTATCTCCCACGTCAATTGAACGTGCCATGCAACTTGTTACAATGATTCAGTCACCAAATCTCATGATCAATAACCGCAATTTTCAAAAGTACGTAACAGATGGTATTGATATAGAGTATCGAACAGAAGATGGGCGAAATGCTGTAGAAAAACTATGGCTGTTTGATTTTGAACATCCACAAAACAATGACTTTTTAGCGGTTAATCAATTGACTGTTATTGAAGGGCAAAATAATAAACGTCCCGATGTGGTTGTGTTTGTGAATGGTTTACCTTTAGTTGTGATTGAATTAAAAAACTCAACAGATGAATCTGCTGGTATCACGGAGGCATTCCATCAATTACAAACCTATAAAGCCGCTGTACCAACATTATTTAATTATAATGCCTTCCTTGTGACGAGTGATGGCATTAATGCAAGAGCAGGATCACTTACCGCAAATGAAGAGCGCTTCATGATGTGGCGTACAACGGACGGAGAAACAATTGCACCGACTTCAGCACCACAATTAGAAGTGTTGTTAAGAGGAATGTTTAAACCCGAAGTATTACTAGACATATTGCGTCACTTTATCGTCTTCCAAACCGATGGAGAATATACATACAAGATTGTTGCAGCCTACCACCAATATTACGCCGTCAATAAAGCAGTTGAACAAGCGAAGCGAGCTGCTGCAGAAGAAGGGGATCGTAAAATAGGTGTCATTTGGCATACCCAAGGTTCAGGAAAAAGTTTATCGATGGTATTCTTTACTGGAAAACTCGTCCTATCAATGAACAACCCAACAATTGTCGTTCTAACGGATCGAAATGATTTAGATGATCAATTGTATAATACGTTTTCCATATCAAGTGACTTATTAAGACAAACGCCAAGCCAAGCAGACAATCGTAAAGATTTAAAAGACCTTCTTTCAGTTGAATCAGGAGGCATTGTTTTTACAACAATGCAAAAGTTTTTTCCTGAAGAAGGGTTAAGTCATATGGATGCTTTAACCGAACGTAACAATGTCATTGTCATGGCAGATGAAGCGCACCGTACTCAATATGGTTTCCAAGCAGAAGTGATGAAAGACGAAAGTGATGCTGCGACGAAGTATGGTTATGCTAAATATATGCGTGATGCTTTACCAAATGCGTCATTCATCGGTTTTACAGGCACGCCAGTTGAACTAGCTGATAAAAATACACCAGCAGTATTTGGAAATTACATTGATATTTATGACATGACCCAATCTGTGGAAGATGAATCAACTGTTCGAATATATTATGAAAGTAGAATTATCCCTCTCGATTTACCTGAAGACTTAAACCTTGATGATGAATATGAGGATATAACAGAGTATCAAGAAGAATCTGATCAAGAACGTTTAAAGTCAAAATGGTCGCGATTAGAAGCATTAGCTGGTGCAGAAAGTCGCTTAGAAGTCTTAGCAAAAGATTTAGTTAATCACTATGAAGCACGCCAAGAAGCAATGTTTGGTAAAGCTATGATTGTTGCAATGAGTCGTCGAATAGCAATCGATTTGTATAAACAAATCATTAAATTACGCCCAGAGTGGCATTCAGATGATGACGATAAAGGTGTTATTAAAATTGTTATGACAGGTTCATCAAGTGATCCAGAAGAATGGCAACAGTTTATTGGTAATAAAACACGTCGTGATCATTTAGCGAGACGGATGAAAAATAATGATAATGAACTGAAAATCGTTATTGTTCGCGATATGTGGTTAACAGGTTTTGATGTGCCATCATTACATACAATGTACGTCGATAAGTCGATGCGAGGGCATAACCTCATGCAAGCTATTGCAAGAGTTAACAGAGTGTTCCGAGATAAGCCAGGAGGATTAATTGTCGACTATATCGGTATTGCTGATAGCTTAAAAGAAGCATTACAACAATATACTGAAAAAGATCGTAGTACAACAGGAATAGACACATCTACAGCAGTTAATCTCATGCTAGAGAAGTATGAAGTCATTCAAGATATGTTATACAAACACGAATACGAGAATTTTCTATCTGAGAATCAAACAGAGCGGATGCAAGCAATAACTGCAACGATGGATTTTGTGATTGGTTTAGGTGAAGAAGATAAAAAACACTTTTTAAAAACGGTTACTGAATTAGCCAAAGTATTTGCTTTATGTGCAACCGAACCAGAAGCACAAGAATTAAATGCTGAAATAGGTTTCTTTAAAGCAGTAAAGTCTGGCATTATAAAATTAATTCCAGATAATAGTCCAAAACGAACAAGAGGACAGATTGATGAACAATTAAATCAATTAATCTCTAAGTCAATTATATCTGAAGAAGTTGTTGATGTATATGAATCATTAGGCTTAGAAAATCCAGACATCTCGATATTATCGGATCAGTTTTTAGAAGATGTTAGAGCATTGCCAGAGAAAAATGTTGCGGTAGAATTACTCAATCGATTACTGCAAGGTAAAGTCAAAGCTGTTCAAAGACAAAACATTGTAAAGGCTCGTAAATTTTCTGACATGCTAGAGAAAGCTGTTAGTCAATATAACAAGCGAGCAATTGAAACGTCAAAAGTTATCGAAGAACTAATCGAGCTCGCTAAAGATATGAACGACTCTTACAAAGCCGGTGAGGATAAGGGTATGATTAAAGAGGAAGTTGCCTTCTATGATGCCTTAGCGTCACATGACACAGCAGAAGAAGTGTTAGGCGATGAAATCTTACGAGCAATTGCACATGAATTAACGAAGTCTATTAAAGAAAACATGAGCATCGATTGGAACCTACGGGAATCAGCGAGAGCAAAAATGCGCATTACTGTTAGAAGATTGTTGAAGCAATATGGGTATCCACCAGATCTTCAGAAGATGGCAGTGGAAACTGTGGTAAAGCAGGCGGAATTGATGGCTGGGAGTATAGAAGATTAAGGTTAAGTGATAATAATGAATCTTAGATATATTTTTCTAGAAAAGCTATAAGGAATTATAGAAATGAAAATAGAGAGAAGAGCATAAGGGGAAACCGCTATCACTTACTGTGATGGACTAGGCGAAGCCTAGTGTTTAGATGATATCTGATTTTAAAGCGCAGTCACTGTGTCGTGACCAATAATTGTTTGCATGTCACTCTGTTGTGACATGCTTAAAAACTATGACCCTTTCAGAATATCAGGCTTCGCCTGTATTCAACACGGCAAGTGGGAACAAATTATCCTTATGCTCTTTACTAACTAAAAGAGGGGAAATTGAATGAAAAGAAATACCAAAATATCTAAATTGACAATGTTAGAGGAATTTGAAGTACAAGGGTATTGGTGGTTACCAGAAGATAGGGAAAATGAATTGTCGGGTAATCTATATTCTGAAGAAGGAGACTTTTACCTAGAAATATTGGGAAGCTTCTCTACAAGGTTTTCTAACATCTCTGAATATGATTATATACACGGTTTTACTGTAAAGGGAGAAAAAGTTACATTGATTAGAGGTATGGGGCTTAATAATACCTTGAATGCTCCGGGTATATCTACTGAAAAATTATTGATAAGCAGTTTTATAATTGGCGAACATCTATCAGAAGTCAGCCAAGTTAAGTTTCAATCAGTAAATATAGTTATGACACATTTAACTAATTGGTTTAATAGCAGACCATTTAATGCAGGAACTAAAACAGAAGAACAATCTGATAATATATTAAACGATACAATCTCTTTTATTCCCCCAAAGGTAAATACATTTTATTTAAAGAGTCTGGATGCGAAAATAAGGAATCATTATAGTTACACAAGAAAAGGCGATTTTATAGGTGATGCATCTTATTCCTTTATTGAATCATTTAGAATAACCCCTGTTGAAAGAAAAAGTTATGACTGGTTTAATAGAATAATTAATAGTGTAACAAGGTTAATGACCTTATTAATAAATGAACCAATTTATATTAAGAAGATAGTTTTTTATGGCGAATATGAAAATATACCCGGGACAGATCGTAAAGTCAGAAAAAAACATTTTTTATATTTCAGTCAAAGGGATGTAGAAGTAAAGGAGAAGTTTCATTTCTTCAAAATGTTATTTACTTTTCATGATATTCAAACAAACTTTGAGAAAGTTTTTGATACATGGTTTGAAAAGGAGACGCGTTTAAGGAATGTTTATAACTTATACTTTAGCGACTTCTTTAACAGAAAAGAAGATCTTGAGACTAAATTCCTAAATGCTGTGCAAACTTTGGAGGTTTATCATAGATCGATGGGATATGGAAAGATTTTTACCGATGAAGAAAAAGACAATTATTTACTTACTATCGGAGAAGCAATAGAAGACTTAGTGCCTGAAAATATTTATAAAGAGGTTAATAATAAATTACAATATTTTAATGAATATTCATTATCTAAGAGATTAAAAGATATAATTGATCATTTAAATAAAGATACAAGGGTGTATTTGTTAGAAAGTAATAGAATGACAAAATCATTTATTTATAAAGTAGTGAGTACTAGAAATTATCTTACTCACTACGGAGAAGGATTAGAAAAGAAAGTATATAAAGGTATCGAATTGTATTACGCTACAATTATTTTGAAAACACTTGCTGGGATACTCTTGTTTAAGGAGTTAAGTATTGATGAAGAGAAAGTTTTAATAGCTATTAAAGAGAATTCTAATTTGTCTTCTCAAATTCACAGCTCTAAATCTAATTTGAAATTAATTTAAGAAGTTTATGTACACATATTTAAAAAAGGTGTTAGATTCGAAGATTTTTATACAATTAATTCATTACAAAGTCGTAAAAATAAACATCTATCACCCTTTGAGCGTGGTGAAATTGCTGCTCTACACAAGGCAGGACATTCTGACCGCGAAATCGCTAGACGCATAGGACGCGTTCACGGGATGATAGCTAACGAACTTAAACGCGGAAAAACTACGCAGCTAGAGGCTGGGGGGGATTCCTACACAGCCTACTTTACTGAAACAGGACAAGCCGTATACGAGCAAAACAGGAGAAACTGTGGCGCAAAAAGTAAACTTCTAGTAGCGATGGAATTTATTGATTATGCTTGTAAAAAGATCCTAGAAAAAGATTGGTCGCCTGATTCGGTCACTGGGAAATTGACACCGTAGAAGGCCAAAAGTCAGATGTCAATGCATTACTGACCATCATTGAACGTAAAAGCAGATTCTATTATGCCATCAAAATTGACGATCAGGAACATGACTCAGTTGACCACGCAATAAATAAGTTACAGCATTCTTTTGGCAAGTTATTTCCACTAGTTTTCAAAACGATTACCAGTGATAATAGCAGCGAGTTTTCCAATTTAGCATCGTGCTTAAAAAATGTTACAGATGTCTATTTTGCTAGACCATATGCGTCCTACGAAAGAGGTTCTAACGAGAAACAAAATGGAATTCTCAGGCGCTATGTCCCAAAAGGCAAGGCGATTTCAGATTACTCTAGGAAAGCAATAAAACGTATTTATCAGAGGATCAACAACTTACCAAGAAAGATCTTAGACTATCAACAACCTGCGGTAGCTTTTGAACAAGAAGTAGCTAAAACAGCCTAACAATATCAAGATAAAGACAAGATCAAATTAGATATTTTAAGATGAATGGAAAACATTAACTTTAATAAATACACCGGGATTTATTAAAGTTAATGTTGCAATTTTGGGGTGTTTTCAAATATAGCAAAAACAAAGTGGCTAACTTGACCTTGAAATTCAGGCTTAATAATATACTGTAATTGGGCACGATAATCTCATAAAAAATTTGGAATAAGGGAAATAAAGTTAGGCTAAAAGGAGGGAAATCGTGAATAAAAAGAAACTAAGATATGCCATATTGAAAGAAATTGATAGTGGTAACAAGGCACTTACTGAAAGTGATTTTCCAGTTACCGCATATCAATTTGCTGAGGCCATTAGATTTCTACATAGAGAAAACTATTTAAAAGGCGTATTCTATGCGGATAATAGACCCTGGTTATTTGAAGGAACAGCTTATTTAACAGAGGTTGGTGAGAATTTCCTAGAAGAAAACAGTTCTTTAGCAAAGACATACAGGGGGTTAAAGGAAATAAGAGAATGGTTGAAATTATAGTTAGTTATAGTAGCGCGATGTTATGTACTCAATACGGAAATCGGGGCAGATTGTGGCAGAAAAACAAGCAAGGGAGTGACAAATATGAACGAAGCAATCCTATTACTTTTTTTACTTGCATTTACAATTCACAACTTGGAAGAAGGTATCTGGCTAACGAGGCAGCAATCTTCTGAAAAAAGTAAAGTGAAAATGCACAAAAAGGTAACACAAGATGAATTTTTGTTTGGATTATTTTGGGTTACAAGCTTAGCCTATTTAATTACTGCTTTGTATATTTTTTACCCAGAAGTTGGATTGTTCAAATTTGCTTATTTTGGATTCGTTGGTGCAATGATATTGAATATACTTTTTCCGCATCTTATCTCAACTCTGATTGAGCGTTATTATTCACCAGGTTTGTTTACGGGTATTGTTGTAATTATACCTGTCAACAGTTTAATTGTTAAAACAGCTATAGAGTTAGGTACAATAACAATTTCCCAGTTTATTATTAGCACTTTGACAGTCGGTGTTTTGCTATTGTTAAGCATCCCAATTAGTTTTAAGGTTGGTAAACGATTAATAACCTTTTAATCTCATTCTTTAATGTTGCGTGAAAGGATTCAATACAAGCATTATTATAAGGGCTGCCTTTATAACTGAAGGAATAAATCATGTTGTACGTATCAATAACGTTTGCGAACTCGTCGCTTATATATTGTGTGCCAAAATCAGAATGGAAAATCAAGCCTTCCTTGCTAGGTGTCGGTCGGATTTTTTTCACAGTAATAGATCTTATATCAGCTTTTCTCTTTAATCGCTGAACGCGTTTAAGGCTTATATGATAACCTGCTTTACACGAAATATGGTGGATTTTAGGTGCACCATAGCGACCTTTGCTTTCGTTATAGATTTCTAAAATCCTTTCGGTTAAATCATGACTTTCTTGATCACGATTAGATATCGTTTTATCCATCGCTTTATAACATGTACTCCTTGGCACACCAAGGACATCACACATTGTTTTGATTGTATGTTTTTCATTTTCATGGTCAATAAAGTCAGTTATTTCAGTGTCATTTACTTTTTTGCGAATGTGCCCATAGCCTTTTTCAAGATATCATTTTCCTCTTGTAACTTGAGCATTTGTTTTTGTAAATTGGCATAATCATCTGGAGTTATAGAAGAACCATCTTCTAAATCCATTGGAGTGAATTTCTTAATCCATGCATAAATAGTTACTTCAGAAACGCCATATTCGCTGC
>Ga0209487_1002104_pt1 | contig 16383 bp, 13 predicted proteins | sample Poulit2012_FD_187524 | JGI IMG/M metagenome (GOLD analysis project Ga0209487, IMG submission 187524) | Agricultural soil microbial communities from Georgia to study Nitrogen management - Poultry litter 2012 (SPAdes) (version 2) | ecosystem: Environmental > Terrestrial > Soil > Agricultural land...
TCAAACATTAATGTCCCGTGGCTGAACATTCGTCCTTTTGTGGAGAACATTGCATTACCGGAAATTTTACGGCCATCTGCTACAAGATCATTGCGTCCTTCCAATGCAGCAGGCACCCCGATTTTATTTAACGCTTCTACCACAGGTTGTGTGAATTTAGCGAAATCCTGGAAACTGTCACCATCATCCTTCGTAATAAAACTGAAATTCAAGTTTCCTTCGTCATGGTAGACCGCTCCCCCACCGGACAAACGGCGAACAACTTTGATTCCTTTATCGTCCACATAATCCGTGTTTATTTCTTCTATTGTGTTCTGGTTTCTGCCGATTATAATGGACGGCTGGTTAATATAAAACAATAAATATGTATCCTTTTCCCCGAAATTATTTAATACATATTCTTCCAATGCCAAATTGATACTTGGATCGGTAATGCCTTGATTATCGATAAATTTCATTGATCATCAACCTCCTATAGTGAGTCTCTCTGCCTTCTAGTTTACTGGAAAAAGGACCGGCAATCAAAGATTCGAGCCTCATTTTTCGACACTTTTCCACACGAACCCTTCTTTTGCCAGCTGCACTGGTCCATGATAATACTGCTTTGCTTCGAATACTAATTGGTTCAAGTCTCCGTATTGCGGCAAGTGACTTAGAATAAGCTGTTTCACATTTGCTTTTTCAGCTATAACAGCCCCCTCTTTACTTGTCATATGCCCTGCTTGAGCACCATCCTGATCTGCGTAAAAATTACAATCGGTGATCAGGACATCTGCATCTTTGGCAAAATCAATCCACGCTTCCTGATAAGTCGTATCCGCTGTATACACAAGCGTACTTTCTCCATTCGTAATTCGCATGCCGTAACATGGCACAGGATGATCTGTTTCTAAAAAAGTGATCGACAATGGCCCGATTTCAAGCGTTCCGTTCGGATCATACGCTACCCCTTTTGTGTAATGATGAGTTAACGTGGCAAATCCTTGTTTATCTTCTGTATGACCATAAATAGGCAGTATATCTTTCTCTCCTGTTACATAAGATCCAACAAGTTTGGCGTATTGTAGTACACCGATATCAGCCACATGATCGTGATGATAATGTGACACGATTACCGCATCTAAATCCGAGATATTGATATACTTTTGCAATTTGGATAAAGATCCGCTGCCTGCATCAACGAGTAATTTAAAATCTTTTTCTTCTACCAGATAAGCAGACGTTGCCCCGCCTGCAGCAGGGTATCCACCCCAAAAACCAATAATGGTTACCTTCATAAAAACACCTCTTTTTTTACTTTTGTTGTAACACAAGGTTGACATCCGTCATACTGTTATACTACAATGTAATTATCAGAAAATTGAAATGATGATAACAATGGAAAGTATCGTTGAGTTTTTTAGAAATCTGCCAAAGAAAAAATGTCACCTGTGCGGGGATGATATGAACGAAAAAGCAGATTGCTATGGAAACCTTTGTGACGAATGTGACCACCCGGCACGGTGAAAGTAGAAACGCAGAAGAGCCAGCTGCATGTAGCAAGAAGAAAAGCTGTTAACCCGACTGTACAATACTATTATAATGCTTGTTTCATCAGTCTGTCATGTGAATGTGAAAAAACCAAAGTTTGTTGTAATACAAGGTTGACATTAAGCATACTGCTATATCACAATGTAATTATCAGAAAATTAGGAGGCGGATTTACATGATGAGCGTTGTTGAATTTTTTAAAAATCTACCAAAGAAAAAGTGTCACCTGTGTGGAGACGACATGTTAGAGAAAGCCGACTGCTACGGAAACCTATGTGATGAATGTGATCATCCGGCCAGGTAAATTGCAGACCGGATACAAATTCCGAACTGTACTACAACATAATATTTCCTTGCTACTGAGCAGCTATTCGTATGGCTGTTCTTTTTTGTGTTTTTTCAATAAGTTTTTATCTGAAAAATCATATCATTCTTTAACCTTTTGTTTTATACTTAGTGTGTCGAAGCATTTTTAGAGAGGGGTAGTAATTTGACAACAACTACAAATCAACGATGGAAACGATCTGAAGTTCCTGCCGAACAAACATGGGATTTAACTGATTTGTTTCCGACAACTGAGGATTGGGAAAAGGAATTAAACAGTATTCAAACAGACGTGGCTGAGGTTACCCAATATAAAGGACAACTGGGGTCAAGTGCCACGGCATTATTAAACTGTCTTCACACAGCGGATAGTTTTGAGAAAAGAATCATCCGTGTTGCGACATATGCAAGCTTACGAGCCAATGCAGACGGGTCAGATCCCGACAACCAGAAAGATTCCGCAAAAGTTTCTTCTGCCCTTGCAAATATCGGAGCAAAGCTTACTTTTATCGAATCAGAATTATTAACGTTAGCACCGGAAACAATTGATCAATTTATCCACGAACAGCACGGACTGAAAACATATCAAAAAATGCTTCACGATATCATGGAAAAAAAGCCGTACACATTAGCACCGGAATTAGAGGAAACATTAGCATCCTTAAGCGAGGTTCACCAAGCGCCATATATGATCTATCAGCGCAGCAAATCATCTGATATGGAATTTCATTCAATTGAAGATTCGGATGGAAATGAACTGCCAATGTCCTTTGCCTTGTATGAGGATCGCTATGAATTTTCACCGGATACGGACTTGCGCAGAAAAGCATATGATTCATTTGTACATACGTTAAATCAGTATAAAAACACCTATGCGGCAACATACGCGACTGAAGTTACCAAGCAAGTAACGATGTCCCGTTTACGTTCCTATGAATCTGTAACAGATATGCTTCTGCAGCCGCAACAGGTTACACAGGAAATGTATCACAATCAACTGGATGTGATTCAAGAGCAACTTGCGCCACACATGCGGAGGTATGCGAAATTGTTGCAACAACAGCTCGGCCTGGACGAGATGCGTTTTTGCGATCTGCAAGCACCGCTGGATCCTGATTTCAATCCGGCAACAACCTATGAAGAAGCCACGTCCACTATTCTTGAGGCCCTTCAGGTAATGGGACCGGAATACAGTGAAATTATGAAAAAGGGAATCAATGAACGCTGGGTGGATCGCGCTGATAATATCGGAAAGGCTACTGGCGCATTTTGCTCAAGTCCTTACGGTGTCCATCCGTATATCTTAGTCACTTGGACGGATACGATGCGCGGTGCGTTTATTTTAGCACATGAGCTTGGACATGCCGGGCATTTCTATCTTGCTGGGAAAAACCAGGAACTCGTCAATACCCGCCCATCGACATACTTTATCGAAGCGCCGTCAACGATCAATGAATTATTATTAGCGAATCATTTGATGGAAAAAACCGATGATAAACAGATGAAACGCTGGGTCATTACCCAATTGCTTGGAACATACTATCATAACTTTGTCACCCATTTATTAGAAGGAGAATTCCAGCGCCGCGTCTATACATTGGCTGAAGCTGGCACACCATTAACAGCGGATGTTTTATCAACACAAAAAAGAGAAACACTGGAAAGTTTCTGGGGTGACACGGTTACAATTGATGACGGTGCAAGCCTGACTTGGATGCGTCAGCCCCATTATTACATGGGTCTGTATCCTTACACCTATTCAGCCGGCTTAACTGTTTCAACGGCAATGGCACAAAGAATCCAAAAAGAGGGGAAACCTGCTGTTGAAGCGTGGCTAAACGTCCTAAAAGCCGGTGGCACCAAGAAACCGCTTGATCTGATCAAACAGGCGGGTGTCGATATGTCCAACCCGGATGCAATCAAAGATGCAGTCGCATATGTTGGTTCATTGATTGATGACCTGGAAAAGAGTTATGAATAGAAGGCTTTAATTCGGTCTTCATGATGATTATTCCATTTTTTGCAGATCCCACCAAGGTATCAGCGCGTCATTCACACTAAAAAACGAGCTTGAAAATTAAATTCAAGCTCGTTTTCTTATTTTTTCTGCAAAAAGCTTAACACTTCTTCCACTGCTTTTTCACCTTGCCCGATACAATCCGGTATACCTACACCTTCGTAAGAACTTCCTGCTAAAAACACACCTGGCAGTTGGGCAGCCAGTATGTTTCGCACTTTTTCAATACGCTCTTTATGCCCTATCGTGTATTGTGGCATAATATTTTTCCAGCGTGTGACAACAGTAAATTCAGGCTCCCCTTTAATCTTCATCGTTCGCTTTAAATCCTTAAGAACAATGTCGGTAATTTCTTCATCAGATAAATCAACTACTGCCTGGTCATTCGGCTTTCCGACATAGCAACGCAGTAATATTTTTCCGTCCGGAGTTGTATGCGGCCACTTTTTATGTGTCCATGTACAAGCAGTGATCCGGAAATCACTTGTCCTAGATACAACAAAGCCAGTTCCATTGATATCTTTTTTAATTGCTTTTTCATCAAAAGCGAGCGCCACATTTGCCACCGACGACATCGGAATGTCGAGGAACTTCTTAAAAATATCGTACTGACTGAATATTTTCGGTAAAGCATTGTGTGGGGTCGCCATAATCACCGCATCAGCTTTATACACTTCCCCGTTACTTAGCAGAAGGTGATAACCGTGGTCCTTTTTCTCCACATGATCCACCGTCTGGTTCATTGTGATAACCTGATCCTCATTGAGTCGTTTTTCCAATGCCTCCACAATAGACGCAAATCCATTTTTAAAGGCGAGGAACTGTCCGGCCTTTTTACCGGTGTTCCTTCTTCGTTCAGGCATGGAAGCCCTCAATCCTTTAATAAGACTGCCATGTTTCTGCTCCAGCTCATAAAAGTTCGGAAACGTTGCCTGCAAACTCATCTGATCAATATCACTGGAATAAACCCCTGCAATCAATGGTTCAAGCAGACTGTCGACGAGTTCATTACCGAATCTTCCGCGTAAAAAGGTGCCAAGTGACTGATCCTTCTGAGTTTTACTTCTGGAGCGTATTAGATCCATCCCAGCTCTTAATTTTCCTTTAGCTGAATAAATATCTGAAAATAAAAATGGGCGCAGTTGCGTAGGTATTCCCATATAAGAGCCTTTAGGCATTTTATATAACTTATTATGTACTAAAATATACGCCTGGCCTGTTCCATTCCGGACCAGCTGATCGGTCATGCCGAGTTCTTCAGCCAGTTTTCCTGCTGGCTTTTTCCGCTCTAAAAACGAATCCGGCCCCCGCTCGATCGTAAAACCGTCTTTTTTTATCGTGTTGATTTTCCCGCCTAAACGATCTCCGGCTTCTACTAATTTCACTTCATATGGAAAATTCTCTTCTTTTATTTCTTTTTGTAAATAGTAAGCAGCGGATAAACCCGTTATCCCGCCACCTACAATTACAATTTTTTTTGGTCGATTCATTACGCGTCACGCTTTACTTTTTTTAACACGACTTCCGCTAAAGTGTCGATGAATTGTGGATGGGTATTCGGCATTTCCGGTCGATAATAACTTGCCCCTACCTCATCACAAACAACTTTACATTCGTAATCATTATCATATAGAACTTCCAAATGATCGGCGACAAATCCTACAGGTGCATAGACAAATGTGTGGTATCCTTTTTGTTCATACAGATCACGGGTTAAATCCTGTACATCAGGACCTATCCATGGGTCAGGTGTGTTACCTTCACTTTGCCAGCCTACTTCATAATTGGTGATTCCTGTTTTCTCAGAAATAAGTTTAGCTGTTTCATTTAATTGGTCAATATATGGGTCCCCATCTTGCAAAATCTTTTCAGGAAGACTATGTGCAGAAACGATTAAAACTGCTTTTTCTCTTTCTTCTGCTGTCATTTGCTCATACGTTGCATTCAGCTGCTCCGCCCAATAATTAATAAAGCCTGGTGCATCATACCAGCTTTCAACGGAAGTAACCGTAATGCCATGCTTGGCCGCTTCCTCGTTTGCGCGCTCGTTGTATGATTTCACACTGAAAGTAGAGTAATGCGGTGCTAATACGAGCGATACTGCCTGCTCAATTCCGTCTTTCGCCATCTGTTCAACGGCGTCCTCAATAAAAGGTTCAATATGTTTCAAACCAATATACATTTTAAATTCATATTCATCTTGTGTTGCATTTAGCTTTGTTTCGAGTGCCTGTGCTTGTTCTTCGGTGATTCTCGCTAAAGGAGAGATCCCTCCGATTGCTTTATACCTGTCTGTAAGGTCTTGGAGCGCCTCTTCGGACGGCTTTCTCCCATGTCTGATATGTGTGTAATAGCGCTCAATATCTTCCATTTTGTATGGCGTTCCATATGCCATTACAAGTAATCCCATTTTTTTTCTTTCCATCTTCAACACTCCTGCTAAGTAAAAATTAAAATTCGCCTATCGTTTAGAATAACTATGAATAAGCGCTGTTAATTGTTTCAAAGTTTCCGGCTTAATATCAGGTGTTACCCCGTGCCCTAAGTTAAATACATGTCCGCCACTTTTTATACCTTCATCCAAAATAGCTTTTGTGCGTGTTTCGATTGTCTCCCAGTCTGTTAATAGAATCGTTGGATCCAGATTCCCCTGCAGTACCTTGGTCACACCCATTTCCCGCGCTTCCGTAATAGATGTTCTCCAGTCGAGTCCAATAACATCTACTGGTAAGTCGTTCCACTCCGGTAATAAGTGGCGTGCACCAACACCAAATAAAATAAGCGGAACATTTAATTTACGTAATTCAGTGAAAATCCGTGTCATTACAGGTTTGATGAATACTTGATAATCAGCAGCATTCAATGATCCTACCCACGAATCAAATATTTGGATCGCACTTACACCCGCTTCTACTTGTGCTTTCACATAAGTAATAATCATATCTGCCAACTTATCCATTAATACAAACCAAACTTCAGGTTCACGGTACATCAAAGCTTTTGTTTTACTATAGTTTTTTGATGGACCACCTTCAATCATATAACTGGCAAGTGTAAACGGTGCCCCGCTAAATCCGATTAACGGAACGTTCAACTGCTCCTCTGTTAAAAGACGAATTGTATCCAACACATAGGAAACATCCGCTTTCGGGTTAAGTGTCCCAAGATTTTCCACATCTTTATAATTTCGAATCGGATTATCTATAACCGGCCCGATACCGGATTTGATTTCGACATCAATCCCCATTGCCGGCAACGGTGTCATAATATCTTTATATAAAATAGCCGCATCAAGATCATAATTTTCCACAGGAAGTCGCGTAACATAAGCACCCAGTTCCGGTTGATGCGTAATTTCAAATAAAGAGTATTTTTCCTTCAACTTTAAATATTCCGGCTGTGACCTGCCAGCTTGACGCATGTACCATGTTGGCGTGTAATCTGTTTGTTCACCTTTATACGCCCTAATAATTGTATCGTTAAATTGCTTTGACATATTATTCACCCTTTTTTGCGTACTTTATAACTATTCTTAACTATATCCATTTTTACAAACCTTGTATAGTAATCTACACGGTTTGTCATGAATTTGTCTAAATTAGAAGCATTACATTGATAATTCCACCAGTTCCGATCGTTTCCCCTCGAGTTTTGTCAACGGATCGTAGGCTACAACATAATATACATTGGACTCTAGTAAAGCAGGGTTGGATATTTCAAACGTCTTTTCCCCTGTCACTTCACCTATACGCTCGTTAACTCCCTCCTTTTTCTGATAAACACGGTAAACAACCCGGTCGTCTTCAGACCCATCCCATGTCAATTTTGCTTTAATTAAAGAAGGTCCTCCAAATGTATATTGTGCATGAATATTTGTTATTTCGGGAAGTGTAATTGGCTTCTGCACCGTCTCTACTTCGCCCGGTTTCTCAAACGAAGCTGTCAATGTTTTCTGTTGATCTACTTCAGTTAGAATTTTCTTGGTTAACGCTGTCGGGAATTCACTGCCTCCTGTTAAATAGTGATCTTTATCTGATTGATCATACCCCATCCATAATGCACTGACATAATCAGGAGTAAAGCCGACAAACCAAGCGTCTTTATTTTCCCCTTCTGCATAGGGATGTTGTGTTGAACCTGTTTTACCTGCTAAGGCCTTTGTGTAAGTCCCTGCACTGGCTGTTCCGCTTTCAACAGTACTGGTAAGTATTTCTGTCATATTCCAGGCAACTTGCGGACTGAACACCTCTGCACTGGATGGTTCAGCTTCAGCGATCAGTTCATCATGCTGATCATAAATCTGATCGATTGTATAGGCATCGGTTACTTCCCCGTTATGTGCAAATGTGCGATAGCTCACAATCATGTCCAATGGGGTCAATCCTTCAGACAAACCTCCCAGTCCGATTGCCAGGCCTTTATCAGGTATATCCAAATGCATTTTTTGCAAGTAGTCTTTTGCATAGTCGACACCAATCTGATCAAGTAACCATACTGTAGAGGCATTTTTGGATTTTGTCAGTGATTCATAAATGGATACTGCTCCTGCATATTGCTGATCTGCGTTCGCCACTGTATAGCCGTCATACTCCAATGCTTCGTCTCTTATCAAGGAATATGGATGATACTCCTCTTTCATCATGGCAGGCCCATATACGGCGATTGGTTTCATTGTCGAACCTGGTTGCCGCTTCACAGTAACCCGATTCAAATCTCCCAAATGATAGTCTCTGCCTCCAATTGCCGTGACAATTTTCCCGGTATTTTGATCCATCATGACAAAAGCACCTTCAATACCCGCTGTATTTCCCGGGAAATAGTCCTCTTTTTTAAATTCTTCGTAAGCAATTTGTTGAATTGTCTCATCTATATTGACAACAATCCGATAACCGCCTCTTTTTAATTCATCAATCAACAAATGATGTTGATCTGCCGCTTCTTTCATCACTAAATCAATATAACCGGCAACAGATGGAATTATTTCCCTTTTATACACATCCAACCCTAACGTCTTCCCCTGTTCTTTAAGACGTGTGTCCGTATCGATAATCCCAACATTTTCCATTGATTGAAGTACAACATTTCTTCTTTTCAATGCTTTCTCCGGATGTTCTGTCGGTGAATAACCATTCGGTGCTTTAGCAAGCCCGGCCAACATCGCACCTTCAGAGAGCGATAATTCTTGTACTGATTTAGAGAAGAAACGTTGGGATGCTTTTTCTACACCATAAACCCCTTGACCGAAATACATCTGATTTAAGTATAATTCCAATATACGATCCTTCGAAAGTTGACGCTCCAAATAAACAGCCGCCATCACTTCCTTTGTTTTTCTCATCCATGACTTATCATTAGATAAAAATAGATTTTTTGCTAATTGCTGGGTTATCGTACTTGCACCTTCTACTTTACTCATCGCAATAATATCTTTGTAAACGGCACGGGCAACTGATTTAAAATCGACGCCTCTATGATTGTAAAAACGCCGATCCTCGATCGCAATAAATGCTTTTTGGACATGATCCGGTATGTCCTCAATAGCTACAAGCGAACGATTCTCATTATATAACTCACCGATTATTTTTCCATCAGCAGTTTCTATTGTTGTTGTTGCATCTAAAATTAACTGTTCGTCATCCACTACAAGGTTACCGCCGAATAAAATAGCTGCATATCCTGCCAGTGCAACAGCAACAATAAATGCCGAAATAAACAATAACCATTTTATTTTTCCCGGCGAAGAAAATATTCTTTTTTTATCAATTTGATTATTACTATTCATCTGTTCACCTCAACACATGATTGAACTTCAACCATCTCCGTTCATTATACGACAAAATGCGGCAATCCGAAAGTTATAACACACATTACTAATTAATAATCATTATAAAGTGGTAAGGCTTGACTAACGCTACCAGGGATAGGGTATTATGGGAAGTAATTGAAGGGGGTTATTAAAATGAAGGCATTTATGACAAATGGAACCTTGGACGTGCTGAAAAGTATCGCTAAAAAACATCCGGACATCGATTTTTATTACATGAATAGTGACACAAGCTCACTAGCTTATTATGAAGATAAAGCGAGAAATGTTTTCTCTTCAGGAAGAGCGTATGAAGTGCTTATTACCAAAGGAGAGATTCAAGAAGAAGGTTATATTGTAATGAACAATATCCCTGTAACAGATGAAGGTCAACCGATTTTTGAAGACCGTTTCAAACAACGGCAAGATGAAGTGGACGCCATGCCGGGATTCCAAGCTTTTCGTTTACTACGTCCTTTAGAAGGCAATACCTATGTCGTATTTACCCAATGGGCTTCTGAACAAGACTTTACTAACTGGAAAAACTCTGATCAATTTAAGGAATCACACAAAGGGCAAGCGACTAAACCTCCGGCATACTTTGCTGACCGTCCTTTCATCACGAGCTACCATATGATCGACCAGGAGGAAGAAGTGTAAAAGCAGACTCTTTTCTAAGATTGGGATTGGGACTGGGATTGGGACTGGGATTGGGACTGGGACTGCGCTTACTCGCCCCACCGAAGAGCATTTACGGTTACTCGTCCCACCGAAAAGAATTATTGTTTTTGACAAAATCTATAAACTGCGACGTATATGCTAGTTCCGTGAGGCTGAAATATTGAATCACCTGCTACCGACCACCGCAAATGGAATACACTCGCTTTCCGGGGGCGGCTGATGAGCCTCTCTTCCCATTGTAGCAAGGAAGGCCGACTAAAGGCGGGCTTTGCGCACAACGCCGGCATACCCCTATGAAGGGGCATGTAAACGGGCTGCTGGTATAGCGTTTGCTAATAACAGAGTTCTTTAGCTAAATGAAATGACAAAGTATTCTTCTATAATGAGCTTTACCAGTCCGGGTGAGTGGAGGGTGGTGACTCCTGCGGAAATAGCACTTGTCCGAAGACACCAAAGAGTGGTTTTCTCGAGGAGGCTGAGGCCGTGCCCGCGGAAAGCATACACCCGAAGCGATCCCGGACGGCAGAAACACCACATATTTTTGGAAATCAACTCGCTTTTACGTCGCAGTTTATATCAAATACGAGGATTAATAATAACAAAATTTACGTATAGAGCGAGAAAGTAAAAATCTAACCAGCCTCAGTGCGTGCTGGTTAGCTTTTTATTACCTTATTCATCTAATACATATTCATCAAAAAATGCCTGTAAACCTTGCTGATTTTGCTCTCCACTGATCCTGCCAACTTCTTTTCCGTTTTCATATCGAACTAAAGTTGGTGTACCTTCAATACCATATGTATTCCATTTATCATCAAATTCAAGGAGATTCAATTTCTTTACATCAACATCCAAATCTTCCGCTAACGGCACAAGTTCCGGTGTTGTTTTTTGACAATGGATACATGTTGGACTGTAGAAATATACAGTTAAATCTTCCTGATTATCCAGCTTCTCATCTAAATCATCCGGTGTAATCTGGTTCTGATAGAGCGGATCATCCAATTGATCAATTGTCTCCTGCTCAAGATTGGTTTTCCCGTATGGATTGTCATTATCATTTACTGCTTTTTTATTTTTGCTATCAACCACGAAATATAGAGCACCAAACAAAATAACAATAACACCTATAAATATTAACATCTTCTTTCCCATTATGCGTTCCTCCTTTGCTGTCTTAGTAAAAATATATGTAGAACAAAAATTAATATAAAAGCTGTACCAGCCAAAAATGGTATCGTTACAAACCCAAAATAATTCACATACTGCAAATTACACGGCACGGTACCGCACATACCGCCGGACTCTTGTAATGCCGGCAACTTTTGAATCATATAATGATAGATGGATACAAACATTCCGATTCCACTTAATATTAATCCTGGTAAACCAATGGATACATTTTTCTTTAGTGCTGCAACGCCGTAAATAACGACTAGCGGATACATAAGAATACGCTGTACCCAGCATAATTCACACGGTTCATAGCCCATTACTTCCGAATAAAACACACTACCCATCATAGCTAGTAGCGCAATCGCCCAAACCAGCATCATTAATGTTTCACTTGACTTGGTATTTTCCATATCGGGTTACACCTCTACTAATTAGTCCATTGTATTATACAAGTATTCCTTCTAAAAAACAAAAAAGAGGACTACAAAAACCTTCTATCAAATAAGAAATCTGTATAAAGCGAAACTTCTATCATTCGGGGTTTTCTTTCATCCCCCACTGATGAAGAAGAACATAGGCTAAATACGCAACTTTGCGTTGCAACGCCTATGTGACCTGCACTTGGGCAGGCCCGAGCGAATCGGACATTTACTGGCAGTTGTCCCCCACTTTTTTTCGTTTCTTAAATCTTGAATTGGGGGTCTTCCTGCCAGTTAACGGGGGATAAAATAAAACTGTTGAAAAATTACTTATTTAGCCCTTTTTTTTTTATTTATCTCAGCTAAAGGAAGCATCATTTGATCTTCGTTTTTGTATAAACTCAAACAAATAAATCATACCCGTCAAGTATAGTCCCCCGATAGTAAACCCTGCTATAACATCTGTTAAATAATGCACATTGATGATATATCTGCTTATGCCAATCAAAATAACAAGCAATGCGAAAGCTATTTTTATGCCCAATACCGCTTTCTGTGATGTGATCTTCTTTACAATAAAGTATACGAACAATCCGTAACAAACAAGGGACGTCATCGCATGTCCGGACGGAAAACTATACCCTTCCGCATTTGCTTCGAGTAAAATACGCGGACGCTCTCTTTCAACCAGTCCCTTGATGAGCGTGTTTAACAGATGGCTTCCGAGCGTTCCACCCGCAAACAGAAAACCTGCAAGCCAATCCCGAAACAAATACCACAGAAAAAGACTCATAATAATCGTAAACGGAAGTAAAAAAGACTTCGATCCTAATTCAGTTATCCAGCGAAAAATCTGATAGACTGTTGAATCCGCTATATTAGCCACAAATCCCCTTGACCACTGATCAACATATGGCACTACTCCTGCCATAATCTTAACATTCCAAATGATAAAGATCATGAACATAACAACAGCTAATCCAATAATAAAGTAAATACTTTTTCTAGACAATTGCGCTAACCTCTCTCCAAATCGATTATTCTAACGTTTTAAATAGAATCATAAGGGTATTGTACTATATACTTCAAATTAAAGGTTGGGATCAAACATGGATAAACAATTACAGGAATTAATTGATGGTTTAAATGTGGACTTAGCACATGAATACGGTGCAGCAATTCAATATACTTATAGTGCATCTGTCGTTTCCGGACTATACCGTTCCGCACTGAAACCGTTTTTCGAAAGTGAAATTACCGATGAACTTGGTCATGCATTATATTTATCGGAAAAAATCGCGTCTCTCGGCGGCACACCGACAACAGATTCAGCAGAGGTCGAACAGCCGACAGAAGTGAAACCTTTACTGGAAGCTTCCTTAAAAGCGGAAAAAGAAACGATCGAACGCTACGAAAAACGTATAAAACAAGCTGAAGCACTAGGTTTTACGGAACTTGTCGTCAAACTGGAAGATGTCATCGCAGACGAAACACACCATAAGGAAGAGATCGAACGGTTACTGCAGGACCCGAAATTTGCATAAACTCCCTTACTTGAAGGATAGCTGAGCAGCTATCCTTCTTTCATCCCTTCACACGGTTGTCAAAAAAATGGTATAATTCAAAATGAAGGGGGAATTATTTTGTTAAAAAAAGTACATAAAGCCATTGATGCACTATACCCGGAAATGGTTGATATACGCAGGTATCTGCATCAACATCCGGAGCTTTCTTTTCAGGAAACAGAAACGGCTAAATATATTTGTGATTTCTATGATAAATTAGGTATCCCGTACAAAGAAAATGTTGGCGGTAATGGTGTTGTCGCTACATTAAAAGGCGGTAAACCCGGTAAAACAGTTGCACTAAGAGCCGATTTTGATGCCTTACCAATTCAAGAGGAAAATGATGTCCCTTATAAATCAAAAACAGATGGTGTCATGCATGCCTGTGGTCATGATGGGCATACCGCAACACTCCTGTCGCTCGCCAAAGCTATCCAGCCTTTCCAAGCGGAGATACCCGGTACGATCGTCTTCTTGCATCAACACGCGGAGGAACTCGTTCCGGGTGGGGCAAAATCAATGATAGAAGCCGGTGCACTGAACGGGGTTGATGCTGTATTCGGGACTCATTTATGGGCGACAACGCCGTTTGGTGTCGTCCAAACATCCAAAGATGCATTCATGGCCGGCGCGGATAATTTTGAAATTACAATTCAAGGAAAAGGCGGACACGGTGCCTATCCACATCAAACGAAAGATGCGATTGTGCTCGGATCACAACTTGTGTTTGAATTGCAGCAAATCGTTAGCAGGCGTCTTGATCCGTTAGCAACAGCTGTTGTAACGGTTGGCACTTTCGAAGCCGGTGATGCGTTTAACATTATTGCTGACACAGCTACACTGAGCGGAACCGTTCGCTATCTTGATCCCGCAGTTCAGGAGCAAGTAAAAAAAGAAATGGAAAATATTATTAAAGGTGTTTGCACAGGAAACGACGCATCATATACATTTCAGTACAATAAAGGATATCCTCCACTCGTTAACCATGAAACAGAGGCTGCGCTTGTACTCAGGGCCGGCGAAAAAATAGACGAGGTTGCCCGGACAGAGGAAGTTGTTCCGGAAATGGGCGGAGAAGACTTTGCTTATTACATGATGGAACGTCCTGGCGCTTATTTTTTCACAGGGGCACAAAAAGAAGACCATGCTTACCCACACCATCACCCGAAATTTGACATTGATGAACGTGCGTTACCTGTCGCCGCGAAAACATTAATTCAAGCTTATTTTGATTATCAGGAAACTAAATAGAAACAAACAGCCCTCTCTATAGAAGTAATTCTCCGAGAGGGCTTTTATATCCTAAACAAGTTTCTTCTTGACATAGCCATTAATAAACAAGTAATTAAATGCAATGCCACCTGCAATAGCTATCAGGAAACCAACATAGTTCTGGATGGCTAAAAAAATCACAGCAAACAGAATAGCCTGGATAAGCGTTAATTGAAATAGCCATTTTAATAATGCATTTTGGCGCACTGCTGCTTCTACAGGATAAAGATCTAACCACATAATTGTCCGGTGATGGCTATACAATGTCATCATTTGAAAACTGCTCATGTATAAAAACAATAAAGCGAATAATAATTTCATCCATAGATGAGGTATGAAATAAATGCACAATCCGCCAATTACAATTAGTCTTACATACATCCCCAGATAATCCCCACTGCGAATGAATGTGATCCTGTATAAATAATCGTACGTACTTTTTTTACTCCATGGCAGTTTATTAACAAATGCAACAAGCCAATGACGTTTTTTGATTCTGTTTTTCAGATGTGGTACATCTATGAACATATTCGCAATACGGTAAAAAACCTGCATACGATGTTGATCTTTTTCTACTAATAATTCCCATGCCAGCCCAGTTTGTTTGTTTGATACACTGTAATCATATAAAAAGACAGCCACAAACAAAACAGTCGGTATTACTGCTAACAACATATCTCCTTTGATAAGAAAATAAAAAACAGCACTATTTAGCACCAAGCGTATAACTTGATCGATGTTACGACTTCCTTTGTCACGTACTTTAAGCATCCACCAATTCGCAATTAAATTCCAAACCTTGAAAATAAGAACAATAGCAAGAGAAAATAAATAAACATATCCAGAACGTTCCGGATAAGCTGCAAAATATAACGGGCCAAAAGCAGCTGCAACAAGTAAAATCATATATAATTGGATGACAAAGCTATATATCAATGCATCCCGAAAATAAGCACTCATTTTATGTTCCGCTGCAATTAAAAAAACCAAATCAGGTTCCTTTAACAATGTGCGAACAGGGCTGTAACTGACTAATAGGCCGAAAGCTATACCAATGATCCAAGCAGTCGGAAAGTCGTCAGGCAGCTGTGTGAGCCATTGCCGATAATAATAAGCAAGTGCAGATATAAAAAACAACATCGCTACACCCATGTGCTCATTAAAGATATAACGCAAATAACGGCTTGTTTCCTTTAAATGTGCGGAGAAACGGTCTTTAAAAAAAGCATGGGCATCAAACATGGCTATCTTCCTTTGTTAGCTGCACATATAAATCATCCAAGGAAGCACCTGGCATATGAAAATCCTGACGTAATGCTTCCAACGTGCCAAGCGCCCTTATTTTCCCTTCATGGATGATCACAAATCGATCACAATACCGTTCTGCCGTTGCTAAAATATGTGTTGACATCAATACACCGGACCCATTTTCCTTCATTTCATCCATTAATTGTAAATAAGATTGAATGCCTAATGGATCTAGCCCGACAAAAGGTTCATCCACAATATATAATGGTGGCTCAATTAAAAACGCACACATAATCATTACTTTTTGTCGCATTCCTTTAGAAAAATGTGTTGGAAACCACTTCAATC
>Ga0209487_1002105_pt1 | contig 16381 bp, 14 predicted proteins | sample Poulit2012_FD_187524 | JGI IMG/M metagenome (GOLD analysis project Ga0209487, IMG submission 187524) | Agricultural soil microbial communities from Georgia to study Nitrogen management - Poultry litter 2012 (SPAdes) (version 2) | ecosystem: Environmental > Terrestrial > Soil > Agricultural land...
AGTTGCCAAGGCTGGCCGGTCACGATGTGCAACCTTCCCCAACCCTCGGGTGAGCACCGTAGCGCGCTCCTCGGTCGCATGCGGATGACGGGCCGCTGCCGGCACCGGCACCAGCGCGACCATCCCGAACCGCTGCCCGCGCAAACACAGCGCGAACATCGCGCCGGGCCGCCGCCTGAAAGCGGCCCACTGGCCCACCTGAAAGCGGACGCGAAACGTCCGCAATGGCCACTACCGTCCAGAAGATGACGGAAACACACAGACCGATCCTCGACCTCATCGTCATCGACTGCCCAGAGGCTTTGGACCTGGCGCAGTTCTACTCCGCATTGCTGGGGTGGGCGATCGAACCCGGCGCCGACCGGGACTGGGCCACCGTGAGCCCGCCCGCAGGCGGCGTCTCGCGCAGCAATCCGGATGGGCGCACGTCCCTGGCATTCCAGCGCATCGATGACTGGGTGGCGCCCACCTGGCCCGGCGGCGCGCACCCCCAGCAGATGCACCTGGACCTGTTGGTGGATGACATCGACGCCGCCGAACCGGGCGCGCTAGCCCTGGGGGCACGCCGACACGAGCACCAACCGTCCCGCGATGGTGGCTTCCGGGTCTATCTGGACCCCGCCGGCCACCCGTACTGCCTCATCACGTGAACCTGGGGCGAATCGACTAAGCCTGGCGTGCACCACTGCACCTAGCGCGCAGCGATGGCGGGCCAGCAGCCCTCCCGTTCCGACATCGGCACAGGTAGGCTCGACGCATGGTCGAAGTTGCCAAGGAAACCGCGCCGAGTGCGCAAGTTCTTCCAAAACGGCTGGACGGGGACCTGGGTTACGGCCTAACCGTCGACGAGTTGCTCCACCTGCCGCCGTTGGCAGGCACGCGGGTGCTGGCCGGTGCCAAGGGACTGGACCGGCGGATCGAACGCGCCAACGTGATGGAAGTCCCGGACATCACCGCCTGGGTCAAGGCCGGGGAACTGCTGGTGACCACCGGGTATGCGATCCGGGAGACGCCAGAGGTGTTGCGGTCCCTCATCGGGGAGTTGGACGAGCGCCGCCTCGCCGGCTTGGCCGTCAAATTGGGCCGGTACCTGGATGAGTTGCCCGAGTCGGTGATCGCCGAGGCGGACCGGCGAGGCTTTCCAATCCTGGTGCTGCCGGACATCAGTTTCGATGAAGTCCTCACTGCGGTCTTCACCGAGGTGGTGGACCGACAGAGCGCCCTGCTGGCCGGATCGGAACGAATCCACCGCGAACTGTTGCACCTGGTGGCCGCGGGGGGCACGTTGGCCGACGTCACCAACCGCCTCGCCACACTGGCCGACGCCCGGATCCTGGTCACCACCGCCGACGGGCGGGTGCTGGCCGAGGCCGGCCCCGCCGCCAGTGGGGCGGGGGCTGCCGGCGGCGATGGCCTACGCCGCGACGCCACCGGACGGGTGTACGTGGAGGACCTGGAGTACGGGTTCACCTCCGGGCCCCCGGACCGGATCGTGGTGCCGGTGGTGGCCGGCCGCTACGACCACGGCCGGTTGGTCGCCACTGCGGTCACGCGCCCGCTGCGCCAGGTCGACGCACACGCGATCGAACGGGCGGCGATCGTGGTGGCCCTGAGCCTGACCAAGCAGCGGGAACTGTCGGCCGTGGAGGGCAAGTACCAGGGCGACTTCCTCCGCGATGTGTTCATGGGCCGGGCCGGCTCCCGGGAGGACGTGCTCTCCCACGCCCGCGGCCTGGGATGGGACTTCGAGCGCCCGTTCGTGGTCCTGGTGGCCGAACACGACGAACCCGGACCCCGGTTCTCCGGCAGCGGGGATCGGCCCCAGCCCCCGCAGGACCGGTTCGCCGCGGCGTGGCGTTCAGTGGTTACCGCTCAGGACCCGGCGGCCGCGGTGGTCAACCTCAGCAGTGAAGTGGTGGTGCTGATCGGCGTCGATCCGGACAAACCCACCGACGCGATCAGCATCGCCGGCCGATTCGTGAGCGCCGTCTCCGGTGACGGCGGCGGGGGCAGGCTGACCTTCAGCACCGGCGTCTCCCGGGTGGTGCACGACGTCGCGGACATCCGCCGGGGCTACGAACAGGCCCGCAGCGCGGTCCGGGTGGGCCGCTGGCAGCACGGGCCCGGCGCGCTGGTCGAGTTCGACGCCCTGGGTGTGCAGCGACTACTGAGTCTGGTCTCCGACCCCGGCGAGATCGACTCATTCATCGCCGACGTGCTCGGTGAACTGGCCGAGGACAACGACGACGCCGAGGACCTGCGCCGCACCCTGGACTCGCTCCTGGCCCACAACCTCAACGTCGCCGAAACCGCACGTGCCCTGCACTTCCACTACAACACGCTGCGGTACCGGATCGCCAAACTCGAGCGGCTCGTGGGGCCGTTCACCACCGATCCGCACCTGCGGCTGGATCTGGCGGTGGCCCTGCGGGCTCATCGCCTGCGGCCCTACGGGCCCGGCGCGCGGTAGGGCGTGGCGCACGGTAGCCAACTGTTCGACTCCGGCCGGGGCGCCCTCGGAATCAGGTGTGGAACCGGGTGTTGCTGGAGGACTCGGCGACGACGACGCCCCGGCTGATCACCGCGCGCGGCGCCGCATGGTGAATCAACGTCTCCCGCAGCGAGCGCCCCTCCAGCACCACCAGGTTCGCCGGGTTGCCCACCCTCAGTTCATGGTCGCGCACACCCAATGCCCTCGCGCCACTGACCGTGATCATGTCGAACACGGTCCGCAACCGCTGCGGACTCAAGTCCCCGAGGATGTGGGCGGCAAGGAACGCCACCTCCAGCATGTTGTGCCGCCCGAGCGGATAGTAGGCGTCCTCGATATCGTCCTGACCCAGCCCGACGGCGACACCGGCGTCGTACAGGTCGTAGGGACGCGCGTGCAGAGATCCGGTGTGCGGGTCTGACACCACACCGACACCGGCCCGTAGCAACAACTTAGTGAGGCGGTCGAAGGACGCCTCGGGGTACGTTCCAGCAGCCCGGGCGTGGCAGGCGGTCACGCGCCCCTGCATGCCCAGTTCTTCCGCGCGTTCGGCCAAGTACTCCAGGGTCCGCATCGTAGGGTCGCCGGTATCGTCCACCAGCATCGCGACGCGCTTGTCCGCGCGCTTGGCGATGTCCAGCATGCGGTCGACGTGACTGCGTGACTCGCGGTCCGTCAACTCGATCCACGGGATCCCGCCCACGATGTCCGCGCCGGCCTGCACGCCCTGACGAATCAGATCCTCGGCCCCCGGATCCTTGATGACGCCGTCCTGGGGGAAGGCGACCACGCGGATGTCCACGTGCTTGCGCAGTTCGTCCCGCACGCGCAGTACACCGTTCAGCCCGACCATGCCGGCCGCTGTGTCGGTGTCGGCGAAGGCCTGCATGTGCAGCACACCGTTACGCACACCTTCACGCGCTGCGCGCATCGCACCCTGGTAGACCCCCTCGGGTGTGTACTTCGCCTTGACCGCCGAGGCCAGTTCGATTCCGCGCATGGCTCCGCCCATGCTGCCCCCGGCGTAGGCATCCAACGCCGAGGAATCCGCCTCGTCATAGGTGTAGGTCTTGCACAGATGCATGTGCCCGTTGACGAACGACGGTGTGACCAGGTGCCCGTCGGCATCGATAGCCCGGGCAACATCGCCGGTGGGCGCGTCACCGGGCGTCACCGTGGCGCCGACAGGTGTCACCGCAGCGATGTGCCCATCCTCGATCGTGATCGTGTGCAGACCGTCCTCATCCAGGATCCGGGCGTTGTGGATCAGAAGGTGCCGGGTACTCATGTCGTCCTCCCTGCCTCTTGCGGGCGATGGTTCCCTCTCGCCGGTGATGGCGTTCCAACACGGGCGATGACGCTCCAATCGCGGATGAGGGGCGTCGTCGTGCCGCCCCGCCGCGGCCGGCGACCATCGCTTCAGAGTTACCCCCAGCCATCACCAGGATCTAACCTTCGCACCTCGAGCCGGTCACGGGGTCCCGAGCGCTCTCCGCAAATATCACCAAAGGTTCCCGCCCCAGGTATTGAATGTTGCCAATGCCTCCGACCTGCGCGGTTGCGTAGTCTCCCTTGTAACTGTGGGTTGCCCCACAGCCCAGCGTTCGGCGCAGAGTAGCCCGACGGAGAGGAGTCGCCGCCATGGCGTTGAAGTGGAAGTTATACAACGGAGGTCAGACGCCAGAAGCGGGGGCCGTCGTCGCTCCGGATGAACGACTGTCGTGGCCCCGGACCATCGGCCTGGGTGGCCAGCACGTGGTGGCGATGTTCGGTGCCACCTTCGTCTTCCCCATCGTGATGGGGCTGAACCCGCAACTCGCAGTGATGATGTCCGGCATCGGCACGATCATCTTCCTGCTGATCGTCAACGACAAGGTGCCCTCTTATCTGGGTACCTCAGCGGCATTCGTGGCCGCGGCCGCGGCGATCCGCGCCCAGGGCGGGGAGAGTTCCGATGTCACCGGGGCATTCCTCATCGCCGGGCTGATACTCGTGGCCGTCGGGGTGATCGTGCACTTCCTCGGCGGGCGGGTCATCAACAAGGTATTACCACCTGCGGTGACCGGCGCCGTCGTCATGCTCATCGGGTTCAACCTCGCCCCGGTGGTGGCCGGCATCTACTGGCCGGCCGACCAGTGGGTGGCGGTGCTGACGATGATCTTCGTGATCTTTGCCGCCGTCGTCATCCGCGGTTTCCTGGGCCGGGTGGCGGTGCTGCTGGGCCTGGTGTTCGGCACGGTGATCTCCTGGCTGTTCGACCTGGTCGACGGCGGCCAGGTGAACGAGGCCGGAGAGACCGTGGCGCGGATCGACTTCTCCGCGGTGTCCGACGCCGCCTGGATCGGACTGCCGCAGACCATCACCCAGGCCGATGGCACCGTGCTATCCGGCGCGCACCTGCCGACGTTCTCGGCCACGTTCATCATGCTGGTGATCCCCGGTGTGATCGCGCTGGTCGCGGAGAACGCCGGGCACGTCAAGGCCGTGCAGGAGATGACCGGCAAGGACTTGAACCCGTACATGGGCCGGGCGTTCATCGGTGACGGTGTGGCCACCACGCTGGCCGGTTTCGTCGGCTCTGCTCCCACCACCACCTACGCCGAGAACATCGGTGTGATGGCCGCGACCCGGGTGTACTCCACCGCCGCCTACTACGTGGCCGCGATCGTGGCGATCTTCTTCGGGTTCTCGCCCAAGTTCGGTGCCGCGGTGGCCGCCGTGCCGGACGGGGTGCTGGGCGGGATCACCGTGGTGCTCTATGGGATGATCGGTCTGCTGGGCGCCAAGATCTGGGTGGACAACAAAGTCAACTTCGGTAACCCGGTCAACATGGTTCCCTTGGCCGCAGGCATCATCATCGGCGTGGGGGATGTATCGCTGGAGTTCACCGAGACGTTCTCGATCACCGGTATCGCCCTGGGCACGATCGTGGTGATCTTGTTCTACCACCTGTTCCGGCCCTTCGCCCCGGCCCACTGGAAGGTCGATGAGTTCGGGGTGATGAAGGTCCAGAACGGCGACCCCACCCAGAGGCAGGACGGCCCCGCCGACGAGGCACCGGAGCGCCGTTGACCATCCCGATGCTAGAAGGAGGCCAGTGAAGCCCCCGAAGTTCACCTATCACGCGCCGCGCTCGGTGCAGGAGGCCCTCGACCTCCTGGCCGAGCGCGGCCCGGAGGCCAAAGTGCTGGCCGGCGGGCAGAGCCTGGTGCCGGTGCTGGCGATGCGGCTGGCCACCCCGGAGAACATCATCGACATCAACCGCCTCGAGTCCGAATTGAGCCAGATCCAGGTGGATGAGCACGGCGTGCGGATCGGCGCCCTGGTGCGGCACGCGACATTGGAGCACGACGACGAGGCGGCGGCCCGGGTGCCGCTGCTGCGGCAGGCGTTGGGGCACGTCGCCCACCCCACCATCCGCAACCGCGGTACGACCGTGGGCAGCCTGGTGCACGCCGACCCGGCCGCGGAGATGCCCGCGGTGCTGACCCTGCTCGGCGGGTCGGTCACCGCCCAGTCCGCCGAGGGCGAGCGCACCATCGACGCCGCGGACTTCTTCTTCGGACCGATGGAATCGACGCTGCGGGAGGACGAACTCGCCGTCTCCGCGCACTTCCCGGCCCCCCAGGGACGGTTCGGCACCTACTTCGATGAACTGGCCCGCCGCCGCGGTGACTACGCGATGGCCGGGGTGGCCGCCGTGGCCGCGCTGGATGAGGCCGACGCGCTGACGTCACTACAGGTCAGCCTGGTGTCGGTGACCGACGTGCCGGAGGTATTCGACCTGACCGACCTGGTGGCCGGGGCGCGGTGGGAGGACGTGGACACCCAAGCGCTGGGCGATCACGTGCGGGACACCGTGGAGACCGAGGGCGACCTGCACGCCAGCGCCGACTACCGGCGCCACCTGGCCGGAGTCCTGACCAGACGAGCGGCCCGCCAAGCGGCGATGCGGGCCAAGGAGCGTGCAGTATGAGCGAGCAGACCACCTACCGCGGGCCGATGGCGCATGGCGGCGGGATGACGGCGGACGACGGCGGGATCGGAGGCGCCGGTGCGGCCGGTGCTGGTGCTGGTGCTGGTGACCAGGTCGACGCCGGTGAGCAGATGGCCGACGTGGCACTGACCGTCAACGGGGTGCCGCGCCGCGTGGAGGTGCCCGTGCGGCGCACCCTGAGCGACGCGCTGCGGGTGGACCTTGGCCTGACCGGCACCCACGTGGGCTGTGAGCACGGGGTGTGCGGGGCGTGCACGGTGTTGCTGGACGGGCAGCCGGTGCGCGGTTGCCTGATGCTGGCGGCCACTGCCGACGGGCACGAGGTCACCACCGTGGAGGGACTCGGCGAGGAGGACGGGTCGCTCGGCCCGGTGCAGCAGGCGTTCGTCGACTGCCACGGCCTGCAGTGCGGGTTCTGCACCCCCGGGTTCCTCACCACCATCACCGCGTTCATCGAGGACAACCCCGAGCCCACCGAGGACGAGGCCCGGGAGGCGATCGGCGGGAACCTGTGCCGGTGCACCGGGTACCACAACATCGTCTCGGCGGTACTGCGCGCGGCTGAACTCGCCCGCGGCGAGGAAGGAGCGGACGACGACGCAGCGCCGGCCGACAGCGCTGAGCAGCCGGGCGGCCCAGCGCGGTCTGAGACCCCAGCGCAGGCTGAGACCCCAGCGCAGGCTGAGACCCCGGCGCAGGCTGAGCACGAGGCGCCGGCCGACGGCGGAAGGCGGGCAGAACAGTGACCACCCGCCACTTCGGCGAACCCGTCAAACGCGTCGAGGACCCCCGCCTCGTTACCGGCAAGGGCCGGTACGTCGATGACATCGGCGACGCCAACACGTTGCACGTGGCGTTCGTGCGCAGCCCGCACGCGCGGGCCCGGATCGTGGACATCGACCCGGTGGACGCCTACGACGTCGAGGGTGTGTACGCCGTCTACACCTACGAGGACCTGGACGGGGCGATGGCCGACCCGTTGCCGCTGCTCATCCCCCACCCCGACCTGACCCACCCCCGCCACCCCTACGCCCTGGCCAAGGACCGCGTGAGCCACGTCGGTGAACCGGTGGCGATGGTGGTGGCCGCCGACCGGTACGTCGCCGAGGACGCCGTCAACGCCATCCGGGTGGAATACGAGGTACTCACCCCGGTGATCGGCCTGGACGGCGCGGTGGCGGCCGACGAACTGGTACACGAGGACGTCCCGGGCAACGTGGCCGCGGTGTCCACCCAGGCCTACGGCGACGCCGAGGCGCAGATCGACGCCGCGCCGCACACGTTGGAACTGACCTGGGACATCGAACGCAGCGCCGCGATGCCGATGGAGGGCAAAGGCGTGCACGCCCGCTGGGACGCGGAGGAGGAACGGCTCACGCTGTTCAGTTCCACCCAGACCTCCACCGGGGTGCGCGGGGCGGTGAGCGCCAAACTCGGCCTGGACATCTCCCAGGTGGACGTCATCACCCCCGACGTGGGCGGCGGCTTCGGGGTGAAGATCATGCACCCCTGGCCCGAGGAACTGCTCATCCCCTGGGCCGCGCGGCGGCTGGGGCGGCACGTGAAGTGGACCGAGGACCGGCGCGAACACTTCGTCTCCAGCGCCCACGAACGCGCCCAACGGCTCACCGTGCAGGTGGGATTCGACGACGAGGGCCGCATGCTCGGCCTGGCGGTGGACATCCTGCACGACCACGGCGCCTACATCCCCTACGGGCTGATCGTGCCGATCAACTCCTCCACCCAACTCCTGGGGCCCTACAAGCCCGACGGGTACCGGGTGACGTTCACCAGCCTGTACACCAACACCGTGATCGTCACCCCGTATCGCGGCGCGGGCCGCCCCCAGGGGGTGTTCGCGATGGAACGCACCATGGACCGCATCGCCCAGTACCTGGGTAAGGACCGGATGGAGGTGCGGGAGGCGAACTTCCTGCAGCCGAAGGATTTCCCGGTGGAGTTCGGGAACCTGATGTTCCAGGACGGGCGGCCCCTGCGGTACGACTCCGGTGACTACCCCGGCCTGGCCCGCAAACTGCGCGACCTGGTGGGGTGGGAGGACTTCGCCGAATACCGCGCCAAAGCCGAGGCCGAGGGCCGCAAGGTGGGCATCGGCGTCGGCTTCTACGTCGAGGGCACCGGCCCCGGACCGTACGAGGGCGCCCACATCGAGATCCTCACCTCCGGCAAGGTCAAGGTCGCCACCGGCCTGACCAGCCAGGGGCAGGGCCACCAGACCATCCTCGCCCAGATCGTCGCCGATGAACTCGGGGTGCCCCTGGAGGACATCGAGGTGACCACCGGTGACACCCGGCGCCTGGGGTACTCGGTGGGCACCTTCGCCTCCCGCGGGGCGGTGATGAGCGGCAGCGCCACCGCGCTGGCGGCCCGCAAGGTCCGCGAGCGCATCACGCAGGTGGCCGCCGACGCCCTGGAGGCAGACCCCGGTGACCTGGAGATCGTCGACGGCCAGGTGCGCGTCAAGGGTGATCCTTCCACCGCGGTGGCCCTGGGCACGATCGCGGTGCTGTCGAACCCGTTGCGGTACGCCTTCGATGAGGCGTCCAAAGCGGCGACCCAGTTCGCCGGGGGCACCGACTTCTCCAAGCCGCCGGTGGCCCCGGGCCAGTCCCCGGGTCTGGATGAGACCGACTACTACTCCCCCACCCACTCCACGTTCGCCGCCGGGGCGCATGCCGTGATCGTGGAGACCGACCCGGAAACCGCCGACATCAGGATCCTCAAGTACGCCGTCGTGCATGACTGCGGGCCGATGATCAACCCGCGGATCGTGGAGGGGCAGATCCACGGCGGGGTGGCCCAGGGCGTGGGCGGGGCGCTGTATGAACGGATGGCGTACGAGCCCTCCGGGCAGTTGGCCAATGCCTCGTATATGGACTTCCTGATGCCGTACGTCTCGGAGCTGCCCACCCGGATCGACGTGGACCACCTGGAGACACCCTCGCCGCTGAACCCCCTGGGGATCAAGGGCGCCGGTGAGGCCGGGGTGATCCCGACGTCGGCGGCGATCGCGGCGGCTATCGAGGACGCCGAGGGAATCCCGATCACCAGCATGCCGATCTCCCCCAGCGAGTTGTACGAACTGCGCCTGGGGGCGGACGGCGATGATCCCCTGACGAACACCATGCCCGGCATCACGGCGCGGCCGTGGTCCGAAACCAGCGAGAAGGAGACAGCGTGAAGGTCACTGGCGAGGCCGCACTGAAGGCCGCCCCGGAGCAGTTGTGGGCTGCGTTCAATGACCCGGCCGTCCTGGTGCACACCATCCCGGGGTGCCAGCGCCTGGAACAGACCGGCGAAGACACCTACAAAATGACGCTGCGCGCCGGTGTGGCAGCCATTAAGGGCGTCTATGACGGGCGGGTGCAACTGCTGGACAAGGTGGAACCGCGCTCGTTGCGGATGGTGGCCTCCGGTTCCGGGGGGCCGGGCACGATCGAGGTGAGCGTGGCCGTCAATGTGGAGCCCGACGGCGACGGCGCCCGGCTGACGTATGACGCGGACGCGACCGTGGGCGGAATGATCGGTGGGGTCAGCCAGCGGATGCTGGCCACCGTGGGTAAGCGCCTGGCTGCGGAGTTCTTCGGGAATCTTGATGCGCACATCGCTCGGGGTGGGCCGGAGGCCGGCGACGGCGAGGCCGGTTCCCCGCAGGGCGGTGTCGCGGGTGGGGCTGCCGGGCCAGACGCTGCCGGTGGGGCTTCGGCGAGCCGGCCCGGTGGGGCGTCGGCAGGCGGAGCCGGCACCTCCGGCGGACAGCCCGGGACCGCGGACAGTGCTGTCGCCGGCCAGGCCGTCTTCGAACGGCCCTCGTCCTCGGGTGGCGCGTTCTCCTCGGGTGGCGCCTCGTCGTCGGGCGATCTGGTCAAGGGGGCGGCCGCCGGGGGTGCGCTGGTGCTCCTGGGTGTGATCGCCGGGGGGCTCCTGGGTCGCCGCCAGCGGTGAGCAGTCGCCCATGAGAGCCGTTGTCGTCGTGGCCTCCAATCGGGCCGCCGCGGGCGTCTATCCGGACCGCAGCGGTCCGCTGATCACCGATGCCCTACGGAACTGGGGGTTCCAGGTGGACGGGCCCCGCGTCGTCGGCGATGGACCCCCGGTCGGCGAGGCGCTGCGCGCGGCGGTGGCGGACGGCTACGACGTGGTCCTTACCTCCGGCGGAACCGGGGTGAGCCCCACCGATCGCACCCCGGAGGAGACCGCGTCGCTGCTGGAGCGGGAACTGCCGGGCGTCATCGAGGCGATCCGTCAGAAGGGCCTTGCCGGCGGGGTGCCCACCGCGATGCTCACCCGCGGAATGGCCGGCGTGGCTGGCGGTACGGTGATCATCAACCTGCCGGGATCGACCGGGGGTGTGCGCGATGGGTTGAGCGTGCTCGAGCCGGTGCTGGTGCACCTGGTGGACCAGGTGCGCGGCGGCGACCACCCCCGGTGAACCGGGGCACCCGCAGTGAAGCGAGGCACCCGCTCAGTCCGTGCTCCGGCGCAGAAGCAGTTCGGTCCGGGCTCCGGCACGCAACCGGCTCAGTCCGCGCTTCGGCGCGCAAGCCTGGGCAGGAGGCAGCGCCGCCATAGCCGCGATGAGCCGGTGTCCGCCAACGCTCGTCCAGCACTGAAACTGTCCTGGGGATGGCACGTTTACTGGCGTAGAATCTGAAGGTCAGGAGGCAATGATGCGTGAGGTTCTGACTGAACTGGTTCAGCGTTGGGAACGCGGGGAAACGTCCGCCCTGGCGACCGTGGTGCGCACCTTTCGGTCTGCCCCGCAGCCCCCGGGAGCCGCGATGCTGCGCCTCGCCGATGAGAGCGTGCTCGGGTCGGTCTCCGGCGGGTGCGTGGAGGGCGACCTGTACGAGCGCGGCGGTGACGTGCTGGAGACCGGCGGCCCGATGCTGCAGCGGTACGGGGTCAGCGACGATGACGCCTTCGCGGTGGGACTGACCTGCGGCGGTGTGATCGACGTGTTCGTGGAGCCGGTGTCCAAGGAGACCTTTGCCGACCTGGATGTTCTGGCGGCCGACATCGCCGCCGAGCGCCCGGTGGCGGTGGCCACGGTCATCGCGCACACCGACCCGGAGTGGGTGGGGCGGCGGCTGGTGGTGCGACCTGATGAGGTGCGCGGCTCGCTGGGCTCGGAGTTCGCCGACCATGCGGTGGCCGACGACGCGCGCGGCCTGCTGGCGGTCGGCGCCACTGAGGTCCTCACCTATGGCCCGGCCGGGGAGCGGCGCGGGGAAGGCATGGAAGTGTTCGTCAACTCCTATGCCCCCAGGCCGCGGATGCTGGTTTTCGGCGCGATCGACTTCGCCGCCGCGATGGCCCGCCAAGGCAAGATGCTGGGTTACCGGGTCACGTTGTGTGACGCGCGGCCGTTGTTCGCCACCCGGGCGCGGTTCCCCGAGGTGGACGAGTTGGTGGTGGACTGGCCACACAGGTACCTGCGGGCGGAGGTCGACGCCGGGCGCGTGGATGAGCGCACCGTGGTGTGCATCCTGACCCACGACCCGAAGTTCGACGTGCCGGTGCTCCAGGTGGCCTTTGACCTGCCGGAGGGGTGCTACATCGGGGCGATGGGCTCGCGCCGTACTCACGATGACCGAATGGACCGGCTGCGGGAGGCCGGGGCCACCGAGGAGCAGTTGGCGCGCCTGCACAGCCCGATCGGCCTGGACCTGCGGGGGCGGACGCCGGAGGAGACCGCAGTGTCGATCGCCGCGGAGATCATCGCCCGGCGCTGGGGTGGCAGCGGCCAATCGCTCAGCCTCACCGACGGCCGCATCCACGCCTGACAGACAAGAGCCGCCGACCCGTGCTCACACCCGCGAGTCGCCAGCGGGCAGGGCTCGCTCAGCGCATGCTTCGGTAGCGGGCGTGGCGGGCGGTGAGGCGTTCGTCGTCGGCCATGGCCATCACCTCCCGCATGTGCGCGGTGGCGGTGGCGATCAGCCGGCGACTGAACTCCTCAGGTTCCTGGGCGGCGTCGGGGCGTTCGGGCACGATCTCATCAACGGCACCGATGTTGCGCAGGTCCACCGCCCGGACCCGGTGCGCCTCGGCCATATCCGGGGCTCGCTCGGCGGTGCGGTGGATGATCGCGCTGGCACCTTCCGGCGGCAGCGGTGCGACCCAACCGTTCTCGGCGCACACCGTGCGGTCGGCAGGTAGCAGCGCCAGGGCCGCCACCCCGTTCCCCTCCCCCAGGATTACCGACACCACCGGCACCTTCACCGTGGCCAGAGCACCGACGGTGCGGGCGATCTCACCGGCCAGCCCGCCGTGCTCGGCCTCGGTGGACAACTCGGGCCCGGGCGAGTCGATGATGGTGATCAGTGGCAGGCCGAGTTCCTCGGCGGTGTGGAACCCGCGCTGTGCCACGCGTAGAGCAGCCGGGCTCAAGGAGGCATCTCGCCTGGGACGCCGGTCCTGGCCCACCAACACGCAGGACAGTCCGGGAAAGCGGGCCAGGCCGACGGTCAGAGTCAGGTCCGATTCGCCCGTGCCGGTGCCGCGCAGGGGAATGAACACCTCGGCGGCGTGCTGCAGCAACTGGTGCAAGCGGGGTCGGTCGGGGTTCCGCGTGGCCTGCACCGAATCCCACGGCGCCCGGTTCGTGGCGATCCTGGACTGGTCCTGGTGCTGGCCGACCGGCTCCTGTGGTGAACTGAGCACCTCCAGGGCTTTGACCGCCGTCGTGCGCAATTCGCTGAGCGGGATGACGCCGTCGATCACGCCTTTACGCGCTAGACTCTCGGCCTGCTGCACGCCCTCCGGAAGGCGTTCGCCCATCATCACTTCGCGCACGCGGGGGCCGAGCAGGCCGATGAGCGCGCCAGGTTGGGCGATCGTCAGGTGGCCGAGGGAGCCCCAGGAGGCGAGCGCCCCGCCGGTGGTGGGTTCGCGCAGGTAAACCAGGTAGGGCAGACCCGCGCGGCGGTGGGCGAGCACCGCCTGGCTGATCTTGATCATCTGCAGGAACGCTGGGGTGCCCTCCTGCATCCGCGTGCCGCCGGACATCGGGGAGGCGAGCATCGGCAGGCCCTCGGCGGTGGCGCGTTCGAACGCCAGGGTGATCCGTTCACTGGCCACGCTTCCCAATGACCCGGCGAGGAAGTCGAAGTCGCCCACGATGATCGCCACGCGGCGACCACCCAAGAGGGCTTCACCGGTGATGACTGCCTCATCACTTGAGGCGCGCTCTCGGGCGCGGGTCAGTTGGGCGGCATACTCGGGGCCGAAGTCTGGTTGCTCGGGTTCTGCATCCCACGCTCGGAACGTGCCGGCGTCCAGGACGGTGTCGATGACTTCCTGCAGGGAGATCCGTCTGGTGGTCATGGGCGACCGCCTGAGAACCTGGCCATAGGACGCGCTCCTTCGCCGGCAACCGTCTGCAGGATTCACGCTAGTTGACGTCACGACGATCAGACATGGGCATCTTTGCCAGCCCGCCAAGACGGCATTGGGCAGTAATTGCGAGGCTTTACCGTGATGGCACCAGCGGCGGTCTTGAGGAGGTCAGTGCCGGCCATGAGGGAGCGAAGGTGGTGCTGGCCTGCGTAGGGCGTTGCATCCACACCACCGCACCCGGGGCAGCGAGCATGCATGCCTACGGATCCGGACCTAGACCTGCCAGTTTTACGACTCGTATCGATTTGAACGGTCTCATCAACATGTCGATCACTGCACCACGACGGATGGGAGCCAAAGGCTGAGTTGCGGGAACAAGAACACGACGGCGACCATGCCCAGGGAGACCGCCACGAGCGGCAGCACACCTCGGAATACTGCTTCGACCTTCACCCCTGAGGTCATCGAGACCACGAAGGTGTTGATTCCCACCGGAGGCGTCACCAGTCCGATCTCCAGCAGCATCACGAAGAGGACGGCGAACCAGACGCCGTCGAACCCCAGAGTGGTCACAGCCGGATGGACCAGCGGCACCACGATGACGATGATCGCCAGCGGATCTAAGAACATCCCCAACGGCAGGATCGCTAGCAGGATCAACACCACGATGAGGCTCGGTGGAACGTCAACTGCAGCGACCCAGTTCGCGAAATTCATCGGGACCCGAGCCATCACCAGGAATGCTGAGAAGACTCCTGCCCCGACCACGAGGGCAAACACCATAGAACTGATGCCCGCGGCTTCGAGGAAAGCGCCCTTCGCTGTCCGCGCGACGCGCAGAAGACCCAGCCGAGTGTTCTCCACCAGCAGCATGACCAGTGCGACAAGTGCCCCAATAGCCGCCGACTCGATGACCGTGAACAGGCCGGTGAAGAGTCCGATCACAATGGCGGCTGCGATGCCGCCGATCCACAGTAGCGCGCGGGTTTGCTGGAATGCAGTCGGCTGGGGAGACTTCGTCGTGTCGGTGTGGGCGGTACCGGCCTGTGGACCGCTCGCCACCGGTTGACGTGATCCACCGCCCGCGTGAGCCAGGGCGGATGCGAGGCTTTCCGTGGGTTCATCGATCAAGGCTCTCGCACGGATGCCGACATAAACGGCGTAGGCCGCCGCAGACAGCAGGCCTGGGATGATTCCGGCCACCAGGAGTTCCGCGATCGACTCTCGTGCCAGCACCCCGTACATCACAAGGGCGACGCTGGGCGGGATCAAAATTCCCAGTGTCCCGGCGATCGCCACGATCCCGGTTGCAAAATGCGGGCGATAGCCGGCCTTGGTCATTTCCGCCACGGAAAGTTTGCCGAGGCTCGCGGCCGTGGCAACGCTGGACCCGGAGACTGCTGAGAATCCAGTGCATGCGGCGACTGTTGCGATACCCAGACCCCCGGGTAGGAAACGCAGCAAGCGGCCCGCAGTAGCGTAGACACGCTCCGCGAGTTTGCCGTGCAGGGCGAACATCCCCAGCAGCACGTAAAGGGGAATGATCACCAAGCTGTAGTTCGAGGTCACGTCATACGGCACGTTGCCGAGAGTTGCCAAGGTCAGGTCCGGGCCGCGCAGCAGCAGGATGCCGATCGCGCCCGATGTGGCGAGCGCGAATGCGACATGGGTTTCGAGCATAAGCAGCGCGATGAGCAGACTGACGACGATCAGAACGATCAATCCCGTACTCACTGCTCTGCACCGCCTAGACTGTCCGACCGCAGTTGGGAAGCGTCCGCTGACGCCGGAACGTGACCGGCGGATTCGCGTCCCGGCGTCGCCCCAGCCTCAGAGGGAGGCGTGATCCAGGTCCGACGAAGGCTCAGGACCAGTTCGATCGTGAGGACGACGAATCCTAGGGCGATGATCGCTTTAGAGGGCCAGATGGGGATCGACAAGATCCCTTGCTGATACTCTCCGCGCGTGATTGACCCGTGAGCGGCACCTATTGTCGCCCAGCTAATCACGAGGCATAGCAGCAGTGATACCGAGCCTCCGACAAAGCGGGCCCTCCGTGCCACCCGTGGGGGCAATCGTGAGGTGACCAGGGTGAGTTTGATGTTGCTATCGCTTCGCTCCGCGTGCGCCAGGCCCAGGAATACCACTCCAACGAGCATGATGGTGACGACCTCATAGGCACCAGCCAGCGAACTGCCTGCCATGTTGCGGCGTACGACGTCAACGACCATCACCACAAGGATCACGGCGATGAGCCCTCCTGCAATAAGGGCGAGCGTCGAGGACACCCTTGCCATGATGCGGTCGAAGCGCTTCATGGCCCGCTACTTCCTGCGCCCATACTCCGAGTGTCCGGTGTGGCTGGTGCGCGCCCGCAAGGACCAGACATTCGGCTGATCACTCCGCGTCGCCGCATATCTGGTGTGTCGGAGGTGTGGGTTCACCGGCCAACTCGTTGTAGAGGTCGATATACGCGTCGGCTGAGGACTGCGGGTCAGCGACCCGTTCTGCGCCCTCAATCCAGGCAGCGA
>Ga0209487_1002106_pt1 | contig 16378 bp, 11 predicted proteins | sample Poulit2012_FD_187524 | JGI IMG/M metagenome (GOLD analysis project Ga0209487, IMG submission 187524) | Agricultural soil microbial communities from Georgia to study Nitrogen management - Poultry litter 2012 (SPAdes) (version 2) | ecosystem: Environmental > Terrestrial > Soil > Agricultural land...
CCCCAGTATCGGATGGTGTCGGAAGAGGTGGCGGAGCTTGGCATGGACTATCCGTATGACGATCGGGCGCGCTGGAACGCTTGCCTAGGGGTTGGTTTCAATGAGCATATAAAAGGTTTCACCGTTCTTAATCATGCCCATTTCTTCCCTGGCTCGTTCTTCTACGCTGTTCAGTCCCTCTTTTAGATCCTCTACTTCGATGGCGAGAATCCGATTGCGCTCTTGCAGGCGCTCGTTTGCGGCGTTTTGACGCTGCAGCTCACGATCCAGCCGCACCACGTGCGCAATGCTGCCATCACCTATCCAAAGACGATATTGCAGAACCAGAAGAATCAGTAGAAGAATCACCGATAGCCATTTCATGGGAATCGTTATCTGAATTAGGAACCGCGCCAGTGTACACGATCTGAGCTTAGCTCGACCAGAGGCGACCTGGGCGATACAAAAAAGGGCCATTGCTGGCCCTTTTTTGTTAAGACTCAGCGGTTATTTCTAACTTATGCCTTGAACTCGGCACGACCGCGATAAATCGCCTTATCACCCAGCTCGGCTTCAATGCGCAGCAGACGGTTGTACTTGGCAACGCGATCCGAGCGGCACAAAGAACCGGTCTTGATCTGTCCGGCCGCCGTGGCCACCGCCAAGTCGGCAATGGTGGTGTCTTCGGTTTCCCCGGAGCGATGGGAGATTACAGCGGTGTAGCCTGCGTCTTGGGCCATCTTGATGGCGTCGAGGGTTTCCGACAAAGAGCCAATCTGATTGAACTTAATCAGAATGGAGTTGGCGATTTTCTTATCGATGCCTTCTTGCAAAATTTTGGTGTTGGTAACAAACAGGTCGTCACCCACCAGCTGAATTTTGTCGCCCAGCTTCTGGGTGTGATCGGCCCAGCCATCCCAGTCGCTTTCATCAAGCCCGTCTTCGATGGAGATAATGGGGTACTTGTTGCACAGTCCCAGCAGGTAATCGGAGAACTCTTCGGCCGTAAATACCTTGCCTTCGCCAGCCAAGTTGTATTTGCCATCTTTGTAGAATTCTGAGGCGGCGCAGTCCATAGCCAGGGTCACGTTGTCGCCCAGCTTATAACCGGCGTCTGCGACCGCTGTGGCGATGACTTCCAATGCGGCTTCGTTGGACGGCAGATCGGGTGCAAAACCACCCTCGTCACCCACGGATGTGCTCAAGCCTTTTTTGCTCAGCACGTTTTTCAAGGCGTGAAAAATTTCCGTGCCCATACGCAGTGCTTCTGAGAAGGTTTTTGCACCCACGGGTTGAATCATGAATTCCTGAATGTCGACGTTGTTGTCGGCATGCTCACCACCGTTGATGATGTTCATCATGGGTACCGGCATGGTGTAAACACCGGGTGTGCCGTTGATGTCGGCAATATGCGCGTACAGCGGCACGCCTTTGGATACCGCCGCGGCCTTGGCAGCGGCCAGAGAGACGGCCAAAATCGCGTTGGCCCCCAGTACGGATTTATTCTCGGTGCCATCCGCCTCGATCATCGCCTTGTCCAGCGCACGCTGGTCGGTAGCGTCCATTCCCACGAGCAACTTCTTGATGGTGGTGTTGACGTTCTCGACGGCCTTCAGTACACCTTTGCCCAGGTAGCGTGATTTGTCGCCATCGCGCAGTTCCAGGGCTTCGCGCGAGCCGGTGGAGGCACCAGAAGGCGCGCAGGCTTCACCCACAGCGCCGGACTCGAGGGTCACCTCGGCGCTGATGGTGGGGTTGCCTCGGCTGTCCAATACCTCGAAGGCTTTAATATCAACAATTTTACTCATGAGATCGTTTACTCCATTCGTTCAAGAAAAAATTTCAGATTCTGTATCGCTCAGTCTGGATCCCCGCCTTCGCGGGGATGACGTAAAAACGCCCGGGAAAGACGTCCAATACGCGTCTGGATCCCCGCCTTGGCAACTGCTCCTGCGTCGCTCTAACTCCTGCATCCATGCAGTCGTCCGCTGGGATGGCCCCGCGCAGTGACCTTAGCGAATGTCCAAGGGCGGTAACTGTTTAACCACTTCGTCCACCCGCTGCATCTGCACCAAAAACGGCTCCAGCTTATCCAACGGCAGTGCACTGGGGCCATCGCACTTGGCGTTATCCGGATCCGGGTGCGCTTCCAAAAATAAGCCTGCCAGGCCCACGGCCATACCAGCGCGTGCCAGCTCGGCCACTTGGTGGCGGCGACCGCTGGAGGCGGCGCCCATGGGATCGCGGCACTGTAGTGAGTGAGTCACATCAAAAATGACCGGCGCCCCGCCGCTGACTTCGCGCATCGTGCGAAAACCCAGCATATCGACCACCAGGTTGTCGTAGCCAAAGCTGGTACCCCGGTCGCAGAGAATAATTTTATCGTTGCCGCACTCCTGAAATTTTTCCACGATATTTTTCATTTGTCCGGGGCTCAGGAACTGCGGCTTCTTAATATTGATCACCGCTCCGGTGGCCGCCATGGCGGCCACCAAATCGGTTTGTCGGGCCAGAAAGGCCGGCAGTTGAATAACATCCACCACATCCGCCGCGGGCTGGCATTGGTGCACTTCATGTACGTCGGTGATGATGGGTACGTCGAACGCCTGTTTGATGTCTTGGAAAATTTTCAGCCCTTCATCCAGACCCGGGCCGCGGAAAGAGTGGATGGAAGAGCGGTTGGCTTTATCAAACGAGGCTTTGAATACGTAAGGAATACCCAGCCGGTCAGTGACTTCTACATAGGCTTCGGCAACGCGCAGCGCCATGTCCCGGCTTTCCAAAACATTCATGCCACCGAACAGCGTAAATGGCTGTTGGTTGCCGACGTTGATCTCGCCAATTTGTACTAGTTTATCGGTCACAGAGTTCCCTTTGATCAATGAGTTTTACCGTATCAATAAATGGGTCGCTGCCCGTTTAACTGGTCTTTTTGTTGTCCAGGGCCGCCTGAATATAACTGGTGAACAACGGGTGGCCGTCTCGCGGTGTCGAGGTAAATTCCGGGTGAAACTGGCAGGCGATAAACCAGGGATGATTTTCCAGTTCAACCACCTCCACCAAAGTGTCATCCGCCGACCAGCCCCCGATACGCATGCCCGCCTGTTGCAGCTGATCCACGTAGTTGTTGTTGACTTCATAGCGGTGACGATGCCGCTCGACAATGGTGTCCTGGCCGTAAATTTCTCGGGTTTTCGAGTCTTTTACCAGACGGCATTCCTGCGCTCCCAAGCGCATGGTGCCCCCCAGGTCAGAGCTCTCATCACGCTGTTCGCGCCGACCATTGGCATCGACCCACTCGGTAATTAAGCCGACAACCGGATGCGTCGTATGCTTGTCAAACTCAGTGCTGTTGGCGTCTTTTAAACCCAGCACATTGCGCGCAAATTCAATAATGGCGGACTGCATGCCCAAGCAAATACCCAGGTACGGCACGTTGTTTTCACGGGCAAAACGCACCGCGCTCAGCTTGCCGTCCACCCCGCGGTTACCAAAACCGCCAGGCACCAGAATTGCGTCTGCGCCTTCAAGCACGCCGGTACCCTCTTCTTCGATGGTTTCCGCGTCTACATACAGCACATTGACTTTGGTGCGGGTTTGAATGCCCGCGTGGACCAAGGATTCACTTAGGGACTTATAGGCATCGAGCAGTTCCATGTACTTACCCACCATCGCCACAGTCACTTCGTGTTGGGGGTTAAGCTTTCTTTCTACCACTCGGTCCCACTCACTCAGGTCCGCCTTAGGGCACTCCAGCCCTAGCTGTTCCACCACAATTTGGTCGAGACCAAACTCTTTCAGCATACGCGGGATGGCGTAGATGGTATTGGCATCGGGCAACGGCACCACGGCGTGCTCGGGCACGTTGGTAAACAGTGCAATTTTGCGGCGGGATTCTTCATCCACTTCCCGCTCCGAGCGGCACAGTAAGATACTGGGCTGCAGACCGATGGAGCGCAGCTCTTTAACGGAATGCTGGGTGGGTTTGGTTTTGGTTTCCCCGGCGGTGGCAATGTAGGGCACCAGCGTCAGGTGCATCAGCAGCGCGCGCTGGGGTCCTAGCTCCACCTTCATTTGTCGCACGGCTTCCAGGAAAGGCTGGGATTCAATGTCACCCACCGTGCCGCCGATTTCCACCAGGGCGATATCCACATCCCGGCCACCTTCGTGGATGCGCCGCTTAATTTCATCGGTGATGTGGGGAATCACCTGCACCGTGCCGCCCAGATAATCGCCACGGCGCTCTTTGCGCAGCACAGTCTCGTAAACGCGACCGGTGGTGAAGTTGTTGCGGCGGGTCATTCGGGTGCGGATAAAACGTTCATAATGGCCGAGATCCAGATCGGTTTCGGCGCCATCTTCCGTCACATACACCTCGCCGTGCTGAAACGGGCTCATGGTGCCCGGATCCACGTTGATGTACGGATCCAGTTTCATAATGGTGACCTTGAGACCCCGAGCCTCCAGAATCGCCGCCAGGGAAGCAGAGGCTATACCTTTGCCCAAAGAAGAAACAACACCACCGGTAACGAATATGTATCGCGTCATGTATAACCTTGTTCAGTACGAGAGCGTGCGACAGATAAATAGACCAACGCCCCGGGAGGAAACTGGCTGGGCATTTGTCGTGCAGGACGGGGCGCCAGAGTACCAGAAAGCCCCTTTGGGCTCAAACACTATTGGCCGGGCCATGTAGCTCAAACGGGCGAAGCACCGTTTGGGGATGAGGTGAAAACCCACCACTACTCCACCGGCCGCTGCTCATCGCGCTGCCAGTGTATGCGGTAACCGCTCTCGCCCACCGGCGCTGTAAAGCCGTGACACACCCACAGATCCCCCACCGCCACCAACTGCTCGCCGCTGTACAGCAAGGGGACATATGGCCGCCACCAGGGCGGCAGGCCCGCCGCCTGCAATAACTTTTTCAAACTCTGTGAATGCGCGCGATCATGGGGCCGACAACGCTCACCGCCCTGGCGCCAGCGCACTTGTAGTTGTGTCAGCTGTGTCAAGTCGGCTCGAAGCAAGCCCGGCTGTGTCGAGCCGTGCCACTCCAGATGCAGCCCGCCGGCGACAGGGAGCATCACCCGCTGATCGGCTTCGGGGGTCAATGCGAACGAAATTTGCGGTAGATCTTGTACCCTGTCGGGAGGCAGTAAGGCGTGCGCTAACAGGTACAGCCGCTGCTGATAGGTTCGCAAGACCCAATCGCCCCAACGGTATTCTGCCTGGGGATTGTTACGATTACGTAGCAACTGCGCGTCGATCTGCTGCAGAGCCTGACGCCCCGGCACGGGCACATCCATGCGGCGCAGCCAAAAACGCAATACATTGGCTCGTCGCGGTGGGCTGAGCGCCTGCATCGCCTCCAGCGACAGGCTCCAGCCCGCCGGCTCCTGCCGGCATTGAGCGGCATCGAAATCTAGCAGAGCCAGCTCTTCCAGCAGGATTTCATTTTCCGCGCACAATTCGGCGGTTTTTTGCCACTGAGCCGTGTAACCCGGCCAACGTTCGGCCAGCAGCGGCAATACCCGATGGCGAAGGTAGTTGCGATCAAAACTCACGTGGACGTTGCTATCGTCGGTCACCCAAGACAACCCCTGGGCACGGGCATACGCTTCCAGTTCGTTTTGGGGCACCGACAGCAGTGGGCGCAACACGACACCGGCGCCCATAGGCCGCTGCGGCGCTATGGCCGCTAAACCGCGGGGACCGGTTCCGCGCATCAGGCGAAACAGCAGTGTCTCCGCTTGATCATCCGCATGATGACCGGTGAGCAGATAATCGCCCGGCTCTAAGTAGCGTTGAAACACCGCGTAGCGCGCTTCGCGGGCGGCGTCTTCCACGCCTCGCCCCGCTGGCTGAACGGTGACCTTTTCCACGCTCAGGGGCACCCCCAAAGCCTCACATTCGGCGGCACAATGTTCCACCCAGGCAAGGGCATTTTGCGATAGCTGGTGATTTATATGCAGTGCGGCTAACCGCTGAGGCAAGTGCAACTGCACCAGGCTATGCAGCAAGACCGTAGAATCCAATCCGCCACTATACGCCACCCACAACCGACTCGACGCCGGGATCGGCGCCAGCTGAGCGCGTAATTGCTCGGGGGTAAAAGTCATGTACACCTTGCCACTGCACGATTGCTAATTGCCGGGGGATCTCCGACAATGATTCGGGATTGTCCCGACTCAGCGGGCGCTTGTCCAATGATTACCGGTGCCCGGCCGACGTACTTATCAGACCCGATATTTTATGACCACGACAGCACCCTATGGCAGTTGGCGCTCCCCTATCAGCGCTCAATCTCTCACCGCCAACAACGTTCGCCTGAGCGAGCCGCAGCCCGATGGCGACGATTGTTATTGGCTGGAATCCCGACCCCAGGAGCAAGGGCGCAGTGCGCTGGTGCACCTGGCCGCCGATGGCACTCGCCGGGATTTACTACCCGCGCCCTTGAGTGTGCGCACGCGGTTGAACGAGTACGGCGGCGGCAGCTATTGCGTGATGCAAGGCCAAGTGTATTTGGTGCTCGACAGTGATCAACGCATCTATCAATTGGGCGCCGACGGTGACCTGAAGCCCATCAGCCCGGAAGGGCCTTACCGTTACGCCGATCTAACCATTGATGCCCCTCGCCGCCGTCTAATCTGCGTGCGCGAGGACCATAGCGCCGAGGGAACGGAAGAACAGCACGACATAGTCGCTCTGGCGCTGGACGGATCAGAATCCGTTCAAGTGCTGGTCAGCGGCGCGGATTTTTACAGTAACCCCCGCATCAGCCCCGATGGCACACGGCTGAGTTGGCTCTGCTGGCATCACCCGAACATGCCCTGGGACGGAACCGAATGTTATGTGGCAACGCTGGACGCTAATGGTCAGCCTCAGGGGGCGCAATGCATCGCTGGCGGCGCGAATGAGTCGGTATTTCAGCCCCAGTGGTCCCCGGAAGGCGAGCTGTTTTTTGTCTCCGATCGCAGTAATTGGTGGAATCTCTACCGCTGGGTCGACGGGCAAGTGGAAGCGCTGTGTACGCTCGAGGCCGAGTTTGCGACGCCCCAATGGGTGTGCGGCATGTCCACATATTCCTTTCTCAATAGCGGGACTTTGCTGTGCTGCTACACCCGGGATGGTTTGTGGCAGCTGGCGGAGTTTGACCTAACACACCTGACGCTTACCGATATTGAAACCGGACTAACGGCTGTCTCATCCGTGCAGTGCGCCAACGGTCGCGGTTGGTTTTTGGGAGCCGGCAGCCATCAGAGCAGCCAATTATGGCGGTTCGACCCGCAGCTGGAATCCTCACTGGTACCCATCGCACGCTCGGCCAAAGAAGACCCAGCCGCGGAGTATGTCTCCGAGCCTCAACCCGTGAGCTTTGATACCCGAGACGACGAACAGGCGCACGGCTTTTACTACCCGCCTCATAACCCGGATTTTCAGGCGCCCGAGGGAGACTTGCCGCCTCTGCTGGTGGTCTGCCACGGCGGCCCTACCGGGGCCACCGAGGCGGCGCTGAATTTGAAAATTCAATACTGGACCAGTCGCGGCTTTGCCGTGCTGGATGTCAATTACCGTGGCAGCACCGGCTACGGGCGCCGTTACCGGGAGCGCCTTAAAGGCCACTGGGGCGACACCGATATAATCGATGTGTGTAGCGGCGCCGATTACCTGGTTCGGGCGGGCCTTGCCCACCCGGAGCAGTGCGCGATCCGTGGCAGCAGCGCCGGTGGCTACACGGTGCTGGCAGCGTTGACCTTCAGCGACCGGTTTCAGGCCGGAGCCAGCCTGTACGGCATCGGCGACTTGGAAACGTTGGCCCGCGACACCCACAAGTTTGAATCCCGATATCTCGACACGCTCGTGGGTCCCTATCCGGCGCAAGCGACGCTGTATCGCGAGCGCTCACCGATCCATCACGTGCAGCGGCTGCGCTGTCCCGTGATTTTTCTGCAAGGGTTGCAAGATAAAATCGTACCGCCGGATCAGGCCCAAACCATGGCCAGCGCGCTGAGCGACAAAGGCGTCCCGAACGCGCTGGTGGAATTTCCTGAGGAAGGTCACGGCTTTCGCCAAGCCGACAATATCGAACGGGCTCTGGAAGCGGAGCTGTACTTTTATGGTCGAGTGTTCGGCTTCACGCCCGCTGACACGTTGCGGCCGGTGGATATTGTGCACCTACCCGAGGCGCAGCCATGAGTCGTTGGCGTCCACCCCGTCCGAAAAGCTCGGCCTATATCACTCCCGCAGGCGCCCAGCGCTTGCGCGCGGAGCTTCAGCAGCTGTGGAAAGTCGAGCGGCCCCAGGTGACCGCCACGGTGCACGAGGCGGCCAAGAATGGCGATCGTTCGGAAAATGGCGATTACATATACGGCAAAAAGCGCTTGCGTGAAATCGATTCCCGGGTCCGTTTTTTAACCAAACGGCTGGAACACCTCACGGTTGTGCACGAGCTGCCTGCCGATCGCAGCCGGGTGTTTTTTGGGGCTTGGGTAACGATAGAAGATGAGGATGGCCAGGAGCAACAATATCAATTGGTGGGTCCGGACGAGTTTGATGTAAGTCAGGGGCAAATCAGCATCGATTCACCCCTGGCCCGGGCGCTGCTCGGCAAACAGGTGGATGATGAGATCAGTATTATGCGGCCGGACACAGACCGCGAAAGCCTGTATTGGATCACCGCCATCGAGTATCGACCGTACGAAGCGTAACGTCTCACATACGACGCCATCACCTGGGTTATTTCAACCCACGCTTGGCCTCTTGCCAAAGCGCTTCCAACTGCTCCAGGTTGAGCTCCGACAAAGACTGTTCGCTGTGAGTTTCCATATGCCGGAAGCGCTGTTCGAATTTCCGGTTCCCGGCCCGCAGTGCCGCTTCGGGATCGATATTCAACGACCGGCTGATGTTAACCGCCGCAAAGAGCAGATCACCTAATTCTTCAGCCATCGCTTGGGGATCCTTATCGGCCAGAGCCTGTTCCAGCTCTTGCAACTCTTCCCGAACCTTGGCGATGGGGCCTTCCACCTCTGGCCAGTCAAAACCGACACTGGCGGCACGCTTTTGTAATTTGGCCGCTCGGCTCAACGCCGGTAAGTTCAGAGGCACATCATCCAATAAGCCCTCCGCCCCTTTCGCGGAGCGCTCTTGCTGTTTGATGGCCTCCCAGCGCTGCTTGACTTGTGAGGGTTTTTCACCGGTCGTCGAGGCGCGGCTTTGCAAAGTGCCGTCGGGAAATACGTGAGGATGCCGGCGCACCAGTTTGGCCACCAGATCGGAAACCACCTGGGAAAAATCAAACCTCTGCTCTTCCCTAGCCAATTGGCTGTAGAAGATCACCTGAAACAACAGGTCACCCAACTCCTCCTGCAAATGATCCAGATCGTCCCGCTCAATGGTATCCACCACTTCATAGGCCTCTTCCAACGTAGAGGGCGCGATGGTGGCGTACGATTGTTTAAGATCCCAGGGGCAGCCGTCCCGTGGGTCGCGCAGGCGGGCCATCAGGTAAAGCAGGTCATCAATATCGTAAGCCATGAGGTCTTGTTCTCGTCAGGTCCGTTCCGCGCGGTCAGTGTTTACGACGCGCTGAAGCCACGTTAGGCAGTTGGTTCAGGCGGTTTAGAATTCGACTGAGCTCGCTGATACTGCGAATCTCGGCGGTCAACAACATATCGACGGTGTTCTTGCGCTTATCCGAGAGTGTTTGCAAGGCGCTGATATTAATATGCTCGCTGTCTAGCAAGGCGGTAACGTCGCGGAGCAAACCCGTGCGGTCGTAGGCTTCGATGATCAGATCCACCGAATAGGCGCTTTGAGGCGCTTCACCCCAGGACACTTTGATAATGCGCTCGGGCTCATCCGTTTGAAGCTGCAGCACGTTAGTGCAGTCCTGACGGTGAATGGATACGCCGCGACCGACCGTAATGTAGCCGGTAATGGCATCGCCCGGCACCGGGTTGCAACAGTTGGCAATTTGGGTCAGTAAATTGCCGACCCCTTCAATGAACAAATCCGACCCTTTTTTGGTGCGGGGTGATTTGGCCCGGAACGGAATGGTTGGCTCTTTCGGGTGTTCGGCATCGAGTAAGCGCTGGGCGGCGCTGAGCACTTGACCGACGCCAATATCGCTGGCGCCGACCGCCGCGTAAAGATCGTCGAGGCTTTTCATTTTGAGCTTTTTGGCCAGAGCTTCAAAATCCAGATCCAGCAGCGCCAACCGCCTGAATTCCCGATCCAGCAGCGCCTGCCCTTCCGCAATGTTCTGATCCCGCGCCTGAAGCTTGAACCAATGCTGAACCTTGGCGCGAGCACGGGCGGTGTTCACGTACCCCAGCGCCGGCGACAACCAGTCACGGCTGGGGGCTTCGCGCTTACCGGTGAGGATTTCCACCTGATCAGCGGTATTTAAGTGGTAGTTGAGCGGCACAATCCGATTGTTCACCTTGGCGCCGCGGCAGCGGTGGCCGATATCGGTGTGGATGCGATAGGCAAAATCCAGTGGTGTAGAAGTTTTGGGCAAATCCACCACGTGCCCATCGGGGGTGAACACGTAGATGCGGTCCTGATCCACTGAGCGTAAGTCTTCTTTGAAGTGGCTGTGACCATCCAGCTCATCATGCCATTCAAGAACTTGCCTAAGCCAGGCAATTTTTTGCTCGTAACTGTCTTCGCTGGTCTGCCGGTCGGCGCCTTTATAGAGCCAGTGGGCACACACGCCCAACTCCGCCTCCTCGTGCATGGCAAAGGTGCGAATCTGGATTTCCAGCACTTTGTTTTCAGGGCCGATCACAGCGGTGTGCAATGAGCGATAGCCATTTTCCTTGGGAGAGGCGATGTAATCGTCAAACTCGTGGGGGATGTTACGCCACAGGCCATGCACTATGCCTAAGGCGGTATAACAATCGCGCACGGTAGGCACCAATATCCGCACCGCTCGAATGTCGTACACCTGGCCAAAACCGATGCCTTTGCGCTGCATCTTTCGCCAGATACTGTAAATATGTTTCGCGCGACCGGTTACGTCGCTATGAATATCGGCATCCTGCAGCTCCTCGCGCACTTGCTCCAGCACTTTTTCGATGTACTCTTCCCGCGCCAGACGCCGCTCATCCAGTAAAGTGGCAATGCGTTTGTATTGCGCCGGCTCCAAATAGCGAAAGGAGAGATCTTCCAGCTCCCATTTAATGTGGCCGATGCCGAGACGGTGGGCCAGCGGCGCGTATACATCGGACACTTCCCGCGCCACTTGCTGGCGCCGGGCGGGTGAGGCGGAGTTAACGGCACGAATGGCACAGGTTCGCTCCGCCAGCTTGATCAGCGCCACGCGCACATCATCCACCATGGCCACCAGCATTTTACGGATGTTCTCGGCCTGCTCGTCCGCTTGGCGGCCAAACACCGGCTCATCGTCCTCGCTGCGTTGGTAGCTGATGGCGGCCATGCGCAGCACACCGGTGATGAGTTTGGCCACGGTATCGCCGAAGGCCATCCTCACCGTCTCTAAGGCGAGCTTTTGTTCACGCACGGCACGGTACAACACCGCGGCCACCAGAGTGTCCTGATCCAGCTGCAATTCCGCCAAAATCTCGGCCATCTCTAGCCCGATGCGAAAGCTGCTGGTGTCTGCGCCCCAACCATGGGCTACGTGAACGTCGCTGTGATCCGCCGCACTGCTGGTTTGGCAGGCGCGGTATAGCTCGTCCCGCGTTTCTTGAGAAAGGCTTTCGCTGCCGGGCAGACGATCAAGCCAAGCGTGAATATCGACTTTGCCATCATCGGCAAGTGGGTGGTCTTCTCTGACTTTTACCATGTTTGTTGCCAGTAGTGAGTGGCCCCGGTACGACAACGCACCTTCGCTGGCCCAAGAGCGTGTCGAGGGCAGCCATCATGTAGCCATAAAATAGCACCGATATCGCATTTTCTACGATCGGCCGCGCTGATGCAGCAACCCTTGACCACTTCGGGCGACACAAGTTGCCCATTACTGGCCTCTTTGCGCCCTTCGGTGCGGGCTAACATGCTAGCGTAAACCGGTTCACGTCACAAAAACGGCACCGGTGCGCTAGGAGGCGGGCTGATTGAATAAGCCTGAGGACAGGTAGCGATCGCCCCGGTCGCAGACGATGGCCACAATCACCGCATCGGTCAGCTCCTGGCTTAGCTCCAAAGCCGCGGCCACAGCGCCGCCCGAGGATACTCCTGCAAAAATGCCCTCCTCCCGGGCCAGCTCGCGCATGGTCTGCTCCGCCTGCGCCTGGGACATACTGACAATTCGATCCACGCGGGAATCGTCATAAATCTTCGGAAGATACTCTTTAGGCCAGCGCCGGATACCCGGTATATGGGCGCCCTCGGAAGGTTGCAGGCCGATGATCTGCACATCGGGATTGCGCTCCTTAAAGTACCGGGAACAGCCCATAATGGTACCGGTGGTGCCCATGGAACTAACGAAGTGCGTAATGCGCCCTTCGGTCTGCCTCCAGATCTCGGGCCCGGTGGTTTCGTAGTGCGCCAGCGGATTGGCGTCGTTGGCAAACTGATCGAGCACCCTGCCTTTGCCTTGCGCTTGCATGTGCAGCGCGAGATCGCGGGCGCCTTCCATGCCCTCCTCGGCGGACACCAAGATAAGCTCGGCGCCGTAAGCGGTCATGGCCGCTTTGCGCTCCTCGGTGCTGCTTTCGGGCATAATCAAGATCATGTGGTAGCCCTTGATCGCGGCCACCATGGCCAGGGCAATACCGGTATTACCGCTGGTGGCTTCAATCAGGGTGTCCCCCGGTTTGATTAACCCCAGGGCCTCGGCACGCTGAATCATCCACAGCGCTGGACGGTCTTTCACCGAGCCGGCGGGGTTGTTGCCCTCCAGTTTAACCAGCACCGTGTTACGGCTGGCACCGGGCAGGCGCTGCAGCCGCACCAGTGGTGTATTGCCCACTAAAGACTCGATAGTGGCGTAACTCATAGCCTTATCCCCTCGGCAACAGACGCAAAAAAGGACTCATTTTAGCGCTGAATATGTTATGTTGAAACCAATCACGACAGGGTCTTTTCGTCCCGGTAGAGTCTCACTCGATTTCGCAGCCCAATGATAAAAAACAGCCTAAAACATGATGTCGGGCGGCTGATTCTGCTCCCCGCCCTGGCCATCACTCTGATTCTCTCCGGCAGTCTATCTTATCTTTATCTGTCACAACTTAATAAATTTGTGACAATGCGCGGCGGCGTTTTATCGGAAAAGCTGGCGCAGATGACCCACATTTCCCTTCTGCATAACGATACCGAAATGCTGCCAGCGCTGCTGGACGCTGCCCTGGAAGAGCCCTATCTTCGCGGCCTGCAAGTGTACCTAACCAATACCGGCCAAGTGTACCGCAGCGGTGCCACCATGCTGACACCGCTTGATGCCACCGAAGTGGATATGGGTCAAGCGCAGATGCGCCCCACCCCCAAATCGATTCGCTTTGCCCATCCGATTGTGGCCAATGATCAAGACCAACCATTGGGCTGGGTGGAGTTGGAACTCCTGACCTCGCCTTTTTTAGTGCTGCGTTACCAGACGCTTCTCATTGTGCTGATCATTACCCTCGCCGCCGCCGGTCTTGCAGTGGGGCTGGCGATGCGCTTGCAACGCAAAATTGTCACGCCGCTGGCTGACATCAAAGCGGTATTAAGCGATATGGCCGAAGGCCATTTGGGACGCCGGTTGCCCGGGCAAAAATGCCGTGAATTCCAAGAGTTGGCCGATACTGTCAACACGGTGGGCACAGCGCTGGAAGAAGCGCAAAAGGATATGCAGGTGCATATCGACCAGTCCATGGAAGATCTGCGGGAAACGCTGGAAACCATTGAGGTCCAGAACATTGAGCTGAACATGGCTCGCAAGGAAGCACTGGAAGCCAGCCGCATAAAATCCGAATTTCTGGCCAACACCAGTCATGAGATTCGCACTCCCTTGAACGGCATTCTAGGCTTTACCAACCTGGCGTTGAAAACGAAGCTCGACGACCAGCAGCAGGGATACCTGCAAACGATCCGTGATTCATCGGAACATCTGCTCACGGTGATCAACGATATTTTGGATTTCTCGAAAATCGAAGCGGGCAAATTAACTCTGGACTACGTGCCCCTGCCGCTGCGACGCGTGGTGGAAGAATCGGTGCACATATTAGCCCCGACAGCCCATGAAAAAAATTTGCAGTTGATTACCCTGATCGATGACAAAATTCCGGCCCGTTTGCTGGGCGATCCGCTGCGTTTGAAACAGATCCTGTCCAATCTGATTGGCAACGCCATCAAGTTCAGCCAGCAAGGCAGCATCATCGTCGAGGCAACATTGCTGAATCGCCAGGAAAACCAGGTGACCATCAAAGTCAGTGTTACCGACAGCGGTATTGGCCTCACCGACGAACAGAAGGCCCGCCTGTTCCGCGCCTTTGATCAGATCGACAGTTCCAGCTCCCGGGAGCACGGAGGCACTGGCCTCGGTCTGGTGATCTGCCGCGGTTTGGCAGAGCGCATGGGCGGCAAAATCGGCGTCGACAGCAAAGCCGACCAAGGTGCACGGTTTTGGTTTACCGCACGCCTGGGCGTCGACCGAGTGCAGCCCCCCGCCATGCCTCAGCCCTTGAGCGGCCAGGGTATTTTACTATGCAGCGACAATGCGCCTTTCACCCGGCAGGTGGAACACTTGCTACATTCCTGGCGCGGCGTCACCACGAGCGTTGCCAGTATTCACGACGTGTTCGCCAAACTGCGCGACAGCTCCAAAACCGGCATTGAAATTTCCGTGGTGCTGTTGGACATCGCCCCCGAACAGCGGGTGGTGCAGGCAACGCTGCTGCACAATTTAGCGCAGCAGTTAGCCGATGAGTTCGGCTGTGCGCTAGTGGCCGTATGCACACCGGCGCACCAACAATTGTTGCGGGGGCGCAAGGACTCAGAGCTGGTAACCTTTGTTCACAAGCCCCTGAGCCACGACGGTTTACTTCACGCCTTAGCTGCACGCCTGCAGATCGATCTGGATCCGGCGCGCGAAACAGCCGACGAGGGTGAGCGCCAGCCCCAAAGTAATGCGAGAATATTGGTCGTAGACGATAACCCCGCGAACTTGCAACTGGCCAGCGAGTTGCTGCGCGGGTTAAACACCCATGTGGTGGCGGCCAGCAGTGGTCAGGCGGCGTTGGATGTATGCGCTGAGGAAGAGTTCGACTTAATTTTTATGGACATTCAGATGCCCGGCATGGACGGTATAGAAACCACCCGGGAGCTACGCCTGCGGGCCCAAGGGGCACAGCGCACCCCGATCATCGCCCTCACCGCGCATTCCATGACCGAACAAAAGGCCGAGCTTCTGATCGCCGGGCTGGACGACTGCATTAGCAAACCGGTAAGCGAAGCGCAGCTGGCACACGTCATCAATCGATGGATCAATCTGACCGGGCGCAACGTACGCGAATTGGTCGCCACACCTGCGCCCATCGACGCGGCACCCGCAGTCCCTATAGCAACCCAAACCACTGAGCCAAGCCCGGTGGATATTGCCCTATGCCTGCGGCTGGCCAACAACAAACCCGCCCTGGCCCGGGACATGTTGGTTATGTTGTTGAAAAACCTGGACGCCGAGCGCAACGACATCAATCAGGCCTTCGAACGTAAAGACTTCGAAAACATGGAAGCGCTGGTTCACAAGCTCTACGGCAGCTGCTGTTACTGCGGCGTGCCGCGACTCAAAAAGATCAGCAGTTTGCTGGACAAGATTTTACAACACCAGCAATACGATCAGCTGGCCGCGCCGGTCAGCACCTTGAATAACGAAATTGAAGAGGTGTTGCGCTGGGGATACGAAAGAGATATCGACAGTTTGTTTGATCTGAACACAGACTGAGTCAGTGGCATCGCGCAAAGGGCGCCGAGCCTGTTACGGCTTTCGGAATAATTCGCGGCTTTTAAGTGGCCTATTGCCCAATAGAGGTTGCAGCGCCGCGCGAGTTAGGCGTTTGGCCGCTTGACGGGTGTCCCGGTGTGAGAAGTCATCGGCGACGATGGCCAATAGATCACGCCCCAAAAACAATGACTGCGCCCCCGCCGAATGCACGTTTGAGGGCACCTGTGTAAACCCCAGTTCATTCTCAAACTGATACCAGGCATCGGCCTGCAACGGCGTGTCCTCGTTAGCCTCGGCATCCAGATTGATACCGTAGCCCAACTCTTCTAAAACGCTCAGTTCAAAGCGGCGCAGCCAAGGCTCAAGCTGTTGCTCTCGGCTCAGCGCCATCAATGTGCTTTGGTAATTCTCGTACACGTACGGATGGGGGTCATGCTCGGCCAGCAGCCGCAATAACAATTCGTTGATGTAAAAACCACAATACAACGCGGCGCCTTGCAGGACGAAGCTGGGGCC
>Ga0209487_1002107_pt1 | contig 16372 bp, 19 predicted proteins | sample Poulit2012_FD_187524 | JGI IMG/M metagenome (GOLD analysis project Ga0209487, IMG submission 187524) | Agricultural soil microbial communities from Georgia to study Nitrogen management - Poultry litter 2012 (SPAdes) (version 2) | ecosystem: Environmental > Terrestrial > Soil > Agricultural land...
AAGGAATCAACCCATTCAAACCGACCCATCCGCCATAACCCGGGCCGAACCTGCCAAGCGTTTCGGGCCCCGGACCAATCTGCAGGCTGAAGATACTGACGTGCTGATGAATCCATGTTGTATAGACTAGACCATGTGAGTAACTACCCTATTCCAGAACAAGTTTCCGATATCTTTGACCCATACCTCTGGCGAGAGGTCCAAGGCTTCGATTTCCAAGACATTACCTACCACCGCCATGTAGAACGCGACCACAACGGCGAATGGTCCCGCGATCTCGGGACCGTGCGCATTGCCTTTGATCGCCCAGAAATTCGTAACGCATTCCGCCCCGGAACCGTCGACGAACTCTACCGCGCACTCGACCATGCACGAATGACCTCCGACGTCGGAACCATCTTGCTCACCGGAAACGGTCCCTCCCCCAAAGACGGTGGCCACTCGTTCTGCTCCGGCGGCGACCAACGCATTCGCGGCCGAGACGGCTACCGGTATGCTCAGGGCGAGACCGCCGAATCCGTAGACCCAGCACGTGCAGGCCGCTTACATATTCTTGAAGTACAACGCCTTATGCGCACCAGCCCCAAAGCCGTCATCGCCGTTGTCAATGGTTGGGCAGCCGGCGGCGGGCACTCGCTGCATGTAGTGGCAGACCTAACATTGGCATCTAAACAACACGGTAAATTCAAACAAACCGATGCCACTGTGGGCTCCTTCGACGCCGGCTACGGTTCAGCCCTACTGGCACGCCACGTCGGGCAAAAACGCGCCCGCGAAATTTTCTTTACCGCACGCGAATACTCCGCCGATCAAATGCTTGAGATGGGCGCAATTAACGAATCGGTTGACCACGAGACGCTGGAAACCGTGGCCCTGGAATATGCCGAGGATATCAATGCGCAATCACCACAAGCCATTCGGATGCTGAAATTTGCGTTCAACCTGGCCGATGACGGTATGGCCGGCCAACAAGTCTTCGCCGGCGAAGCCACCCGCATGGGATATATGACCGATGAAGCCGTTGAAGGCCGCGACGCCTTCCTGCAAAAACGCGACCCCGACTGGTCCAGCTTCCCGTATTATTTCTAATGAATATCTACCAGGCACTAGCCACCGGTACACCATTCGAGGCCACCGCCCAAGGCGCCATTGAGCGACCCGAAATAACTGACCCACAACGCGGTCACCCCGATGCTATAGCGGTGGTCCGCACCTCAGGATCAACCGGCACTCCTAAACAAACACTTCTTACCCGGGCTGCATTGCAGGCCTCGGCAACGGCCACAGCCGACTACCTTGGCGGCCAAGGCCAATGGCTACTGGCACTAGGCACCCAATACGTTGCCGGACTAGCGGTAGTATCCCGTTCTGTGCAAGCCGGCACGAAACCCGTAGTCATTGATCCGGGATTTAGTCCAGCTGAGTTTGTCGCTGCAACACACCAACTTGACCATGACTTCACCGCAGTCTCATTGGTGCCTACGCAACTAACGAGACTCCTAAACGACGACGCGGCAATTGCAGCACTGCAATCATATTCGGCAATACTGCTGGGCGGCGCGGCTATCCCGGAACACCTCCATCAGGCAGTAGAACACTATAACCTTGCCGCCCATACCACCTACGGGATGTCGGAAACCTGCGGTGGCTGTGTCTATAACGGCACTCCCCTGCCCGGGGTGAGCGTGGACACTGTCAATCACAACGGTGTCGACCGGTTGCGGATTACTGGTCCCATGGTGGCAGCCGGTTACTTCGATGATCCCCGGCTGACTGCCGCATATTTCGATAATGGGTCGTACCTGACCGATGACTATGGTGCTGTAAAAGACAAGATAACCGTTGCTGGTCGGCTCGACGACGTTATTAATACCGGTGGAATCAAAGTTTCGGCGGCTACAATACAACAGGTGCTGCAATGTTGGGTTCCCCAGGCATTCGTGACCGGGCTCCCCGATGGCGAATGGGGTCAGCGCGTATGCGCCGTCATAACTGGTAATACCCCTCAAGAGGTACTGGCGGATGCCGTGCGCAGTGAGCTTGGCGCGCCATCGGTGCCAAAAACCTGGTTGCGGGTCGATGCGCTGCCCATGTTAAACAACGGCAAGCCCGACCGGGTCACCCTCATCAAGCGGTTAACAAAGGAATAAATTTGGCTTCAGTTTCACAGTGGGTGGCAGCCGCCCGATTACGTACCTTGCCCATGGCAATCGCGCCGGTCATTGTGGGGTCGGCGGCAGCCGCGCAACTCGGTGAATTCCACCTGGCCAAGGCCCTATTGGCCCTGGTGGTGGCCCTGGCATTACAAATCGGGGTTAATTATTCCAATGACTACTCTGATGGGATCCGAGGCACCGACGACCAACGGGTGGGGCCGTTTCGAATGACCGGTTCTGCAGCAGCGGCACCCAAGACCGTGCGCAATATGGCCTTCACGTTCTTCGGAATTGCGGCCTTGGCTGGTCTCGGGTTGGTCATCTGGTCCCAACAATGGTGGCTACTTGCCGTTGGGGTGGCGGCCATTATCGCAGCCTGGTTTTACACCGGCGGCAAAAAACCCTACGGCTACCTGGGACTGGGCGAAGTCTTTGTCTTTGTCTTTTTCGGTTTGGTAGCGGTCCTTGGTACCACCTATACGCAGGCCGATACGGTCTCGGGCTTAGCATGGGCCGGGGCAATAGGTACCGGGCTGGTCTCTACAGCCTTATTGATGGCCAATAACGTCCGAGATTTACCCACCGATGCTGAAGCCGGCAAAATGACCCTGGCCGTCAGACTGGGCGACACCGCAGCGCGCTGGTCATACCCGATCATGTTGACCGTGGCGGTGGCCGCGCCACTGTTCTTTATCCGCCAATACCCCACGATGGCTGGCATGCTCGTCCTTTTAGTGATTTCCATCCGGCCTTCAATACTGATGATTGAAGCAAAAGACCGCAACGAACTTATCCCGGTACTAAAAATGACCGGCCTATTTAGTATCCTCTATGCCCTCTTGTTCACCGTCGGTGTCATCTTGTAACTCTGTGGCATCGGTGAAGCGTCCGGCAGTGTAGGCGTCCTCGGCCTCGGCGTCGTCCTGAGCGATTTTATTGCGTTTGCGGAATTTGAATACTCGCGCGAAGTCTTCTGATGCTTCATTGCGCAGTTTAGGTGTGAATAAATAGGTTATAGAAAACCCAATAACCAATCCGACGATCAGCGCAAAAATCAGCGAGTTGGTGAAAAATAGGGTGACGAAGAACCCGATGCCGAACAGAAGGAACCGTAGTGCGGTGTAGAGCCAAAATTTCATGATGTCTCCATTCTAGGGAGGTGTGCGTTAAGCCTGTCGAGTTCGTAAGATGGGGAGTATGCCACGTTTGTTAATTCCGTTGATCATCGTTTCGCTAGGCGTCATGATTTATGCGCTGATCGAAGCGTTTTCCACACCGTCTGATCGCACCCGCATTATGCCCAAAGGCATATGGATTGTGGTCATCATTCTCATCCCGCTTATTGGTGGTGTCTTGTGGCTATTATTTGGTAATGAAAACGCTTACCTGGCTTCAACGGTCCAGGGCTTCAAAAAGACCACCGGCCCATCGCGTCCCTCAAATCCTGATGACGATGAAGAGTTCTTGCGTTCATTAGATATTCAACGCGCCCAAAAACGTCGGGCCGAAGAACTCGATAAGCGAGAACGTGAGCTACGTCGTCGTGAGGAAGAACTCGATGAAGACGATGGAAATCAGAACCCTGCATAAGAGTGCAGCGACGGGAAGTACATATTCACAATCGTGTAGTTAAACACGATTGCCAAAAAGCCTACGATATTTAGCCATGCCGAACGGGTACCGGTCCAGCCGCGCGTTGCACGAGCGTGCAGATACCCGGCATAAATTACCCAGATAACAAAAGTCCAGACTTCTTTGGCATCCCAATTCCAGTAGCGTCCCCAAGCCTGTTCAGCCCAGATGGCCCCAGCCATGAGAGTAAACGTCCACATCACAAACCCGATAGCGTTGAGCCGGTAAGACCAGTTCTCCAGAGCACTGGCTGAAGGTACCAGTCGCATAAAACCAGCAACCGGGCCGCGTTTTTCGGCGCGTTGTTTCAGCAATTGCAATACAGACATGGCAAAGGTCAGCGCAAAAAGCCCAGATGAGACCACGGCCACTGAAACGTGGGTAATCAGCCACCAGGACTGTAGTGCCGGTTGAACATTACCCACCGGAGTTGGGAAGCCAATGGTGGCGCCCATCATCATCAACAACACCAGTCCAGAGACGAAGGTCCCCACAAACCGCAGATCCTTGCGAAGCAAGAACACCAGATATACCAAGGCGATGACCAGGGCACCTGAGGTCATGAACTCATAGAGGTTACCCCATGGTGCACGGGATGCGGCAACGGCACGGGAGACGACGGCGAAGCCGTGACCTAACACAGCCAGAATAAAAATTGCCACACCGATATTGGCGGCTGGGCGCTTGATGCCATCAGTATATTCCATGTCTTCGGAAACCAGTTGTCGGCTATCAGCCGGGGCCGATACCGTGGGCCCTCCGGAGGCGCCAACCAGCTCCTTGGCGTGCTCGGTTTCCAGTTCTGCTTCAAGTTTTCTGATGGAACGTGACGCGGTGGCCATGTCCCAAGAGAAGAAGAAGAACGCCACCAGGTAGGTTAGCGCTGCGATGAGCATGAACAGTTCGCTGTATTGGGCCAGTGTTTCGTTGACGGGTGTCATGATTCCTCCGAAGTACTTGGCGGGATGACCGGCCAAGTGTTGTCAAATATTTGACGAAGTTTAATATTCTCTTCGCGCAACCCAAACGTCTCACCACGGGCCAGAAGACCGTATTCGATGACGGTATGGCCATCCCGCTCAGTGGCTTTCACCCAGGCGCGACGACGACGCACATATAGCGAAATAACCAACGAGATCAGCGCCAAAGTGGCGAAAGCACCCACACCCCACTTGGACGGATCATAATGAATGTCCAGGCCAACGTAACGGTCCCAGGAATCAAAGGTGATCGAACCTTTGCCATCTGGCAACTCATAGGTGTCGCCAACGCCAATGGTGATGCCCCCGTTGTCGTTATTGCGGGAGTTCAACTCTGTCATGGTATCGGTATCTAATACATAAACGTTTTGTGGTGTACCATCGTCGAGCCCCAAATCTCCGTAATAGGAGTTCAGGATCAATTCGGGGTTATACGCATCCGGGTCAACGGAGACGGCAACGCCATCTTCTCCGGTCTGCGAGGTCGGTAAGAACATGCCCACAAAACCCAGTTGTTCTGGTTTGGCATCCGGGACCTTCAATACCACCAGTGAGCTGTTGGTGTTGGGGTCTTGGACCTGGGCGATAACCGGTCCCGAGTAGGCAACATCACCGTCGCCGTCGGTAACTGTGATATTTGGTGCGTAACCGTTACCCACCAGGAACATGCGTACCCCGTCAATGGTAAGCGGATCGTTGACTTTGATGTTGTCTTGATAAGGCTCTTCGCCAGGTCCGGGGGTAACATTCATTGTCGCGGTATATTCGAGGGCTTGGCCGTAGTGGGCTTCAGACTCCCGGTCGAATACCACGTCAAAATCTTCCAGTTGGACGGCAAATGGTGCCAGGCGATCTTCAGCAAAAGCGGTACCCGGGGTAAAGGAGTCATAGGAGACCAAATTGTTGGTGAACCCTTCGCCTTCGACAATGATCTTTTGGCCCTCATATTTATACAGTCCGCCGATCCCCATAAAGACCAAGACACCAAGCAGCCCGAAGTGAAACAAAATGTTACCCACCTCGCGAACGTATCCACGTTCAGCGCCCACTGAGCCCTCGCGCAGCTCGGTACGATAGCCACTCTTCTTCAGGATTTTCTCGGCATCGACCAGGGCTTGTTCTGGCGTGGGGCCGTCGGCTTCTAACACCAGCTGGCCATATTCGGGCAGCCGTTTCAGATTACGCGGTGTGCGCGCCGGTGGTTGGCGCAGCGTTTTGAGATGTTGCCGACCGCGCGGCCAGAGACAACCCACCAGGGAAATAAATAACAACAGGTAGATTGCCGAGAACCATACCGATGAGTACACATCGAACATGCCAAGAAAGTCCAGCACCGGCCCGATTTTGGGGTGGTCCTGAAGCCAGTTTTCGACGACGTCGGCACCGGCACGACGCTGCGGGAACAACGAACCAGGTACCGCGGCGACTGCCAGTAGTAGCAACAACATCAGCGCGGTACGCATACTAGTCAATTGTGTCCAGATGAACCGCAGTGTGCCACGGAACCCTAGGGTTGGCAGGTTCGGCTGTGTTTTACTCAAATTGGAAGTGTCACCTCATTGGCAAACCAGCCTTGCAGCTGATTGACCCAGTCGTTCCACAATCCGGTGGCCATGGCCAACCCCAGCAGGATCAGTAGGGCGCCACCGGCACGCATAATAAATACGCGGTGCTTACGGAAAAAAGCCAGCCGTTTCATGCCGCGGGAAAAGCCTAGAGCTAGCAGGATAAACGGTACGCCTAAGCCCAGTGAGTAAATTACGGCTAAAATTCCACCACGCCACATATTATCGGCACCCGCTGTGGACATTGCGATCACCGCGGCCATGGTTGGCCCGATACATGGGGCCCACCCGAGCCCAAAGACCATACCGAGTAATGGTGCGCCCCACAGGCCCGCGGCAGGCTGATATTGCAGCTTTTTATCGCGCTGAAACACTGCCAGACCACCCATGAAAATAATTCCCATGACGATCACGACGCCACCCAATACCTGGGTGAGCCACTGTCCATCGCCTTTGAGCCAGATGAACACGCGATTCAGTAATAACCCAGCGCTTACGAACACGACGGTAAAGCCCAGCACAAACAGTGTGGTGCCGGCAAACATTCGTCCACGTTTTGGGTTATCAACATTGAAACCGGACAGCCCCGAAACGTAGCCGAGATATCCAGGAGCCAGCGGCAGAACACATGGTGATAGAAATGATACGAGCCCGGCCAGTGCCGCAACGGGCATTGCTAACCACATGGACCCATCCAGCGCGATCTCGGCGAACGGGTTATTCATTCATCCACCACATCATTAAGCAGTGATTTTAGTGTCGAGTGTTCTACAGATCCCAGAATGCGCGCAGCCACACGGCCTTGGTCATCTAAGATCAAGGTGGTGGGCACTGCCTGGGGTGGGACGTACTGGGAAAATTCTAACAGGACCTGACCGTCGCGACCCTCAATGGATGGGTAATCGATTTCGAAATTGCGTTCAAAGGCTGCAGCCGTATCGGCAGCATCGCGCACATTGACGCCAACAAAATTGACGTCATCATCAAATTCCTGATGTAAATCAACAAGATCCGGTGCTTCGGCCCGGCAGGGTGCACATGAGGCATACCAGAAATTTACAAGCGTCGGGCCATCAAGAGTATCGGTCGAGATCGTTTTGTCATCGAAGGTTTGGCCCGAAAACTCCACCGCTTCGTCACGTTCTGCCTCAGAGACTTCCATTACCGAACCATCCCCGGCAATGTAGTTTTTACCATCGGAGTTGCCCGCTTGGGCGGCCAATGGGTCATCATCGGAACACGCTGTCAGCAGCCCGGCCCCGGCAAGTGCAAGGCCAATCAGTGCGCGTGCAGTCTTAGTGCTCACCTATTCTCCCTTTCAAATACCGCGCTAGAGTATAGTTTCGGTAACTGAGTGCATCCTGAGTGTTTAGGCACCTGGTAAGGCTGCTGCCTGCTTGCTCAAATGTTTAACAGGCTCACTGTAATGCAATGTTGGCACGCATTGGTCTGGTGCAAATTCAAAGGTCGTAACGGATGCCAACGAGCACTGCCGTTGGCGGGGGTCGTGGGCCAATGGTTTACCTTGCACAGATAGGTTCGTCACCCAGATGGGCAACTGGTGCGAGACCACCACCGCAGAGGCACCTGAACCATAACTACGCATGAGTTCGTCACGTAAATCGTGGATGGTCGCAGCCATACGGGCCACCTGGTTGGCGTATGCTTCACCCCAGGAGGGGCGCAATGGGTTAATTATCAGTGGCCATAGCTTGGGATTACGTAAGCGTCGACGCACATCTGATAAACCTTGGAATTTATTGCCGGCCTCGATGACTCGCTGGTCGGTTCGCACCGGCAGTTGAAACTTCTTGGCTAGTGGCGCCATGGTTTCCTGGGCACGCTTTAACGGTGAAGAGACCAGAATTTTTGGTTTAGTCTCCCATGAATCCGCTAATTCTTGAGCCATTTGTAAACCAAGAGACGATAGCCCGAAGCCGGGTAACCTGCCGTAAAGCACCTTGTCGGGGTTAAATACTTCGCCGTGACGAACCAAGTGAACACTAACTGTCATGGATTCATCTTCGCATAAAGTTCGCCCACCAGATGCGTCGACGTCGTAGCCTAGCTGTTGCTTAAGCTACCGGGTAAGAAATCTCCGGTTTCTGGTAGCTAATCTAGGCCTCTAGACTCGCTAGGATAGAAGAAAACTCCCCCTACGAAAGGCTTGTCGTGGACGACAATAAGCGCGCTGAAGGCCCCGATTATGGGGTACGCCTCACCGGCGATGAACTTGATCAACATCAGCAGAGGTATCAGCAACCAGTCAGCGGCTCGGAATATGGCCCGCAAGGCCCACAGCCTTCAAACGAATATGGGCCTCAGATGCCCCAGGGCAATGTTCCACCCGTGCCGAGCTATCAAGCCTCCGGCGCCTACGGTGGGCCACAACTGCATCCAGAGATGACGCAAGAACCCCAGCGTCCCAAAGTTCTCAATGTTTCGTTTTGGGCCATTGTCGCAGCGGGGCTGTCATATCTTATCTCCCAGCTATTAGTTGTGGCGCTGCCCAACCGTGGCATGAGCGATGAAGATATTAACATGCTGGAATCCATGATGGAGCCAATGCAGGATCAGCTGCCGTACAACAGCATGGAAGCATACATAAACTCTTCGCTGATGACAGCAACCATGATTGGGCAGGCGGTTATTTTCTTTGTCGCCTATATCTTGGTCGGATTAGGGATCCGCAATGGCTGGCGTTCGATGCGGATTTTGGGCACCGTTTTTGCAGTATTGTCACTATTCAATTTTTCATTGGCCAGCCCACTGGTTGCTGTCTTTACAGCTGTGGCGATCATACTGGGCATCTTGGGCATCGTTTATGCTTGGTTGCCCGCCTCCACGGAATACTACCGACAAAAGGCTTGGCAAAAAGCCGCCAAGAAAATCTATCCGAATGCCCCGTCACGATGAAATGCCAAGATCTGCAATTCGGCTGATAGGTCCACAGTTCGTACCACAACGTGTTCGGGCACGTGGAGTCGCCGCGGCGCAAAATTGAGAATACCGGTGATACCGGCCGCAACTAAAATATCGGCCACCTCTTGTGCTTGTGGCCCCGGCACCGTCACGATAGCCAGTTCCATATCGTGATCGGTGCCGATGTCATTAATATCTAAAACCTCGTAACCCTTATAGCTGCGCCCGATTTTCGCCGGGTCATTATCTGCCACAGCGGTAATGTTCATGCCCCGTTGACCGAAACCCTGATAGGACATCAACGCTGCCCCCAGATTGCCAGCACCCACCAGTAAAACACGTCGACCGCTGGCCACACCTAGAATGCGTGCAATGGTGTAGCGCAGTGCTTCAACTCCATAGCCCTGACCAGCTCGTCCACTATGGCCCAGGGCGCTAACATCTTTGCGCGTCAAGGCATCCGAAACTCCCAAGGCTGCCGCCAACTGGGCCGAGGTGACGTGACTAATCTCGTCCAGATGCAACGCTTCTAAGTACCGCAAATACTGCGGGAGTCGTGACAGGGTACGTGCAGACAGTTTTTTTGCCGCAGGCTCTTCGGTCATGCGTCCAAACCTGCTTCAATCATGCGGGCTAATCGGTTGGCGTCGATAACCCAAAAATCGCGTTGCCGGTCGTCAACAAACAAGACCGGGATTTCTTCGGCAAACTGCTCCGCCAAATCAGGATGATCGGTAGTGGAAATTTCTTGCCAATCGATGCCGTATTGTCCGGTGACGTCGTCCATAGTCTGACGAGCAGCAGCACACAAATGGCACTGGGGTTTGGTGAGCAGTTGAAGTTTCATACTGTTTCTTTCGATGATATCGACCAAAAAACAAAACCGCCCGGTAAGGCGGTTCTGCACGGCAAAACGTGTTTCGTTACTCTTCGGTGCCGGTGGCTGAGTCAGTATCCGACACAATGGCCTGCACGGCCTCTTGCGGGACACGGTAGGAACGTCCAAAACGCACAGCGGGCAGGTCACCGGCATGTATCATTCGATAGACCGTCATCCTCGAGACTCGCATCATCTCGGCAACTTCGGTGACCGTCATGAATTTAGCGTTTGCGAAACTCTCCGCCACGTTTAATACTCCTTTAACGTTCCCACTTAGGTCGGGGTTCTACGCCTGAGGGGAAGTTCAGAATGTAGGCGGCAACCACCATCAGACATTAATAATAGCTTACCAATTCGATTTCAAGGCCCTATTAGTCAAACCACGGGTCCAATCCGTGCATTGGAAACACGGCTTTTCGGGTGGCCATAATCGACTGGTCAATCATATCAGCTGGATCATAACCGATCTCCCAAGAGCGCCACCAAACGTCCGCACCGTCGGTCATCGACGCTACCATCTCAGAGGCGTCGTCCAAACTTAGCTCACTGGCGGCCAATTCGCGCCATTGCTGTGGGATTTCGGTCTTGGCGAGGATAGGCGTGCCGGCAGCAATACCGACCAGATGCGCCCAGGCCCGTGGCACGACTTTCATTGGACTGTATCCCCCACCGCCCAGGGCTAACCATTTTCCATCGGCGTAATCTTCTGACCAATCCGAGGCGTCCAGCATCAATTGGCGTTGACCATCGACCGAAAGATTTAAATCCGCCAGTGGGTCATGCCAATGACCGTCGGCGCCGTGCTGGGTGACCAGCACCTGCGGATCAAATGCTCCGAGTAACTGTGGCACAACGGCATGTGCCGCACGCAGAAAGCCGGCGTCACCGACCGAAGCTGGCACCGCAACATTCACCGCGTACCCTTCGGCCTGCGGGCCACCAATATCTTTGGCAAATCCGGTACCGGGAAAAAGCATCAATCCGGTTTCATGGATGGAAATTGTTAGCACCCGCGGATCGTTCCAGAATGCTTGTTCTACACCGTCTCCATGGTGGGCATCCAGATCAACATAGGCGACTCGTTGAGCGCCTTGGTCCAGCATGTACTGGATGGCAATGGCAGCGTCATTATAGATACAAAATCCCGAGGCCGCAGAGCGTTGGGCGTGATGCATTCCGCCAGCAAAATTTACGACACGGTCCACATCGCCAGCCCAGAGTGCTTTGGCCGCGGCCAGCGATCCCCCGGCAATTCGAGCTGATGATTCATGCAGATCGGAAAATACCGGACAATCTTCGGTACCCAAGCCAACAGCTTCATAAACCTCGGCAATATGTGCCAGAGTGGCAGCATCCTGTGAAACCGCATCCGCCGAGGCGGCTTTAACCTGAGCAATATAGTCAATTGAATGTACGCTAGCTAATTGCGCATCGGTTGCAACCGGTGGTTGAATTTGAGTGAGCTTTTGCTCGTCCAAGACTCCCAGCGCTGCTGCCAACCGGTGGGTCAGTTTTAGACGCACCGGATCCATGGGGTGTGTATCTGAGAACCGATATTGTAAAAACGAGTCATCCCACACCAGGGCACTGCGAGGTCCAGCTGTGTTTTCCATCACTGACTAGCGTAGGACGTCGTGTCCTTAGGACTGGCCAACGCAATGTTTATGACATGCTCGGATCCGGACACAGCCGGACAACACTGGTCGCCAGAACAAGAAACGACCAAAATGGGATTCGTGAGGCACTCAGCGTATAGTCCGGGAGCACGGCTCCACCAAAGCGGTGGGCTGACGTTCCTGCGCAGAATTGCGGATCTGGCTACCGGGCGTCCGGCTCGTGCTACCGCTTCGGTATTCGCCCTGGTCATAGCCGTCTTTACGGTGCTTTTGGCCATGCCGTTTGCTTCAGCAGACGGCACGTCTACGCCTTTGGTTGACGCGGCATTAACGGCGACTTCTGCTGTGACAGTTACCGGGTTAACCTCGCTATCAACCGGCGAGCATTTTTCTTTCATCGGCCAGGTGATTATTCTTGCTGGCATTCAACTGGGTGGGTTAGGGATTGTCACCCTGGGAGCCTGGTTGACCATGATGGTATCGCGCCGATTGGCATTGCGTTCGCGTATTTTATCTACCGAGTCGATGGGTGGCGGCACGTTGGGGCAGGTGCCCACGTTGTTTATTACAGTGGTCGTTTTTACCGTCGTGATTGAAGCCGTATTGACGCTGATTTTGCTACCGGTATTCGTGGTGCAACAGGGATGGGGACAAGGCAGCTTTCAGGCTATCTTTTATGCTGTTGCAGCATTTTCCAATGCGGGGTTTACACTAGGCCCAGATGCCATAGAACACCCGGTAGTGATGATGACCGTCAATGTTGGCGTATTCGCTGGGGCCCTGGGGTTTCCGGTGGTGTATATGCTGTACCGGATGCTCTTTCACCGGGCCCGCATGAACCTCCACACCAGATTAACCTTGGAAGTTACTGTCGTGCTGCTTTTTGGGGGCACGGTACTCTTCGCTATTTTTGAGTGGAACAATCCGTCTACGCTGGGCAATAGGGGGGCATTGGAGAAAGTGCATCACGCGCTTTTTGCTTCCGAGATGACACGCTCAGGCGGATTTAATACCTACCCGATGGACGCACAGACGGATCAAAGCCTATTGGTAAGTAATGTTCTGATGTTTATCGGCGGTGGATCAGGTTCGACAGCCGGAGGTATTAAAGTCACAACATTAGCCGTGTTGTTATTAGCGATCCGCACCGAAATTCGTGGTGATGAATTCATCCGAGTGCATCGTCGAGAAATACCAAACGGCACTGTTCGGGTTGCTGTGGCAGTGGTAGCAGCCGGTGCACTGTTAATACTCACCGCTGTTCTGTTCCTGACTGCTGTGACCAGCCAGGATTTGGAAACCACCATTTTTGAGGCACTTAGTGCCTTTGGCACTGTCGGTCTGAGTAACGGGCTGACCGAAGCTGCTACCGAGCCTGGCAAGTGGATTCTGTCTGCTCTGATGTTTATTGGCCGGGTCGGTACCATCACCCTGGCTGCGGGATTGACGGCCCGTCATAAACCCACTGTCTACCGCTTCGCAACAGAAAGGCCCATCATTGGCTAATACAACAGAATCTCCGGTACTGGTTATCGGTCTGGGCCGTTTTGGTTCAGCACTGGCTTACGAACTTGCCGCATCAGGCCAAGACATCATGGCCGTGGAGAAACAGCGCAGCATCGTGCAGCACTATTCGGGTGAGTTTACGTCAGTGATCCAAGCTGATAGCACAGATATCACTGCCTTAGAACAATTGGGTGCCGCACAATTTAGTACCGCCGTTGTGGGGATTGGTTCATCGTTAGAAAACTCAGTACTCACGGTAGCCAACCTGGTGGATCTAGGAGTGGAAACCATTTGGGCAAAAGCCATCACCCACTCCCACGGCACCATTCTGACGCGTATTGGGGCTACCAATGTGGTGTTTCCGGAACAAGATGCCGGCGAGCGCACAGCTCACCTTTTGGCCGGCACCATGCGAAACTTCACCGAATTTTCGCCAGGCTATGCCCTAGCCAACATTACCGTCACGCACGCCCTGACTGAAAAGCCCATAGCTGATCTACGCATCAAAGATCGATTCGAGGTAACGATTGTGGCAGTTGAACGGGAAGACGGCTTCCAAAACCTCTACCCTCACACCCAATTGGAAATCGACGAAAATATTATTGTCGCCGGGCCCACCGACCGGGTCGATGAATTTGCCAAACGGATCTAAAAAACCATCCGCCACAGCGTTACAGTAGGTGTCAGATAGGGAAGGTGGACACATGGTAACGGCAAGCGTGGTGGGTTCTGGCCCCAATGGGCTGGCTGCTGCACTAACGCTGGCGCAAGCTGGCGTTGACGTGACCGTCTATGAAGCCGCCGATACTCCAGGTGGTGGGGCACGGTCTGGCGAGATGACCCTACCGGGGTTATTACATGACCTGTGTTCGGGGTTTCATCCACTGGCTCTCGATACGGCGTTTTCCCATGCGGCCAAGTTGGATGCTTACGGGCTGCAATGGGCCTGGCCGGAAATCCAGTATGCACACCCGTTAGATGATGGATATGGAGCAGCAGCTTACCGATCTGTGGCCGATACGGCCCAGCACCTAAGTGATGCGTCGTGGCAACGAGTATTTGGTTCATTAACCAAACAGTTTCCGGCAAGCTCACGCGATTTTTTACAACCGATGCTACACATGCCAGATGCACCACTACAGTTTGCCAACTTCGGCCTGCGCGCCGGGCTTCCAGCCAAGGTGTTGGCCGCACTGTTGGGCACCGATGCTGCTAAAGCACTGTTTGCCGGTGTGGCAGCGCATGCTTTTCGGCCGCTAGGATCCTTTGGTTCGGCGGCTATCGGGGTTGCATTGACTACCGCTGGCCACACTTACGGCTGGCCGGTGGCCGTGGGCGGTTCACAAGCGATTATCTCCGCCATGCTACAAGCCCTTGAGGCACACGGTGGAACCATGGTTACCGGAGCGCATATTACCTCGATAGAGCAATTGCCAAAGACCGATATTGTCATGTTCAATACCGCCCCGGCGGGCGCGGTAGAAATTCTGGGGTCTCGCATACCCAGTTCTACTGGCAACCAGCTGCAGCGTTTTCGTCATGGCCCGGCCGCAGCCACCGCCAGCCTTGCCGTTGAAGGCGGTATTCCCTGGACTTATGCACCTGCCCGGCGTGCCGGAACGGTGCACGTTGGCGGTTCGCTACCCGAAATTGCTTTCGTGGAACGCCAGATCACCCGGGGCATCATGCCTCGCAACCCATTTGTTTTAGTCGGCCAACAGTCCCTGGCTGACCCCTCACGGACCAGCGGCAATATCCACCCTGTTGAGGCCTACGCACATGTACCTGCCGGGTACCCCTATGATGTAACCGAAGTCATTTTGCAACAAATCCAGCGGTTTGCTCCTGGGGTTCGAGAACGCATCGTTGCCCAAACATCACGTACCGCTTTGGATTTACAAGCAGAGAACCCGAATTTTATTGGCGGCGATATTGCTACGGGTTCGAATGCTTTTACCCAATTGGTATTTCGCCCACGAGCGGCCATCAACCCGTACTGGTTGGGTGCACCGGGTATGTATCTTTGTTCAGCCGCCACTCCCCCGGGTGCTGGGGCCCACGGGATGGCCGGCTATAACGCGGCACAATCTGCACTGACCGAAGCCGGCTTTTAGGCTCCCAGTTCTTCTGAACGCGCCACATTAGCTTTGACTGCATCGACCACAAGTTGATCAAACCCTGCTGCGTCCAAGGATTGCAATGCAGCTTCAGTCACGCCACCGGGAGTAGCAATAGAATCTTCCAGCGCTGTGGGATCCGCACCAGGAGTTTCAAGCATGGTTCCAGCGCCCACGAGAGTCAGTCGGGCAAGTTCCTGTGCAGTAGCAGATTCGAGTCCTAAGGCTGTTCCTGCCTGTGCCAGGGCGTTGGCGAAACGGAACACATAGCCAGGCCCTGAACCTGCGATAGCCGTGACAGCATTAAGCTGATCTTCTTCAACATGGATAACTGTGCCCGAACCGGCAAACACTTTGTCAACGTTTTCCACTTGGTCAGCAGTAACGGTGGCGCCACGTGCCATGGCTACCACACCTTTGCCAACGGTCAGGGCCACGTTTGGCATGGTGCGAATAACCGGTTGTTTCTCCGGTAGGGCGGCCGTCAGGTTCGCCAGGGTGATACCTGCAGCCACCGAGACCACGGTAGCGTGTTTTGGTAGCGCATCTGCGATGCTTCGTGCTGTTTCAACAATGTGGGGTGGTTTTACACCCAGCACCACAATATCCGCATCGGCAACAGCTTGAGCGTTAGCGGCCAACTGGGCTTGCGTGGACAACACTTCGATCCCGAACTCGGTGCTGCGTTGGCTCGCCGAGGTTTGCGACTGGGTGGTGGCGGTGATGTTTTCACGGTCGTAGCCTCCGGCTAACAGGCCCGCTAAAATCGCCGAATTCAAATGTCCCAAACCGATAAAGCAGATGCGCATTAGTATTTTTCTCCTTGGGCGTCGGGGTTGCGGGCAAGGTGTCGCCGCGCGAATTCTAGGGCTTCGATCAACATTTCTTCGCGGTGGCCCGGGTACTTTTGACCACGGGTGGAAACTTCGACACACACGGCACCATCGTAATCACTGGCGGCAATATGATGCAGAGATTCGACAACCCGTTGGTGGACG
>Ga0209487_1002108_pt1 | contig 16367 bp, 14 predicted proteins | sample Poulit2012_FD_187524 | JGI IMG/M metagenome (GOLD analysis project Ga0209487, IMG submission 187524) | Agricultural soil microbial communities from Georgia to study Nitrogen management - Poultry litter 2012 (SPAdes) (version 2) | ecosystem: Environmental > Terrestrial > Soil > Agricultural land...
CCTCGTTCATCACGCGGTCTTTTGAGTTTCGCGGCGCTGCTTGAGCAGCGAACGCAGGGAGGAAGGGAAGTCGCCGGGGCGGCCGAGGGCCGCGGTGAGGCGGTCGAGGTAGATCGCCAAGAATACAACGGCGATACCAGCTTCCACTCCGAGCGGGAGTTTCAGCGTCGAGATCGACTCGACGACGTCCTTACCCAGCCCGTCAAGGCCGACCATTCCGGCAATAACGGCCATCGACAGGGCGAGCATGATCAACTGGTTGATCCCCGCCATGATCGTGGGCACGGCAAGGGGGAGTTGGATTCCTCGAAGGATCTGCCGCGAGGTCGCCCCGAAGGCGTGACCCGCCTCGACGGTTTCGGCGTCGACTTGGCGGATCCCTAACTCCGTCATGCGCACCCCGGGTGGGAGCGAGAAGATGATCGTCGCAACCAGCGCAGGGCCGGCACCGATGGAGAAGAAGGTCACGGCGGGAATGAGGTACACGAACGCCGGCATCGTCTGCATGAAGTCCAAGACGGGCTTGACGATGGCGCTGACCGTGTCGTTTCGCGCGGCCCAGATCCCAACCGGCACCGCGATGATCACCGCGAAGAGGGTCGCGATGATGACCAGTGACATCGTCTGCATCATCGACACCCACTTATCCATCATCAGGACGAGCGCGAACGTGATGACGGTACCGACGGCAAGTTTCCACGAGCGCAGGAACCACGCGATCAGCGCGAAGATCACAATCGCCGGGATCGCGGGGACGGCGAGGAGCACCTCACTGAGCCCCTCGACGAGGAATTTCATCCCGTCTTTGAGGAGATCGAAGAAGGGCTTCCAGTTCTCCTTCAGCCACCGAAATCCGGCGTCGACCCCTTCACCGAGTGGAAAGCGGGGGAGGAAGTTGTCTTCAGGATTCATTTGCGCTCACCTCCGGTCGTTCCGTTTCCATTCGGCTTCATCAGCGGCTCCTCCCCGTTGTGTGGGACGTCGGCGATGACGACGTTGTCTTCCTCGGGTTGATGAGTGCCGGCTGCGGTTAAGAGGGTGACTCGGGGGATCACCCCGGAGAACTTGCCCTGGTCGTCAACCACGATGATCGGGCTGGAGTACTGGGCCGAGAGTGCGAAGAGGTCCGATACGGGAGTTTCCTCGCGGACGACCGGCATCGGGTCGTCTTCCCGCCATGGCAGCTCCGTGGCGCCCCGCTGAACGGCCTCGGCGATGTCGTCCTCCCACACGATCCCGTGCGGGGTGCGATCGGGGTTGAGCGCGAGCAGCCAAGAGTTCTGGGTCTCGCGAAGGAGCCGGTGCGCCGAGCGCGGCCCTTGCCCCGCGCCGAGCGTGGAGGGGGGTTGTTCCATGATCGCGGAGGCGGTGAGGACCCGCGCGTGGTCGACATCCGAGATGAACCGGGCGACGTAGTCGTTGGCGGGCTCCATGAGGATCTGCTCGGACGTGCCGATCTGCACGATCCGGCCTGAGCGCATCACCGCGATCCGGTCGCCCAGGCGCATGGCCTCGTTGAGGTCGTGGGTGATGAAGACGATGGTCTTGCCGAGCTGTTGTTGAAGCTCGATGAGCTGGCTCTGCATTTCGCGCCGGATCAGCGGGTCGAGCGCGGAGAATGCTTCGTCCATGAGAAGGATCTTCGTGTCCGCGGCCAGGGCGCGGGCGAGGCCGACGCGCTGCTGCATTCCCCCGGACAGCTGGGAGGGCAGGTGGTCGTCCCAGCCTTTCATGTCCACCATTTCGAGGGCCCTGCGCGCCCTGTCAACCCGCTCGTCGCGCTCGACGCCTTGGATCTGCAAGCCGTAAGCAGCGTTATCCAACACGGTGCGGTGGGGGAGAAGGGCGAAGTGCTGGAAGACCATCGAAATGTTCTTCTTGCGGGTCTCCCGCAATTCCGCGGCGCTGATCTTCGTGAGATCCTTGCCGCCGATCTCGATCGAGCCCGCGGTCGGGGTCCACAGGCCGTTGAGCATCCGGATGAGCGTCGACTTCCCGGAGCCCGACAGCCCCATGACGACGAAGATCTCGCCGTCCTCGACCTCGAAACTGGCATCGATAACCGCAGCGGTTCCGTACTCTTTAACGTCATCAGCAGTTGCGCCAGAGCGTAGTTTGGGGAGGGCTTCGGCTGCGCGTCGGCCGAATACCTTATATGCGTTTTTGACGGTGATTGCCGTCATGATCCTCCAAAGTCTTGGTTCAGCTGTGGCAGGCTAGGGCGGTCGTAAAGCAAGACGTAAAATTCCAGCGAAGAACCGCGAACTAATCAAGGTTGTCGAAAAAATTGGCAAAACTCTACTCAGGTAGGCCTGGATTGTCCGCATGGAGACGGTATGTTTTGTAGACAATCGTCTCTGGCCAGCAATAATGTTCGTTTTATGGCGTTACCGCATTGTGATGCGGCGGACGTCACGCAACGCGCTCATCTCGAAATGTGAGACGATGTTTCGCTTGCGGCATTCCGTTGATGCGGCGTGTCGAGGCCGTAGGGAAGGGTGGCCGATACCCGGCTGCGGAGCCGTTCCTGAGTGCTGCGGCTGTTTCGATACTCGGTGTCACGGCGGATGACGAGGACCGCCGCGAGGAACCGTTCTGGATGGGTGGGTGGGGGCGACGGGCTCACGTAGGGCCCGATCTCTGCGGCAAGGCTGCGGCTGAACTGTTCTCGGTGGGCAGGTTCAAGGTCACTTGCGGTGTTGAGGAATTGCCGGGCTCGCCAGGCGAGGGTGCCGGGCAGGCGGGAGACGTCGGCCTGCCGTGCCCAAGAGGAGAGTTCGAGTGGCATGATGAGCGGCGGGGGGAGCTGCGCGCCGGAATTGAGGGAAACCGGATAGGTGCCCGCGAGCAGGTCACCCAGGCGCTTGTGCCGCACGTTCGCGATGGTCACGATGAACGCGATAGAGCCGAAGGTCATGTAGATCTCGAACAGGCCGGCGAGTGACCGGATGATCGCATGCCGGAACCGGATCGCACCGCCGTCATCGCGGACGATCTGCACTCCGAGCGCCCACCTTCCCAGCGAGCGCCCCTGGGTCACGGTTTCCACGACCGCGGGAATGAGGACGACGGCGAGCACGAGCGCGAGGATGACGTACGTCGCCGCGGCCTCGGGGTCCAGCGAGCCCACCAAGCTCAGGAAGACGAGTGCCGCCATCGCTACGCCGATGCTCAAGAACAGGTCGATGATCCCGGCGGCGATCAGTTGGACGGGGCTCGCCGGTTGAATCTTGAGGGCGACCGCCTCGCCGGTGATCACCTGATCGGTTTCGTATATCCGCTCCGGGATGTCCTCGCCCTGGGGGCGGGGGAAGGCGTGCACGGCCCGGGTCTTCGGCGCGACAGGTTCGCTCATATATGGCAGGGTAGCCCGTGTGGATGTAGACGCGCTTGTTGCCCTCCGTTCCCAGGAGTGGAATCGCCTCGAGGAATTGGCGGGTCAACGCCGACTCACCGGGGAGGAGGCCGACGAGTTCGTTCGGCTGTACCAGCAGACAGCGGCCGACCTGTCGACCCTGCGTTCCCTCGCCCCCGAGCCGGTGCTCGTCGACCGGCTCTCCAACATCCTCAGCCGCTCCCGCGGGCGTTCCACCGGGGCGCGGGAGGTCAACCTCGGCGCCCTGAGCCGGTTCTTCCTCATCTCCCTTCCCGCGGCGTTCTACCGGGTGCGGTGGTGGACGATCGCCGTGATGATCGCCTTCTGCGTCATCGCCGCCTTTTACGGGGCGTGGGTGTACCACACCCCCGGAGGGCTCGACACGATCGCGAGTCCGGTGCAGCGGGCCGACTACGCCAACCAGGCCTTCGAATCGTATTACTCCAACCTCTCCGCCCCGGACTTCACGCAAGTGGTGTGGGTGAACAACGCCTTCATCGCCGCGCAGATGGTCGCCTTCGGGGTGACGGGGATCTATCCGATCTACGCGATCGTGCAGAACGCCGTCGCGATCGGCGGGGCGGGGGCGATGATGGCGGAAGCGGACAAGCTCGACCTGTTCTTCTACCTCATCCTGCCCCACGGGCAGCTGGAGCTCACCGCGATCTTCATCGCCGGGGGAGCGGGCCTGAAGATCTTCTGGGCATGGATCTCCCCGGGCGCGCTCCCGCGTGGGCAGGCGCTCGCAGCGGAGGGGCGCTCCCTCATCACCGTCGCGCTCGGGCTCGTCATCGTGCTCGGCGTCTCCGGTGTCGTGGAAGGGTTCGTTCCCCGCACTTCCTTGCCGGTGGCGGTGAAGATCGCGATCGGTACCCTCGCCCTCGCCGCCTACTGGGTCTACACGATCGTGCTGGGTCGGCGAGCGGTCGCCCTCGGTGAAACCGGGGACCTGCTCGATGAGGAGCGCGGCGCTACCCGCGTCTGGGCGCTGTAGCGGCCCCGGGCTAGAGTTTCCCGGCGGCCTTCAACTCCAAGTACCGATCGGCAACCCGCGGTGCGAGGTCGCCGGGATCGGTCTGGATGACGTGGCTGCCGGAGGAGGTGAGGAGGGTCTCCACCTGCAGTCGGTCGGCCTCCGCGCGTGCGGCGGCGGCAGCGATGTAGACGTCCTCCGTGGTTTCCCGACGACGGCGCAGCTCCCCTTCAACGGGATCGGTCGCGCTGGCAACGATCACCTGGTGGCGGGCCGCGAGCGTTTGAGCCGCGGTGATGAGGCCGCTGCTGAGCGAGCTCGGGTCGACCGCGGTGCACAGCACGACGAGGGCCCGGCCGGTGAGCTGCCCCAGCACCGTGCGGGTGATCAGCGGCCAATCCGGCTCGGTGAGTTCGGCCTCCAGTGGTCCCAGCGCGTCGGCGAACGCCGCCATGGTGGCCGCGCCTCTGCTTTCACTCACTCGCGCCCGGATCTGCCGGTCGGCGGCGATGGCGTCGACCTGATCCCCGGCATGGTTGGCGAGGGCGGCCATGAGCAGCGCGGTTTCAATTCCGGCGTCGAGGCGGGTCTCCTCCTGCAGGCGAGCCGCGGCGAGGCGGGAGGTGTCGAGCACGATGAGGACCCGCCGGTCACGTTCGGGGCGCCAGGTGCGCACCACGAGTTCTTGGCGGCGAGCGCTTGCGCGCCAATCCAGCGAGCGCACGTCGTCGCCGTCGACGTAGTCACGCAAGGAATCGAATTCGGTCCCCTCCCCTCGCACGAGCAGGGAAGTCTGCCCATCCAACTCCCGCAGTCGGGCGAGGCGGGAGGGCAGGTGGCGGCGGGCTTTGAACTCCGGCAGCACCTGCATCACCGCCGGGGCGGGCACGGTGGTCTGCCGCCAGGCGAGCCCGGCCGCCGATCGGGCACGCAGAACAAGGCGATGCGCGTGCAGATGCCCGCGCCGGCGAGGATGGAGGACGGTGGTGATCGTACGGGCGTGGCCGGGGGCGAGGTCGATGCGGTGCTCGTTGCGAAGCGCGCCCGCGGAGGGTTGCCAGGAGTCGCGGATCCGGCCGCGGATGCGCCTCGTGCTCGTGTTCCTCACCCGGATCGTGTGGGCGTGTGTCTGTGAGAGCCGGACGGCGGGAATGCTCGCCCGCTGCGCCGTGAACCGGCGCGGGAGGAACGCCCAGTCGACCAACGCGGCGACGATGACCGCCGCCGTCCAGGCGAGCATCAGCCACGGGTTCCGGGTGAGGAAGGTGGCGAGGGCGCCCACGCCGATGAGCGCTACGGAGCGGCCGGTGAGGATCATCGCGGAACAGGCACCGTCGAAAGGATCGAATCGAGAAGTGATTCCACGTTCACGCCCTCGAACTGGGCCTCGGCGCGGAGCTGCACCCGGTGGCGCAGCGTGGGGTGGGCGAGCGCTTTGACGTCGTCGGGGGTGATGTAGGAGCGACCGTTGAGCCATGCCCACGCCCGGGAGGTGGCCAGGAGCGCGGTCGCACCGCGGGGGGAGACCCCGAGCTGCAGGGAGGGGGAGGTGCGCGTGGCTTGCACGATATCGACGATGTAGCCCAGCACCTCCGGCGCGGCCTGAACGTTCTCGACCTCGCCCTGGGCCACGTGCAGATCCGCAGCGGAGGCCACCGCTCGCAGGCCCGCTTCGGTGAGGTTGCGGGGGTTGAACTTCTGGGAGTGTCGGGTGAGGATCTCCACCTCCTCCTCCCGGCCGGGTAGGGGAACGAGCAGCTTGAGTAAGAAGCGGTCGAGTTGCGCCTCGGGCAGCGTGTAGGTGCCTTCGTACTCGACGGGGTTCTGGGTGGCAATCACCATGAACGGATCCGGCAGCGGCATCGTGCGCCCATCCACGGTGACCTGGCGTTCCTCCATCGCTTCCAGCAGGGCTGACTGCGTCTTCGGCGGCGTCCGGTTGATCTCGTCGGCGAGCATGAGGTTGGTGAACACCGGGCCTTGACGGAACGTGAAGTCGGCGGTGCGCGAGTCGTAGACCAACGATCCGGTGACGTCGCCGGGCATGAGGTCGGGGGTGAATTGGACGCGTTTCATCTCCAGTTGCAGCGAGGCGCCCAGCGAGCGAACCAGGAGCGTCTTGGCGACCCCGGGCACCCCTTCGAGGAGCACGTGCCCCTGGCAAAGGAGGCCGATGACGAGACCGGTGATCGCGGCGTCCTGCCCCACGATCGCCTTACCGATTTCGTTTCTTACCCCTGCGAGGGCATCCCGCGCGGCAGGAGGTGTGGAAGTGGTCATAACTGTTCAACCTCGTCTTCTAGTGCATCGAGTGATAGGGCCAGAGCCTGGAGTGAGCGTGCGTCGTTCGGTGGCGGACCGTACAGCAGAGCCTCGACCTCCGCCGCGGGCCGGCGCGCGGCCCGGGCGACCTGTGCGGTGACTTCCCCGGCGGTGGCGTGGGCAGGCAGACCGATCCGTGGTGCGAGGCGTTGCAGGGTGCCCAGCCGGAGGGCGGTGGCCGTGTGCGCGAGGTCCCCCGACCGGCGGTACAGGTGCCCCCGCCCCACGGTCGTTTCCGAGGCGTTGACGAGGACGGGGAGCGGCTCTCCAGAAAGCTTCCCGAACCTCGGGCCGCGCCACCAGATCGCGGCGATGAAGAGGCAGCCGATGATCGCCCAGAGCCAGGTGAGGGAGAAGTCCTCCGCCGTGCCGGTGGCCCCGTAGGTGTCGTCAGCCGAACCCACGAGCCACGTCATCTGCGGCGCCTCCCCGAGTACGCGGACGGCGAGGGCGGCGTTCGCCGAGCTCTGCAGGTGCTCGTTGAACACGACGTCCTTGGGAAGGATCGTGCCGCGGGCGCCGTTGTCGCGCTCCCACGTGAGCACGAGCCCGTGGTCGGGGCCGGGGAAACATGCGCTCGCCTCCGGTGCGGTGAGCAACGGGCTCGCGGAGTCGATCGGGCCGGCCGCTGCGCGAAGGTCGTCGCAGCCGGGTTGGAGCGTCTCCTCATCGCGATCGACCCGCGCCGTTTCCACGTCGTCGAGGAAACCCGGCACGGACTTCGTCGCGCCGATGAGCACCGTGTCCAGGGCGCGCTCTTCGAGGGCGTGCAACTGGTGGGTCGACAGGAGGTGGGCGTTGCTGACGACGAGGAGGTCGGTGTCGGCGGCAAGTGCCGAGGAGACCGAGCGGACCACCTTCACCTCCGCGCCATGGTCGCGAAGGATCTCAGCGATCGCCATCGCGCCGTCCGGGTCGGGGTTCTCGGGGTCCCCCTCCGCGCCGCGCATGTACGTGGGTGGGCGGAAAACCACCGCGATGAGGGCGAGCAGGAGCACGCTCGCGCCGATGATGATGAGAGGCGTGCGCCGCGATGTCGAACGCGGGGCAGCGTCGGCGGGCGCGGCGCTCATGCGGGCTCCATCGCTCGCGCCGGTTGGGCGTCCTTCAGATCCCGCTCAAGATCGCGCAGCGCGATGTACTGGGCGTGGGTTGCAGGTCGGTTGCCGTACAACGCTTCGTTGAACGAGTCCGCGCCGCGGTGCAGCGGTTCGCTTCGCTGTGGGAACACGAGGGCGGCGGTGCCCGCCACCTCCATCGCCGTCATGCCCCGCGTGGTCTCCAGGAGCCCGCGTTCCTCCAACGCCCGAACGGTCGCTCGGAACTGCTCGATGACGGCGAGGGTGAAGTCACCGCCCGTTGCCGCCGTGTGGGCGGCCTCCCGCAGCTGCGCAGCGGAGCGAGCGTCGTCGTCCTGCCACATGGCGCCCGGGGTGTCCGCGGCGCGGCGCCGGCGGATGGGGCCGCTGAGGGTGAGCGCGAGGATGATCACCGCAGCCACGAGCGTGAGGATGATCAACGGCACGAACGCCGGGCCGAGTCCGCTGCCTAGGGACGTTATTTTTTCCAATAGCTCCAGGAACTTCTCCCACAGCCACTCCCAGAAGGAGGGTGCGCTCGAGTAGACGCTGCGGGAGAGTTCCTCGCGCGCCCACTCGGCGGCCTCCTCGGAATCGGGCACGAGTGGAGGGGCGAATGCGGGCATGGGCGAAGGAGTGAGCAAATGGGCCTATTGCGCCGCGGCGGCGAGTTCGGCGGCGAGACCTTCCCGGCGGATCCGGATGTCGATGTACAGCAACGCGAGCACCCCAGCGGTGAACGGCGTCACGAGTGTGGAGGCGATCGCCGTCGAGATTCCTTGCACGATGAGCATGCCGGTGGGCGGCAGGAACAGGGCGGCGAATCCCGCAGGCATCCCGATGAGGTAGGAGACTCCGACACCGATGAGGGTGGTGAGCAGATAGATCCCCATCACGCGCCAGAAGAACGGCTTGGCGAGCTGCCAGGATCGGCGCAGCCCGGTGATCACACCGGAGCGCTCGAGCATGAGTGCCGGGGTCGCCAGCGCTGTTGCGGTGATGACGAACAGGATCCACCCGAGGCTGACGAGGAGGGTGATGAGCCCGAACAGCACGGTCAGGCCCACCGATCCCGTTGTGCCGATCCCAACCGTGATCACGACGAACACCAGGGGCACCACGGCGGTGATGACGGCGACGAGGAAAACTAATCCGAGCAGTCGAAGTAGCTGCCCCTTGGCCTGATCCCATACCTGCCCCAGGCTCGGTTTGAAACCCAGCACCGCCTGACTCACCGCGAGGGTGAGGATCCCGTTGAGGATCGTCGACCCGATGAAGGTGAGTACGGCGCTCAGCAGAACCGGCAGCAGGGAGCGGCTGAACATGTTGACGAGGTCGCCCTCGAACTGGGCGTCGAATGCGGCCGGGTCGTCTTCCACCATCTCCAGGAGGGAGAAGTAGTCATTGAAGAACGAGGCGGACAGGACGGTCTGCAGGATCGTCATTGCGGTCACGACGACACCGGCGAAGACGAACATCACGAGCGGGTTCGTACGCATCGCCTTGAACGCCCCGTCATAGATCTGCCCGAGCGCGAGGGGCTGCAGCGGAATGATCCCCGGCTGGGCCCGGATGAAATTGCTCTCCGGCGGAGGGGCGCCGTACTGGCCCGGTTGGTACTGACCCGGTTGGTAGTGGCCCGGCTGCTGGCCGGGGTGGCCGGGCGGCCCGCCCTGGGCGAAGTCACCGGAAGGTTGGTCGGGGTGCGCGCCCGGATCGGGGGTGGGGGAGTAGCCGCTACCGCCGGGCGCCCCCCAGTCGCCACCGGGAGCGCTCCAGTCCGAGCGACCCGTGTCGCCAGAATCGGGTGGGTTAGTCATTAACCATCCTTGTCGGTGTCGCACTACGGCCATACTGCCACGGCCAGATCGTTCCGGTTTCCCGGAACAGGCACAACCTTACCTGTTCAATAAAATCTCTCACATTTGCGGCCCAGCACGGGTAATCACGACAAATTGCGCCTATTAATGCCACGATAGGCACATGAGTGCACGTGTCTTGGTTGTTGACGACGATGCAGCGCTGTCGGAAATGATCGGCATCGTGCTGGAGTCTGAAGGCTTTGAAGCCGTGTTTTCTGCTGATGGGACGACGGCGATGGAAGCTTTCCGCCAGGCCCAGCCCGACCTGGTTCTCCTCGATCTGATGTTGCCGGGGATCGATGGGATCGAGGTGTGTAAACGCATCCGCGCCGAATCCGGTGTGCCGATCGTCATGCTCACCGCCAAGTCCGATACTGCCGATGTGGTCCTCGGCCTCGAGGCGGGGGCCGATGACTATGTGCCCAAGCCGTTCAAGCCGCGCGAGCTCGTTGCGCGGGTACGGGCCCGGCTGCGCCGCCACGACGACGAAGAAGCCGAGATCCTCCACGTCGCGGATCTGACGATCGACGTCGCCGGGCACCAGGTCACCCGCGGTGAGGAACGCATCAGCCTCACCCCGCTGGAATTCGATCTCCTCGTCGCTCTTGCCCGGAAACCCTGGCAGGTCTTCTCCCGCGAGGTTCTCCTCGAGCAGGTGTGGGGGTACCGACACCAGGCCGACACCCGGCTGGTCAACGTGCACGTACAGCGGCTCCGGGCGAAGGTGGAACGCGATCCGGAGCGGCCCGAAGTGGTGCTCACAGTTCGAGGCGTGGGGTACCGGGCCGGTGCGCAATCGCAGTAGACCGCGGGCATCGTGACTTTCTCCAGCGCTCGCGCGCGGCTGCGAGGCAGGCTCCGATGGCTGCTGATGTTGTGGCGCTCCAGCCTGCGCCTACGGGTGGTGTCGATGACGGTCGCGGCGGGAGTGATCGCCTTGTTCGCCCTCGGTGCGGTGCTCTCGGGGCAGGTGCGCGACGGGCTCTTCGATGAGCGCCTGGAGCAAGTGCTCGCTGATGCCGCACTGCGTGCTGACTCCGCCCAGCGGCGCTTCGATGCGGCGACGGCGAACTCCACCCAGGAAGTCCAACAGCTCGCCAACGACACCGTCCGCGCCTCCCAGGAGACCGCCAGCGGCACCGCCGCCGTGGTGCTCCTGCGCTCGGAGCAGAGCACCGGACCGATCCACATCGTTCCCACGGCCACCGACATCACGCTCCGCGACGTCATCAGCCCAGAACTGCGCGCGCAGGTGGAGGAGCAACAGTTCCAACAGTGGCAGTCGGTCGAGGTGCCCGCGGGAGAGGAGATGGAGCCGGCGCTCGCCGTCGGCACGGTCGTGCTGCTTCCCGGCGCGGGGGAACACGAGCTGTACTTCATCTACTCGTTGAAGGCAGAAACCGAGACCCTATGGATGGTCCAACGCGCCCTCATCATTGGCGGGTTCGCCCTCGTGTTCGCACTCGTGCTCATGACGTGGTACCTCGCCCGGCAGGTGCTCGACCCCGTGAAACGGGCCTCGCGGGTGGCCGCGCGGCTCGCTGCCGGGGAGCTCTCGGTGCGGATGGGCGCGCACGGCCAGGACGAACTCGCGCTGCTGGGCCGGTCGTTCAACGACATGGCACAGAACTTGCAGGATCAGATCGAACAGCTCGCGGAGCTATCGCGAATGCAGCAGCGCTTCGTCTCCGATGTCTCCCACGAACTGCGCACGCCGCTGACGACCATCCGGATGGCCGCCGAACTGCTCTACGACACCCGCGACAGCCTCGACCCCAGCCAGCAACGCTCGGTAGAACTCCTGCACGACCAGCTCGACCGGTTCGAACTGCTCCTCGCCGACCTGCTCGAAATCTCTCGATTCGATGCCGGCGCCGTGGAACTCGATACCGAACAGGCGGAGATGCGGGACGTCGTCGACACCGTCGTCGCCCTCACCGACCCCATCGCTCGCGAACGTGGTTCGGAACTGAGCGTTGCGATGCCGACCGAACCGATCAGCGTCGAGATCGACCGCCGCCGGATCGAACGGATCATCCGCAACCTCGTCATCAACGCGATCGAGCACGGTGAGGGCAAACCCATCGAGGTCGAACTCGCCGCCGACGACACGGCCCTCGCGCTCGTCGTCGCCGACTCCGGGGTGGGAATGACCCCGGTGGAGGCCGAGCACGTGTTCGACCGGTTCTGGCGCGCGGACCCCGCTCGAGCCCGAACGCTGGGCGGAACGGGGCTCGGGCTGGCGATCTCGTTGGAAGACGCCCACCTGCACGGGGGCAGGCTCGAGGCGACGGGAACGCCCGGGGAGGGCGCCCGCTTCCGCCTCACCCTTCCCCGTAGGATCGGAATCCAGATCACCCATTCCCCGCTGCCGCTGCGGCGCGAACCCCCCGCGCTGCCCGCACCGGCGGAGGAGGACCCGACCGGGCCTGCGGCCTTGCCGACGTTGAAGGAGGACCTATGAGACGCGCCCTCCCCGTGCTCGTGGCGCTTGCGCTCCTCGCCGGCTGCGTCGGCCTCCCGACGGACGGACCGGTCCAAGAGGGTCTGGAACGGGCCCCCGAACCGGAAGGAATTGTGTTCCTCGCCCCGGACCCGCGCCCCGGGGGAGATCCCGAAGAAATCGTTTCCGGGTTCCTCGACGCCGCCACCGCCGGGGTCGCCGACCGTTTCGAGACGGCCCAGAAATACCTCACCGACTCCGCGCGCAGGACGTGGATCCCCGGGGCGGGGGTGACCGTGTATGCGGGCAACACCCCGCCGGAGGTGCAGGAGGACCGCCCGGGGAGGGTGACCGTCACCGTGCCCGTGGCCGGCTTCGTCGATGCGCGCGGAACCTACACCGAGGAACCCGCCGACACCACGAAGTCCTTCCGTTTCCAACTCACCCAGGTCGATGGCCAATGGCGGATCACGAGCCTCGATGACGGCGTGCTCATCTCGGCCGTGAACTTCGGCACCCAGTACCGGCAGGTCCCGCTCGCGTTCTTCTCCGCCGACGGCGAATACATCGTTCCCGATACCCGGTGGTTCCCCGAGCAGAACTCCGCCTCCTTCGCCGTCAGAGCGCTCTTGGATGGGCCCGCCCAGTGGCTCCTGCCGGGGGTGATGACGGCGATCCCGCCGGGTACCTCCGCCGATCCCGTCAGCGTCTCCGATGGCACGGCCGAGGTGATCCTCTCCCAAACCGCCCTCGCCGCCTCACCCGAGGACCGAGCGATGATCGTCGCGCAACTCGAGCACACGCTCACCCAGCTCCCGCAGGTGCGCCGGGTGCGCGCCCTCGCCAACGACATCCCACTCCTCGACGGCAGCCATGGTCTCAACCCGATCTCCGATCCCTCCGTCGGGCACACCCCGCTCATCCTGCGCAGCGAGGACGTCGCGACCACCTCCGGCGCCGCGATCACCCCGCTCGAGGGGATCCACCGCGACCCCGGCGCGGACTACACCGCCCTCGCCGTCCCCTACACCGACATCGAGGACGGCGACCTCCCCCTCGTCGCCCGCATCGGTGAGGAGATCGTCGCGACCCTGCCCCGGCAGGGAGAGGAACCGGCGCACCTCATCGAAGGGCGCGGGCTGCTCGGACCCTCCTATGACCCATTCGGGTGGGTCTGGTCCGGGCCGAAGGACAGCGACGGCACCCTCGTCGTGGCTGACCCGATCTCCGAAACCGTCTCCACCGTTTCTGCTCCCGCGCTCGAAGACAACCACGTGCGCCGGGTCCGCATCTCCCGGGACGGCTCGCGGATCGCCTTGATCCAAACGATCGGGGAGGAGACCGCCATCCAGGTCGCCATGGTGATTCGCGACGAGGACGGCACCCCCACCGCGGTCTCCGAACCGGTTGCCGTGGGCGCCTCCGTCTCCGACGCGACCGACCTCACCTGGGTCGATTCCGTCACCCTCGGGGTGCTCGGGCGCAGCGAGGGCGGTGCCCCGAGCGTGCACACCGTCCCCCTCGGCGGCCCCTCGGTGGCGTTGCTGTCCGTGCCGGATGCGTCCTTGCTCACCAGCGGCCGGGGAGAGCGGGAGCTCTGGGTCGCCACCGAAACCGGGGAAGTGTTCAACCGCGCGGGAAACGGTTGGCGCCGGGTGGGCGAGGAGAGCGACGCGATCGCGATCGCCTTCCCGGGCTAGCGCCGTTCCTCCACCGTCCACAGGCGTCGGAGCCGTCCACACCACCAGCGCCGTGCCGCCCGGCACGGGCCCCGCGGCCGGTACGTTCACGTGCATGCGCCAACTCCTCCTGCCCACGTGGTGCCCCGGCTGCGGGTCGGCGGGGGTCTCACTGTGCCGGGAGTGCGCGGAGCACTTCACCCACTGGTTCCGAGCCGAATCCGCTGCGGATGCGCTGCCGCCGGGCATCCCCGTGTGGGCCGCCGCGGCCTACGCGGAGGAGGCGGCGCGCATCGTGATGGCCTGGAAGTCCGGGCACCGCCCCGACCTGCAGGGGCCCCTGCACCGCCTTGCCCGGCACCTGGGGGCGCGGTTCGGGCGGTCCCGGCGGCCGGGGGCGCCGCTCGTCGTCGTACCTGCTCCCTCGGGTTGGCGCCGACGCTGGCGGGGGAACGAGGTCGTTGCCCCATTGGCGCGGGAACTCGCCGCGGGGCTCCATGCTGTTGGCGTGCCCGCCCGGAGCGAGGCGGTGTTGCAGCGGCGCGGCGGGGGCCACCATCACCTGGGCAAGGCGCAGCGGCGCCGGGAGCGCGCCGCGGCGATCTCGCTGCGTCGAGGTGGTTCGAGGCGCCCGTGGGAGCCGGGCGCTCAGGTGCTGCTCGTCGACGACGTGCTCACCACGGGGGCGACCCTCGCCGCGAGCGCGGCCGCCGCGGCGCAGCTCGGGCCCGTTATTGGGGCTATCGTCCTAGCGGCAACCCCAAAGCCGGTGTACCGGGAATAGCACCGGGCGATATCGGTGCGGGTATTTTCGCCAAAACGTGAGAAAGATGTGCACCCGGGGTCGGGATCTACTAACGTTTGTGTCACGGGCAGCTCCTGCCCCCCTCTGACGATTTGGAGGTGATTCCCCTAGTTAGCGCAGGTGGAATCACCTGCGGCCTGTTCCAAGAACTCAGCAGTTCTTAGCATTTTTACTCCCCTGGAGGTCGTCATGGAAATCGTGGTCGTTGGACGTCATACCGAGGTCTCTGACCAATTCCGCCGTCACGTGGAAGACAAACTGGGCAAGGTAGCTCAGCTCTCTCCCTACGCGCAGCGAGTGGACGCGGAAATTACCCATGAAAAGAACCCGAGGCTCGCGGATCGAGCCGAACGTGTTGAACTTACCGTCCGTGCCAAAGGGCCCGTGGTGCGCGCCGAGGCAAGCGCATCCGATCGGTATGCCGCGTTGGATCTTGCGACCACCAAATTACTCGAACGATTACGCCGCGCCCGGGACCGGCGCAAGCAGCACCACCGCCGCGCGGCCGTGCCGATCCCTCAGGAGCTGCCCGAGGATCTCATGCCGGACGCCGAACCCGCCCCGGTGGAGGAGGAACAGGCCCCCGCGGTGCCGACCGAGCCCGGCGTGGCGATCGAAACCCAGCTGGGGGACTCCCCGGTGGTCATCCGGCAAAAGGTGCACCAGACCACGCCGATGAGCGTCGACCAGGCCCTGAGTGAAATGGAACTCGTGGGGCACCCGTTCTTCCTCTTCATCGACGAGGAAACGAGCCAGCCCTGCGTGGTGTACCACCGCCATGGGTGGACGTACGGGGTGATTCGCCTCGCGGTGGAAACCAACTCCGTAGCCGGATAGACCCTCCCCTTCCTGGCGGCGCGAGCGATGGTGCTGGCGCCGCCAGTTCCATGGGAGGAACCGATAGTTACGCGCATCGTGAAGCGCAGGAGCGGAAAAGTGCCCGCGCCGGTGATCTCACGTACCATGGTAGGCGCGTGATCGGCCGGTCACGCGGTTATCAAACGAGGAGAAGAGAGCCCGTGTCGATTCTCGACAGGATCATGCGCATTGGTGAAGGGAAAACCCTCCGGCGCTTGCAAGGTCTCGCCGAACAGGTGAACCGGCTCGAAGAAGATATGCAGGCGCTCAGCGACGGCGAGCTTCAAGGGGAGACCGAGAAGTTCAAGGCCCGGCTTGCGGACGGCGCCACGCTGGATGGTCTCCTGCCCGAGGCGTTCGCCGTCGTCCGCGAAGCAGCGGTACGCACGATCGGGCAACGGCCCTACGACGTGCAGATCATCGGCGGCGCGGCCCTGCACACGGGCGCGATCGCGGAGATGAAGACCGGTGAAGGTAAGACGCTGGTGGCCACGATGCCCTCCTATCTCAACGCGCTCACCGGCAAAGGCGTGCACGTCATCACCGTCAACGACTACCTGGTGAAGTACCAGGCCGAACTCATGGGCCGGATCTATCGCTTCCTGGGACTGAGCGTGGGCACGATCGTCTCCGGGCAGCGCCCGGCCCAGCGGCGCGAGGAGTACGCGGCCGACATCACCTACGGAACGAACAACGAGTTCGGGTTCGACTATCTGCGCGACAACATGGCCCTGTCGCTCGAGGACTGCGTGCAGCGCGGGCACAACATGGCGATCGTGGATGAGGTGGACTCGATCCTCATCGACGAGGCACGGACCCCGCTCATCATCTCCGGGCCCGCCTCCGGAGACGTGAACAAGTGGTACACCGAGTTCGCGAGGGTCGCCCGCCGGCTCCGGAAGGATGAGGACTACGAGGTCGATGAGGTCAAGCGCACCGTGGGTGTGCTCGAGCCCGGGATCGAGAAGGT
>Ga0209487_1002111_pt1 | contig 16358 bp, 14 predicted proteins | sample Poulit2012_FD_187524 | JGI IMG/M metagenome (GOLD analysis project Ga0209487, IMG submission 187524) | Agricultural soil microbial communities from Georgia to study Nitrogen management - Poultry litter 2012 (SPAdes) (version 2) | ecosystem: Environmental > Terrestrial > Soil > Agricultural land...
CGGGCCCCTTGATATCGCCCGCAAGCAAGCTTTCAGGAGCACAAGGCGGCGACAAGGTCGTGTGGTGCTCTTGCTGTGGCCTGCATGTGTATCGATGTCGATGTTACCTATTTAGTTTTATCCAGTTTTATTCAGAACTAGCCAAAGGAGTTTCAACCCATGCAGTTGGCGCCTTATGCTTGCCACCCCGATCACTCACGGGGCCGTCGCTACCAAGAGCCCGCCCCCCAAGAGCGCAATGCCTTTCAACGCGATCGGGATCGTATTATCCACTGTAATGCTTTTCGACTGCTGGAATACAAGACCCAGGTGTTTATTAACCATGAGGGCGATCTGTTCCGCACGCGCTTGACGCACAGCATCGAGGTGGCACAAATTGCCCGGGCTTTGGCGCGTAATTTGCAATTGCACGAAGATCTGATTGAAGCCATCGCCCTGGCGCATGATTTAGGCCATACGCCGTTTGGTCATGCTGGGCAGGAGGCCTTAAATGCTTGCATGCAGCAGTGGGCCCCTGACGCAGGGGGCTTTGAGCATAATTACCAAAGTTTGCGCGTGGTGGATAAGCTTGAGGAGCGGTATGCCCAATTTAATGGCCTCAATCTTTGCTTTGAAACCCGCGAGGGAATTTTAAAGCATTGCAGCAAAAAAAATGCGCAGCGTTTGGGCGCGGTGGGGCAGCGCTTTTTAAATAACACCCGCCCTTCACTGGAAGCACAAATCACCAATCTGGCCGATGAAATTGCCTATAACAATCACGATATTGATGATGGGGTGCGCTCTGGGTTGATTACCCTTGAGCAGTTGCTCGAGGTAGAGATATTTGCCCAGCATTACGAGGCTGCCTGCGCGCGCATTCCCGAATTGCCCCAGGTAGAAACCAAACGGCAGGTGGCCGAGGTGGTGCGCGCCATGATCAACACCTTGGTGGTGGATCTGACAGAAACAACGCGGGCGCGGTTGGCAGAATATCGCCCCCAAAATGTGGATGAGGTACGCGAGATGCCCGTACTGGCAGCGTTTTCCACCGAGGTTCGGGCACAAGCCAACGAACTAAAGCGCTTTTTGCATGCCAATTTGTATCGCCATTATCAGGTGTTGCGCATGAGCCAAAAAGCCCAGCGTATTGTGCGCGAGCTCTTTGAGGCCTTTATTGATGAGCCCCGATTGTTATCGCCTGAATACCGCTGCGAAGACCCAATGGCTCAGGCACGGGCGATCTCGGATTATATTGCTGGCATGACCGATCGTTATGCCATTCGTGAGCATCGGGCTTTATACGAGATGTAGCCTTAATTGATTCTGCTTCAATCGAAGCCTTCTCAGCTGATAGAGCCCCAATCAATATAGCCCGAGTCGATGTAGCTTCAGTCGATATAGCCCCAGTCGATGTGGCGTCAACCAGTGTAGCGTCAACTGGTGTCGTTTCAGTTGATGTTGTCTTGGCCGCTGCAGTCTGAGCCCTTCAAGCTTTAGCCGCCATTGGCACTGCTATGGGCGGCTGATAACTGGGGGGCCAGATAGCGCCCGGTATCGCTTTGGGGCTCGGCCGCAATTTTTTCCGGGGGCCCCTCTACCAGTATCTGCCCCCCAGCCTGACCGCCTTCCGGGCCTAAGTCGATGACCCAGTCAGCAGATTTGATGACATCCAGGTGGTGTTCGATAATGACCACCGTGTTGCCCGCATCAACCAGTTGCTGTAAAACGTCGAGCAATAGCGCCACATCATGAAAATGCAGGCCGGTGGTGGGCTCATCAAGCAAATAAATGCTGTTGCCACTGCTGCGTCGCGATAGTTCCAGTGCCAGCTTGATTCGCTGGGCTTCACCACCCGACAAGGTGGTCGCATTTTGGCCCAGGCGCAAATACGACAGGCCCACCTCTTGTATGGTTTGCAAGCGGCGCGCGATAGCCGGGACGGCGGCAAAAAACTCAAGCGCCTCGGCCACGGTCAGGTTTAGCACCTCGCTGATGTTTTTGCCCCGATACAGGATTTGCAGGGTTTCCTGGTTGTAGCGCTGGCCTTTGCAGCTGTCACAAGGAACATAGACATCTGCAAGGAAATGCATTTCCACTTTGATGACACCGTCGCCCTGACAGGTTTCACAGCGTCCTCCCTTGACGTTAAAAGAAAAGCGCCCGGGGTCATAGCCGCGCAGACGCGCCTCCGGGACCCCGGCAAAGAGTTCACGAATGGGCGTAAACAAACCGGTGTAGGTGGCGGGGTTGCTACGCGGAGTGCGGCCAATGGGGCTTTGATCAACCAATACCAACTTGTCGAGGGGTTCCAGGCCCTCGAGACGCTGATAGGGGGCCGGATGGGTATGCGCCCGGTTCAAATCGCGGGCCAAGGCGGCGCCCAGGGTATCGTTTATCAGGGTGGATTTTCCCGAACCTGACACACCCGTGACACAGATGAGGCGGCCCAGGGGTAAATGCAGATCGACCTGCTTTAGATTATGGCCACTGGCACCGTAAAGGCTAAGACGCGGCGTTTGGTCATCGACCGGGCGACGTTCCGGTATGGGAATATGTTGTGCCCCAGTCAGGTATTGGCCAGTAAGGGACTCAGGGGCAGCCATGATGGCTTCGGGGGTGCCATGGGCCACAATATGTCCACCTTGTTCGCCTGCGCCCGGACCCATGTCGATTAGGTAATCTGCCTGGCGAATCATGTCTTCGTCGTGTTCAACCACAATAATGCTATTGCCCAGATCGCGTAGTTGGCACAAGGTTTGAAACAATCGTTCATTGTCCCGTTGATGCAAGCCTATTGAGGGCTCGTCGAGCACATACATGACCCCTGCCAGCCCAGAGCCGATTTGACTGGCCAGGCGGATACGTTGCCCTTCGCCCCCGGACAGGGTGTTGGCGGCGCGATCCAGGGACAAATAGCCCAAACCCACATTATTCAGAAAGGACAGGCGGGCGCAGATGCCCTGGATAAGGCCGTGGGCAATTTCTTTTTTGGCCCCCTGCAGGGTCAGCTCTTCAAACCAGGCTTGGCTTTCCAGTAGTGACATGGCTTCGACCTCGTAAATGGCCAGGCCTTTTTCTTCTCCGGGGCCAGGTTCAGAGCCGATGCGCACATGGCGGGCCTGGGTGCCCAGCCGTGCCCCCTGGCATTCAGGGCAGCTGACCCGGTGGCGAAGGTGGCTGAGCTCTTCCTTGACTGCGCTGGACTGGGTTTCTTGCCAACGGCGTTCCAGGTTGGGTAGCACCCCCTCGAACGCGTGGCGCCGGGTAAAGGGCCGCCCTTGCTCGTCCAGGTAGATGAAATCGATGGGTTGCCCGCCAGAGCCGTAAAGCAACTGTTCTTGCAGGGCAGGATCCAGGTCCTTAAAGGGGGTTTCCAGATCAAATTGATAATGTTCCGCTAAACTTTGCAGCAGGTTGGCCGTAAAGGCATTGCGTTTGTCCCAACCATAGATGGCGCCGTTGGCCAGGCCAAGCTCGGGAAAGGCAACTACCTGTTCCGGGTCAAAGCGTTCAACATGGCCAAGCCCATTACAGCAAGGACAAGCCCCGGCCGGGTTGTTAAAGCTAAATAGCCGTGGCTCGAGTGTGGTCAAGGCCGTATCACAAAGCGGACAGGCAAAATGGTTGCTAAAAGCCAGCTGCGTCTGGTGATCCATGTCAAGCAAAATGACCCGTCCGTTGCCGGCGCCCAGCGCGGTTTCAATACTTTCGCTTAAACGTTGGCGGTGCTCGGCGCGCAAACGCAATCGGTCAACAACAATTTCCAGCTTTTCAATGGGGTGCCGGCTGGTGTCCCAGTCTTCTTCAAGGACATGCATGTGTTCGTTGATGCGCACCCGAATGAACCCCTGGGCTTGTAACTGACGCCGCAGTTCTTCGTAATCTTGGCTGTGCTCGACAGCCTGAGGCGCTAAAATGGCAATCCGGCTTTCAGCCGGCCAATCCATGAGTGCATCAACCATTTGACTGACATTATGGGCCTGCAGGGCCAAATGATGGACAGGGCAGTATGGGGTGCCGATGCGGGCATAGAGTAGCCGCAGATAGTCGTGGATTTCTGTAATGGTGCCCACAGTCGAGCGGGGGTTATGGCCCACGGTTTTTTGCTCGATGGCAATGGCAGGGGACAAGCCCTCGATTAAATCTACATCGGGTTTGTCCATGACCTGTAAAAACTGTCGGGCATAGGCAGACAAGCTTTCGACATAACGCCGCTGCCCTTCGGCATACAAGGTGTCGAAAGCCAGCGAAGATTTGCCAGAGCCCGACAACCCGGTGATGACCACCAGTTGATGACGCGGAATATCAACAGAAATGTTCTTCAGATTATGGGTACGTGCGCCGCGAATGCGAATGGCTTGCATAATATCTTTGCGATCAAATGGTATAACAGTGCACCAATTACTGTTTATCAGGTTTTTTCAGGTCAATCTACTAATATAACGCGCATCGTTAATTAATGTGCGCTTAAGCACAGAAGGTGCTGTCAGGCGCGAGCATAAACGAGATTTTTGATGAGTTCTGCAGAAGTAAAAACCTCTTCTTCCCGCCAACCAAAGCAGCGGTTGTCCTTAAACCCTGGCGAACGCAAGGCCAGCACCCGCCTGGCGCTTTTATTTGCCCTGCGCATGTTTGGCTTGTTTTTGTTAACGCCAGTTTTTGCTGCGTTGGCGCAATCCTTGCCTGGGGGTGATAGCAGCTTGCGGGTGGGCATTGCGTTGGGAGCCTATGGGTTGACTCAGGCGGTGATGCAAATTCCCCTGGGCCTGGCTGCCGACCGCTTTGGCCGGCGCACCGTCGTGGTAGGCGGGCTGTTGCTTTTTATTCTGGGCGGGGTGGTGGCTGCTTTGGCACAGACCATTGATGGCATCATATGGGGGCGCATTTTACAAGGGTTGGGGGCCATCTCTGCGGCCATCACGGCCTGGGTGGCTGATGCGACTCGCCCCGAGGTGCGCACCCGGGCGATGGCCATGGTGGGCATGTCCATCGGCTTGTCTTTTGCCTTATCGCTGGTCGTTTCCCCTTTGGTGGTGGGGCAATTTGGGCTTTCGGGGCTTTTTTGGCTGATCAGCCTGCTGGGCTTTTTGTGTTTGCTCATGGCGGTTTGGGGCATTCCCCAATTTGAGCCTAGCCAGAAAGCCATTGATATCCGGGCCGCCTTCAAAATGGTCCTGGGCAATCGCATCTTGTGGCATTTAAATGGCGGTGTCTTTGTGCTGCATGCTGTGCTGATGACCTTTTTTGTTTCCATGCCGCCTTTGCTGGCGGCAGAAATGGGGCTGGATGTGGCGCAGCTCTGGCAAGTTTATCTGCCGGTTATCCTTTGTTCTTTTGTCGTCATGTTTGCCTGGGTATTTTATATTGAGCGCCACAAGCAGCATGCCAAGATGCTGCGCCTGGCCATCGCCTTGCTGGGGCTGACCGTATTGGCTTTCTTCTTTGTGCAGCAGCATCCTTGGTGGCTGGTCATTGTATTGTGGCTATTCTTTTCAGCCTTTAATACCCTCGAGGCCTTGCAGCCGTCCATGGTTTCTCGGGTTGCCAATGCGACCGAGCGGGGGTTAGCCTTGGGGGTGTATAACACGGCCCAGTCGTTGGGCGTGTTTGTGGGCGCAGCCCTGGGCGGGGCACTGATTGCCTGGCTGGGGCCTTTGGGCGGTTTTTATTCCAGCCTGGTCCTGATCGTCTTGTGGTGGATCAGCGCGCGCAGCCTGAAGTTTTCCAGTTAAAAGCGCTAGGTCCTTGGGCACACAGTTGACCGCGACAGCATCAAGATTACAGGTACAATGCAAGCACAGGCTACGGTGGTGCGGCCGGGCGGCGGCGTCACCCTCTTCACAGCGCCTAACTCACCCCATTCATCTTTTATAGCAACCATTAGGAATTATTATGGCATCGGTAAACAAAGTCATTTTGGTCGGTAACCTTGGGCGCGATCCGGAAATACGTTACAGCGCCGAAGGCAATGCCATGTGCAATCTTTCGCTGGCCACTTCGTTTAACTGGCGCGATCGCCAAACGGGAGAGCGCCGCGAGGAAACAGAATGGCATCGTATTGTTTTGTTTGGGCGTTTGGCAGAAGTCGCCGGTGAATACCTGCGCAAGGGTCGTCCTGTATATATCGAGGGGCGTTTGCGCACCCGCAAATGGACAGGCCAGGACGGCGTCGAACGCTACACCACCGAAATCGTCGGCGAACAAATGCAAATGCTGGGCGGGCGCGGTGATACCAGTGGCGATTTTGGTGACGATGGCGGTTTTGGTTCTGGACAGCGTTCAGCCCCTGCATCCTCGCCGCAGGGCGGTTATGGTGGGGGGCAGGCAGCCGCACCACAATCAGGGGGCCAATCGCAGCCCGCTGGGGGCGGCATGGATGGCTTTGCTGACATGGATGATGATATTCCCTTCTAGGTTAACTACCCCTGTTACCCGCATCAGGTTCCGTTAGAGACTACGTGGGTTATGGGGTTGATGGGGGCTTTCATCTATCTTTTTTGCTTTCATCAATGTGTATCAGCAGGCTCTTGCCGGGGAAACCGGGCAGGGGCCTAATTTTTGCCTAGCAGAAAAAAGGGGTGTTTATTCCTATTGTTAAGTTCAGCGGGATTATGCATGCTTTAAAAAAGGTGATACATTTTTTGATTCTAGGAGACACTATGTGGAAAAGACTTTTAGCCACGACGCTATGCGCTTTTGCGCTGAGTCCGGCTTATGCCCAGGACGAGGTCTACGAGCTGCGTTTAGCACATTATTTACCAACTACTCATAATATGGCGGCTAATGTCATTCCCGAGTGGGCCAAACGTATCGAAGATGCCTCTGATAATCGCATCAAAATCACCATCTACCCGGCTGGGCAACTATTGGGGGTGACCGATATTTTTGATGGGGTCAAGGGCGGGGTTGCCGATCTGGGCTGGAGCATGCCCGGGGCCACACCAGGCCGATTCCCCGGAATGTCCGTGATGGAGCTTCCCTTTGTCTTTCAACGCGCCGAGCCGGCTTCGCAAATTCTGATGGAGCTTTACGAAGACGGGTACATGGATGACGAATTCGACGGGGTCGAGGTGCTGTATCTGCACACGCACCACCCGGGCATCATCAGCTCGAAAAAGAAAATAGAAAACCTCGATGATCTCAAGGGTCAGCGTATCCGCTTCCCTTCGCCAGCGGTGCGTTCCCTGCTCGATGCCTTTGGGGCCGAGCCCATTGGTGTACCTGCTCCTGAAACCTATGAAAGTCTCGATCGCGGGGTACTCGACGGGGTTGCTTTCCCTTATGACGCCATGCAAGGGCTGCGCTTGGGCGAGCTCATGCAATATCATGTCGATTTCCCCATGTACGTGCTGACCTTTTACATGATCATGAACGAGGACAAGTTCAACAGCTTGCCCGAAGATCTGCAGCAGGTCATTCGTGACCATTCTGGCATGGACGAGGCCATGATGGTCGGCCGTTCCTGGGACGAGTCCGAGGACAGCAGCCGCGCTTTTGTCCTTGACTTGGGCAATGAAATTATCCAGCTCTCTCCCGAAGAGGAAGGGCGCTGGACAGAACGGGCCCAAGGCGTAATCCAGGCGGGTATTGCCGAGTCTGCCCAGGCTGGGGTCAAGGCTCAGGAAATGTACGACTACGCGCGTCAGCGCGCCATCGAATTGGCCCAATAATACTTGGTGTTTGGTAAGGCAGTCCCGCCTGACACAGGCCGGACTGCCGCCGTTTAAAAGGCCAAAATGTCTTTTTGTCTGCTTTTTCACGATTATGCGACCCGCGGGGCGCGCGCCCTGTGCATTTTGGCGGGGCTGGTCCTGCTTTTTGTGATGGGTATTGGCACGGCCATTGACGTCGTGCTGCGCAATTTCAATTACGGCATCCCCGGCATGTGGGAGGTGGTCACCTTTGCCATGCGCTGGATGATTGGCTTGGCCTTGCCTTATGCCTTTTGTACCGGGGCGCATATTGTCATCGAAATGTTTACTGACGCCTTGCCGCGTGCGGGCCGGCAGTTTTTTGTGGCTTTGGCTTCCTTGGTCAGCCTGGGGGTGATCAGCGTTTTCGCCTGGCGGGTTGTGGTGCGTACCATCGCCATTCATGCTACCGGGGGCACAACCTCTGATTTGGGCATGCCGACCTTTCTCGCCTGGACGCCGTTAGCTGTAGGGTTAATTCTTTCTGTGCCTGCCATTTTGTCGGTGGCGGTTAAAGAGTGTTATTTGTTGGTGGCCAAGCATAATGACTAATTTAGCGATTGGGCTGTGGTGTTCCCTGGGGTTGCTGGTGCTGATTGCACTGCGTATCCCGATTGCCATCGCCATGATTTTAATTGCCGTGTTCGGCATTTGGCAGGTGCAGGGCGAGTTTGCAGCCTGGTTTCAGCTGGCTGGGGCCCCCATCAACAACACGACCTATGGCCTGTCGGTGATCCCCTTATTTATCCTGATGGGCAATTTGGCGTCCCAGGCAGGCTTAAGTCGCGATTTATACATTCTGGCCAGTCAGGTGGTAGGGCGTATTCGGGGTGGGCTGGCATTGGCCACCATTTTGGCTTGTGCCGGGTTTTCCACCCTGTCCGGTTCTTCCATGGCTACGGCAGCCACCATTGGCAAGATCTCCATCCATGAAATGAGCAGCCGCGGTTATAGTCCCGCGGTGGCGGCCGGCACGGTGGCAGCCGGGGGCACCATTGGCATCTTGATTCCTCCCTCGGTCATGCTGGTGGTCTATGGCATTTTGACAGAACAGTCCGTGCGCAAATTATTTGCTGCGGGCATGGTGCCGGGCCTGTTGCTAACCCTTTGCTTCATGGTTACGGCCTGGCTATGGGCGCGTTTGCGGCCCCAGGCTTTTCAGGCCCCTGTTGCGGCAGGTGCTGCCGGTACATCGGGGGCTTCAGCCAGCCACGCAGGGGCCGCTTCGGATACCTCCAAAGCCAATAGCCTAAATGCGTCGCAGGCAAAGCCCAATGCATCCCAGGCAGAGCCCAGTGTCCCCCAAGCAGAGCCCAAGGTTGCCTTGGGTGGGGTTCTCAGCCTGCTGGTGCTGGTGGTCATTGTTTTGGGTGGCTTGTATGCCGGGTTTTTTACAGCCACCGAATCTGCTGCAGTGGGGGCGGTGGGGACACTGCTTATTGCCCTTTTCTATGCCGGTATGCGCTGGCGTGCTTTGCTTGACGCGCTGATCGATACGGCCAGTACCTCGGCCATGATCTTCTTGATTGTCATCGCCTCGGCGCTTTATGCCACCTTTTTGACAGTGACAGGGTTATCGCAAAGCCTGACGGGCTTTGTCTCTGGTCTCGATGTGGCTCCGGTCTACGTATTGCTGGTCATTTTGGGCATCTACGTCGTGCTGGGCTGCTTTATGGACTCCCTGGGCATGATTTTGCTCACGGTGCCCGTGTTTTACCCGGTCATCCTTAAACTGGGGGTAGACCCCATTCATTTCGGTATTCTGGTGGTCATGGTTGTTGAAATGGGGTTGATCACGCCGCCTTTGGGCATGAATATTTTTGTGGTGCGTTCGGTTGCTCCCCAAATTCCCCTGGGGCGCGTTTTCCAGGGGGCCATGCCTTATCTGTTGGGCTTTGTGGTCGCCACTTTGCTGGTGTTGTACTGGCCTGCGTTGGCGACGTGGTTGCCCAGCGTCATGCATGGTTCTTGACCATAGGGGTGCGGTAATTTGATGCATATCATCGAGGTAGGCAACAACGAACAAAATGCCGTGTCTTATGAGGGTTTGGTCACTCTTGAACAGCAGGTGCAGCAAGCCATCCAGGCCGGCCAGCCCATCATCTTGCAGGCCCGGCAGCAGGGCCGCTTTTTTTGTGCCGGCTTTGATCTGGCCGAGCTTGAACCGCTCGAGCGGGGCCTGGTCGCGGCCCATTTTTGCCGGTTTTTGCATTTGCTGCGTACCTTGTTTTTGGCGCCAGTGCCTGTTTTTTGCTGGGCCCAGGGCCATGCAGTAGGGGTAGGGGCGGCCTTGTGCCTGGTGGCTGACCAAGCGGTGATGGCCCCCAAAGCCAAATTTCGCTTCCCCGAGGCCCATTTGGGTTTGGGCCAGTTTGCAGACATTATTGCCCTGTTGCATTATCGCCTGGCTACTCCGGCCCAAGCCGAGGTCATCGCTTTGCAATCACAGGCCATTACCGCGCTGCAGGCGCAGCAGTGGGGGTTGGTGCATGATCTGCAGCACCATTCAACACAGGTGCACACGGCCTTTCAGCACTATTTGGAGCACTACTGGTCGCCCGCCTATGCCGAGGTCAAGGCGCTGTGCCGCGAGGCCCAGTTCCGATATTCCCTGGCCGAGCAAACGGAACGTTTCATGCACCACTGGGCAGCATTTATTGCCCGCCAGCGCTAGGCGATCCCCTCTTTTCGCGGCCATGACGCTTATTCTGCCGCATGGCATGAATTTCATCGCTCTGATTTTTTCCTAAGGCAAGCAGTCCCGGGTTGCTGCCTTGATTACAGGCCGCTTTGCCTAAATGATTTTTTGGTTTATCATCTGGTCCGCTTTCTGTGGGCGGGCCAGATAGGTCGATCTTGAATTTCGCTTGGCGGAAAGGGAATGGGTTATATTTGTTGACCCGCTTTGGGTTAGCCATTATCTTTTAGTTAACAAGAGGAATTAAAAAACTCTTTTTCTGCATAACGGAATTATGGAGGGGTAAATGCGCAAGTGGCTTTTAGGCTCTTTATTCTCAGTAACGACAATGGTCGCAGGCATTTCACTGGCACAAGCACAGACAAATTTGACGTTGCTGTCGAGCTGGGACGAAAACTATGACGCAGTACCTGTATTTGTTGATGCTTTGGCCGAGCGGGTAAAGGAAAAATCCGATGGCAATATCACCATCGAGACCCGTGGTCCTGAAACGGTGGCACCGTTTGAGCAATTACAGCCTGTATCTAGTGGTTTATTTGATTTGTTGTTCACCCACGGGGCATACCATCTGGGTGAAACCGGGATGGCTTTTGGCTTGGACGCCGTTGAAGACGATCCGGTCAAGCGCCGTGAAAGCGGTATTTACGAATTGATCGATGAGCACTACCAAAAGCATAACCTGAAGTTTTTGGGCATCTTTAGCTCTGCTTCGGGCTATCACGTCTTGCTGCGCAACCCCATTGGTGAAGATGGCGCACTTAAGGGGCGCAAGATTCGTGCTTCCAGCACCTATCACGACATGGTCGAATCACTGGGCGGTGCGGTTGTGACATTGCCTGCCAGCGAGATCTACTCCAGCCTTGAACGCGGGGTGGTTGATGGCGCTGCCTGGCCCGTGTTTGGGGCCATGGAATATGGCTGGTACGAGGTCGCCGATTACATGACCCGTCCTACTTTTGGGGTAACCAACCAGACCTTGTTCATGAACCTTGATTCCTGGAATGCCTTGAGCCCCGAGGAACAGGAAGCCCTCACCGAGGCGATTTTGGAAATTGAGATCGAGGGTCGCCAGGCTTTTGAAGACCTGTGGGCTACTGAGGACGAGGCCATGCAAGAAGCCGGCCTGGAGATCACCGAATTCGGGCCCGAGGTGGCACCCAAAGTGAATGCGTTGTTTGCTGAAGGGGTATGGCGTCAGGTCATCAAGCATACGGGCGAAGACGCCGAAGCATTCTATGAGCTTGCCAAAGAACAAGGGTTGACCGAGTAATGGCTAGCGCCGGGTTAAAACGCTGGGGATGCACAGTGTTGACGGGGCTGCTCAGGGCACATGATGCCCTGACGCAGCTCTCGTTTCGTTGCGCCATTGTGGCTGTTGCCTATCTGACCCTGGTGCTCGCTTGGGAGGTTTTTGCCCGCTATGTCTTGCAAAAACCCAGTGGCTGGGCACCAGATACGGCTTCACTAAGTTTTGCCTTGAGCATCTTTTTGGCCGCCCCTTATCTCAGCAAAAACTTCGGCCATGTCTCAATGGATGCGATCATCAAAGCCGTTCCTCAGCAGATGGCCTTGTGGATGCAGCGGCTGGTGTATTTGGCCGCCGCTCTAATTTGTTTTGTCAGCGCCTATTTCGGTTATCTCGAATTTGTTCGTTTGTATACCCGTGGCGTCAAAATGATCGCTGTGACGTCCATGCCCAAATGGTGGCTGATGCTTGCCATCGTCTACGCCTTGGCTAGCATGGGCATACATTTTTTACGTCATTTTTGTTCTCTGTGCTGGCATCGGGTAGCCCCCGCAGATAAAGGGTAGCAGTATGGAATGGCATGTGTTTTTATTGAGTGCCGTCGGGCTCATGCTCTTGTTATTTGCAACGGGCCTACCGATATTTTTGTCCTTTTTGTTCCTCAACCTGTTGGGGATCTTTTATATCACAGGCAGTCTGAAAGGGGTGCTGTTGGTCATCAACTCAATGTATGACACCAGCCTGAGCATGTCTTTGGCGGCCATTCCCCTGTTTGTCTTGCTGGGGGAAATATTATTCAGATCCAATGCGGTCGGCATCGTATTTAATGCGGTTGATGCCTTAATTGGGGGGATTCGTTCCCGCCTCTATATTGTCAGCATTTTGTTGTCCACCATTTTTGGTGCCCTGTCAGGTTCGGCCATGGCCGTCGCTGCCATGATGGGTGCTTCGTTGCTGCCAGAAATGGAACAACGCGGCTATCAGCGCCGTTTGTCAGTGGGGACAATTTTAGGGGGCGCTAGCCTGGCCCCTATTATTCCGCCCAGCGTGATGGCGGTGGTATTGGGTATTTTAGCTGGGGTTTCCATCTCTAAGCTCTTGGTCGCTGGTGTCGTGCCCGGGTTGTTGCTGGCATTGATGTTTTTTGCCTATGTATTTATCCGTATCCGCTTGAATCCCGCCTTGGCGCCCAGCGAGTCCCCTGCTCACGGGGTGGAAACGCAGGTCAAGGTTGGCTTGTTACTGCGTGCCATACCCTTTGTGGGTATCATTTTGGCCATTATGGGGTTCATCATGGCCGGTGTGGCAACCCCAACCGAAGCCGCGGCTTTGGGTTGCGTGGTGGCCCTGGTCCTATGTGCCATTTTCGCCGAGCTGAATACTGCTAAGCTTTATGAGGCGCTCAAATCCACCGCCTGGACAACCTGCATGATCATGCTGATTATGGTCTGCTCCGTCTCTTTCAGTCAGATTCTGAACATGAGCGGGGTGACCACGCAGCTGGTCAAGGCTGTGGTGGCTCTGGAGTGGTCGCCGGTCATCATGTTCATTTTGCTGATGGCACTGGGTTTTATTCTGTGCATGTTCATTGACCAGATAGCGGTCATGATCTTGCTTGTGCCGTTGTACAAGCCTTTGCTTGCTTCTTTGGGCTTTGACCCATTGTGGTTCTGGGCTTTGTTCCTGATTAACATGTCCATTGGCAATATTTCACCGCCATTTGGTTATACATTATTCGCCTTGCAGGGGGTGGCCAAGGAAATCCCCATTCAGGAAATGTACAAGGCTGCCATCCCTTTTATGTTGCTGTACCTGTTCGGTATTGCGGTCATGGCATTGGTGCCTTCATTAATCACCTTTTTGCCATCACTCATGTAAGAGAGAGGACACTATGGATTTAGGTATTACCGGTGAACGCGCGCTTGTGTTGGGCGGCTCTCAGGGGCTTGGCTTTGCCGCAGCCAAAGTGTTGGTCCAGGAGGGCGTCAAGGTAGCGATTAACAGTCGCAACCCTGATAATTTACAGGCGGCCAAAGACGAATTGGGCGGGCAGGTGATTACGCTGGCCGGGGATGTCTCTGTGCCCGCGGATCGAAACCGCGTTTTTGAAGAGGCCAAAGCGCAGTTAGGGGGGCCAATTAGCATTTTGATCACCAATGCTGGTGGTCCGCCACCGGGGCCGGTAGATACCCATTCCCGGGAAACCTGGTTGCAGGCCCTGGAAACCAATATGCTGTCTGCCATTGATTGTGCCGTCTTGGCCGCACAAGACATGAAAGAGGCGGGCTTTGGGCGCATTGTAAATATTACTTCGTTTACGGTGCGCTCGCCCTATGCCAATATGGGCTTGGCCACCAGTGTGCGTGCGGGTTTGACCGGTGCCATGATGAGTTTGGCCCAAGAGCTGGCCCCCCACGGGGTGACAGTGAATAATGTTTTGCCCGGGCTAATGGACACCGGTGCGCTGCGCCGTGTATTCAAGGCCGAGGCCGAGATGAAAGACATCAGCATTGAGCAGGCGCGCGAGGAAATGGCCGAGAGCATTCCCATGAAGCGTCTGGGTACTGCAGACGACTTTGGCGCCGTATGTGCCTTTTTATGTTCGCGCCATGCCGCCTATATTACGGGTGAAAACGTGACCGTGGCCGGTGGCCTGGTCCGCTCTTTGCTATAACTGGCCACGCATGACGGGGTGAATGGTGGGGCTGCCGATTTCCCGGGCAGCCTCAAGCAATATGGGCGCCAGGCGCTGTTGCATGGCGGCCATTGAGATGCCCCCCGTAGATACCGGAATGGTCAACGCGGCCAGGTGCCCCTGCCACTCGATGGGGGTGCTGATACCGCCAATCCCTGTCATCCACGAATTGCGCACAATGGCATAGCCCTGGTCATAACAGGCGTTAAGCGCCTGCAAAAAGTCGTGGCTGGATTCATTGCGCTCTTCCAAATCAGTTAACAAGCGCTGGGCAAGCGACCATTGTTGTCGTTTTGGTAAAGCCGCCAAAATGGCAATGCCTGCCGCCGAGACGGGAATTCTTAGGCGACCCCCCGTGGCCAGACGCACAGCCAACAGGTTTGTTCCTGCCTGTACTTCTACAAAAGTGATGTGTAGCTTGTCTTGCAAGGCAATGGCTGCCGTTTCTCCGGTTTCCATGCTGATGCTGTTCAGATAGGGCCGTACGCGGTCCAGAATACTCATGCTTTCCAAAATGGAATAGCCAATGGTCAAGGTTTTGGGCGTAAGCTCATAACAGCGGTTATGACTGGTGCGCCGCAAATAGCCCAGCTTGGTCAGCGTATAAGTCAGGCGGCTAACCGTTGAGGGGGGCAGATCTACCAAACGCGAAAGTTCACCGTTGCCTAGCGGGTGATTGGCGCGCGAAAGCGCCTCCAGAATGCTGAATGCCCGGGCAATGGAGTCCACAAATTGGCGGTCTTGGCTGGTTTTGTCTTGGTTTTTTTTCATAATCGGGTTTCTGGAATGATTTAATTTTTGCTATGCAGAATGCTGTTTTGCAAATACATATTATTATAGAAACCAGATAAATCAAATAGCCTTTCTGTGTGGTATGGATAGGCTTAGTGTGCAGTGGAAGGAGGTTTCCCTATGCTAACTGGTGATATGCTGCGTCGTTCCGCAGAACGCTTTCCAAACAAAGCGGCGATCCTCTGGCAGGATCAATCCATTACTTATCAAGAACTCGATCAAGAAGCCAATCGCCTGGCCAATGCTGTTCTGGCTGCAGGCATCCAAAAGGGCGAAAAGGTCGGGGTGCTGAGCCGCAACCGTTTGGAGTACGGCATTTTGTTTTTCGGCTTGGCGCGTTCGGGCGCAGTCATGGTCAATATTTCCACACTGTATCAACCCGATGATTTGGCTTATGTGCTTACCAAAGCCGATGTGACCACGCTGTTTTACGAAGCAGAATTCAAAAGCAAGCTCGAGCAAATGAAAGAGCAGCCTCCGCTACTCAAGCGCTTGATCTGCATTGAAGATGATGGCCCGGATGAGAGCCTTAAGGCCTTTGTGGGGCAGGCCGATACAACCCCCCCACAGGTAGAACTGGCCTTTACCGATCCGTTTTGCATGACCTATACCGGCGGTACCACCGGTAAGCCCAAAGGGGTATTGGTCAGCCATCAAAATCGCTATATCACTGCGCACACAGTAGCCATGGAAGAGGCACTTGATGAGCGCGATGTGGTAGGCATCGTGACGCCCTTGTTCCACGTGGCAGCATTAAACATCATGTTCCAGCCCGCGATTCTGGTTGGGGCAACCTGCACCTTCCAGACCAAATGGGATGTAGGCGAGTTCGCACGCATGGTTCAGCGTACCAAGATGACCGCGGCATTCATGGTGCCCACCCAGATTGCCATGGTGGTCTCCGATCCCGATTTGGATATCGAGGCACTGCAAAGCTGGCGCAAAGTCAGCTTCGCTGGGGCGCCCATGCCCGATTGGGTTCAAAAGGAAATGGGCAAGCGTTTGCCCAATGTCTTGCTGACGCAGATTTACGGGCAGTCGGAAATGGGGGTGTTGACCGCCCTGCGCGCCTGGTACTTGCCTGAAAAACTGGGTTCCATCGGCCGCCAGGCTTATAACGTGGACATTGCCTTGGTCAGCCCCGAAGGGGTACCTGTGCCCCAGGGTGAGGTTGGCGAGATTGCTTCCCGTGGCCCCAATGTCATGCTGGAATATTACAAAGAGCCCGAGCAAACCAAAGAAATCATGCGTAATGGC
>Ga0209487_1002112_pt1 | contig 16357 bp, 17 predicted proteins | sample Poulit2012_FD_187524 | JGI IMG/M metagenome (GOLD analysis project Ga0209487, IMG submission 187524) | Agricultural soil microbial communities from Georgia to study Nitrogen management - Poultry litter 2012 (SPAdes) (version 2) | ecosystem: Environmental > Terrestrial > Soil > Agricultural land...
ACGAGTTGTTCCCCAACGATTGCTAGATCATCAAACATTGGGGGACTATCTTTTTCAAAAAGTCTAAAGGAAAAAGGGGTTCGAAAGATTGTTAGACTTACATGTCTTTCTTCATCGATAATATTTAATTGATTGTCTTTTTTTCCGAATTTGTAATGATCAATTGCATCTGTAATTTCATAATCTAAATATATGGAAGGTGTTTGATAAACAATCACTTGAATTTCATCCTGATACTCATCGCTCTCTTCTATAACGACATGAATGGTTGAATAATGCATAGTGTCAATAATTCCTTCAATAATTAAGTCATCTTGCTTGAACGGAAAGGTCTCTACATAGACTTCATATTGTGCGATAGTCTTCTCATCCCATTGCTCCGCGGACAAGGCGAATATATTTGGGATCTGATCCAAGTTTATATTAGATACTTTTTTAATTGGCTCTTCATGTGGGATTGTATAAACGAGTATCATAGATAAAGCAGCAACGACTACATAGATTGATAACTTAGTATAAACACCTTTTCTCGAATTGAAGCCGAGTCGCTTTGATAAAAAGGAAAAGGTCGCGATGGCACTGATAATGATCGTGATAAGTAAAAGAAACACTGGCAATAATCCAAAATTACTCATTATCGTGCGACCTCCATTCGTCTAGAGATTAAATAAGTAAAACTATAAAAAATACCGGCTGTAATGAGAAACTTTAATGCAAAAAGAAAGAAATTTGTTTCAAAGAAATAAAATTTAAAAGTTTTATGCATGCTATTAAGAATGAACTCATTTCCTGTAATCACGAGCATAAGAAAACCTCCAATAAAAATGGCTGGGAGAATAAAAGAAAAGACTTTATTCCTTTGGACGAGCATACCGAACATATAACCAATCGCACTAAAGGTAAAAATAGTTATAATAGTTGCGATAGTTCCTAAAAGAATTTCGCCAATGGAAGGATTCGTAGCTGCTCCTAATAAAATCTTATGGTTCATTAGAAAACGGACAATCGCTAATAAAATAAAATGACTTAATAAAGAAAATATCGCTCCAATTCCACTTGCAGTTAGTAAAAATAACATGTCAGAAAAAAATGAGGTGATTTGGTTATGGACAAAGGGAACGATTTGATTTCGATATAACTTTGTCGTTAATTGAATGGCGATAATAAACGTCCAAATGATTGTGAAAATGATAATAAAATCTGCTGAATAAATATCAACGGTTATCATGCCCCTTAATCCTTGCTGCCCGATGCCACCTAGGGAAAATAGTAATCCGACGATAAGCATGAAGAACAATCGATTAAATAAATCGGGAAAAGCCTTTAGTTTAAATATATATTGTTGCTTAACGATGTCACTGGTCGATACTTGTGTCAAAGACATGGTCGATTCCTCCTTCTGCATTTGTTAAATATACGATTAACTCACTAGGGGAGATAGGAGTTATATTGACATTGCTACCTTCGAGTTGCTTTATCAGTTCACTATTTTTAACAATTATATACGAGTGGTTACTTTCAAGTTTTCGTTTAGCGATTATAGTTTCTTCAGGAATGTTTTCTTCAATCCAGTTTGTTTTTCCATCAATTCGAATTGCAAATTGTTTCACTTCATCGATTGGTAAATGGAGCAGCATTTGACCGTTATCAATTAATAGTAAATTTTCTAATAAATCTTCAATTTCCTCTAAATAGTGACTTGAAATAATAATTGTACGCGGATGATTCATGTAATCTTTTAATAGGGCACGATAAACATCCTTTCGAACGGCAACATCCATACCTGACGTCGGTTCATCAAGAAGGGTTAGTGGGCTTCGTGAAGCTAATCCAACGATGAAATTAAACGTACTCCTTTTTCCTTTTGATAATTGTTCGTACTTTTCATCATCTTTGAAATTAAAATAAGAAAATAGTTTCTGGGCAAAATCCATGTCCCAATTTGGATAAAAGGATTCTACAATGTGTAATGTTTCAAGCAATGTCAGTTGATATGGAAAGTCCATTGAATCATGAACGATAATGGAATTTGCAGAGATGAGTAAATTGTTAAAAGGATCTTCATTGAAGACTTTAATTTCGCCTGAACTAGGTATGATGTGACCGGCAATCATTCGGAGTAATGTCGTTTTCCCAGCCCCATTTCTCCCGACTAAGCCAGTAATTGTATTTTGTTTAATAGTGACAGAAAAGTTGTTTAACGCATTTTTACATCCGTAATTTTTTGTAATGTCTTCACATGTAATTATCGTCATTTCTCTTCCCCTTTCATTTCTTGATATGTTTTTTGAACGATATCAATAAGTTCTTTTTCAGTTACATGTAAATATTTTGCTTCTCGAACGAGTTTTTTGACGAGGTGATTCGAAAGCTCAGTTTTACGTTTTTCTTTTATCTTTTCTTTCGCTCGTTCTGCAACAAATTTACCGATTCCTCTTCGATCATAGAGGATGCCTTCATCTGCTAAAACATTAAGTCCCTTGGCCGCTGTTGCAGGGTTAATCGTAAACATTTCAGCTAATTTATATTGTGAATAAACTTGTTCATGTTCTTTGAACTCATTTTGTAAAATTAATGTTTCTAGCCATTGGGCGATTTGAATATAGATTGGCTTTGAACTATCAGGTTGTAAAATCAACAGTTCCCCCTCCAACATTACATAATCGGTGCATTAGTGTTGTAATGTAGTGTATTAGATTATTTAGAATATGTCAACATAAAAAAAGATTAGGAAGGTAAACCTCCTAATCTTTTGTCTTATTTCATTTTCATTTGTTTTAATGTAGAAATCATTGATAAAGCTTCGCCCGTTCCAAGGGCAACCGAATGGAGTGGATCAGGTGCGATGAAAATTGGAACTTTCGTTTCCTCCGTAAGCCACCTTTTCATTCCTTTCAGTAGAGCACCTCCGCCCGTTAAAATAATTCCGTGATCAACAATATCACCACTTAGTTCTGGTGGAGCAGCTTCTAATGTTTTGTGAATAGATAGTGAAATACTTTGTAAAGAATCTTCTATAGCTTCATAAATATCTTTAGAAGAAATGGTAACAGTTTTGGGAAGACCTGTAATTAGGTCTCGTCCAACGACTTCCTCTGTTTGTTCTTTATGATCTGGATAGGCATTACCAATCGTTATTTTCAATTGTTCAGCTGTCTGACTTCCAATTAAAACATTATGATTCTCTCTGATAAATTGCATGATTTTTTCATCAAAGATATTTCCACCGATTTTTATCGAATCAGAAGCAACAACTCCACCAAAGGAAATAATCCCGACCTCTGTTGTTCCTCCGCCAATATCGACAACAACACTAGCGATCGGTTCTTCAATAGGTAAGTTCGCTCCAATAGCGGCAGCAACTGGTTCATCTATAAAGTGAATATTACTTGCACCAAAAGAAGATATCGCATTATGGATGGCTCGTTGCTCAACAGAAGTACTATCTGTTGAGACATTAACAACGATTGTTGGCTTTCTGACGGATGGAACGGCTTTTTTCAAAAGACTTTTAAGTAGTTTTGCTGTTAAATCGTAATCATTAATAATTCCATCGGTAAGAGGACGAACAGCAACATAGTTTTCCGGTGTTTTTCCAACCATATCCTTAGCTTCTGAACCAGTAGCAATGACTTCATCTGTTTTTGTATCTATAACGATAATCGCTGGTTCATCTAATACTATGCCTTTTGACTTTTCATAAATTAATATGTTCGTTGTCCCTAAGTCGATGCCTATTTCTACCTTGGAAAAAAGCATTTTCTACCCTCCAATGAATATATGTCTCCTATCTATAGTAATATCCAACTCGTCATTTTTCATGTTGAAATATTATTAAAAATTCGTTACAAAACGTAATATTTGTAACAAAAGGTAACTATTTAAAAGTTGTCAATAGCAAAAGGGTGGTAAATCGTACGAAATCAGGTAAAAAACGCCAAAAACACTCCGGAACAAGTGATTAAAACTATATACCGATAAAGGGTTTTCATTGTTTTGTAGGGAGATAAAAGTAGATTGGTAAATGTATCCACAAATATTACAAAAATCTAGTGTTATAATCATTTTGACATTAAAAAAAGGAGAGGAATTTATGTTTCGAAAATATTTTTTACCTATAGCTTTTGTCATAGCGTTAATTTTCAGTAGTTTAGCTTTATCACCTGTTCAAGCAGCAGAAAGTTACCAAGGAGATCAAAGTGAAATAGGAATCGAAAAACGGGTTTATTATAACGATTTCCATACTTTTATGCATATATTCAATTACTTTGGACAAGGGAATTATTTCAATGCTTGGGAAAAGGAATCCTGGTATCCAGAGGCTGAGGAAGGAACACCAGATGTTGTAGAAGAAAAAGATGTTCAGGAAGAGGTTGAAGAGAAGCCGGCAGAAAATAATACTTCACCAGTGCAAGACTTAGCTGAATTTGAAGTTCAAGTCGTTGAATTAACGAATGAGGAACGAACAAAGGCAGGACTTCAGCCATTAGCAATAGATGAGGAACTAAGCCGAGTCGCAAGAGAAAAATCCCAAGATATGGCTACAAGTGGTTATTTCGATCACACAAGCCCAAATTATGGTTCACCATTTGATATGATGAGATCCTTTGGTATTTCGTATCGAACAGCTGGGGAAAATATTGCAAAAGGTCAACGTACTCCAGAAGAAGTTGTTAATGCTTGGATGAATAGCCAAGGACACCGAGAAAATATAATGAATCCGAACTTTACACATATCGGTGTTGGTTATGTTGAAACAGGAAAGCATTGGACACAAATGTTTATTGGTAAGTAAATAGATAATTAAATAAAAAATTATATGTAAGACTATGTTTCTGTAGAGAAAATTCTCAAGAAACATAGTCTTTTTTTATAAAGCAAACATATTTACAATCATCCCGTTCATATAAAGCTGAATCATTATTCATTTATCTGTCTCATGGTAAAATGAAAGTATAAGGAGAAGAGAAGATGAAAAAAGTATATAGCGATGTGATTCAATTTCGCGGAAATCATTACGATTTCGGTCGGATGCAAGGGGAGTTATTAAAAAAATCTCCTATTTTACCGAATAGAAAAAAGCAATGGGGTAAAGATTCGCTCAACTTTATTATCGATGTAAAAAAGTATTACGATATTATTATGCAATTTGCTCCGAATATTTGGGATGAAATTAATGGTTTAGCAGATAGCCTCGAAATGTCGATGCTTGATGCGGTCAAGGATTTTGGTGGATACTATTTACAATTTCGCAGAAGTGGATGTTCGATTTTTACAACGGAGCGTTTTATGGTACGAAATTATGATAATCATCCCCATTCTTATGAAGGACGATTTGTTTTGTTTGAACCGACAGATGGTGGTTATGCAACCATTGGGCCGACAATGCAAATTACCGGCCGGACAGATGGGATGAATGAAAAAGGTTTAGCAATGGGCTATAATTTTATTAATAAAAGACAATCAGAGGATGGCTTTTTATGTAATATGATCGGTAGACTCATTTTACAACAGTGTGCAACAGTCGAAGAAGCAATTGATTTCTTAAAGGAAATCCCCCATCGAATGTCGTTTACCTACGTATTACTAGACCGTTCGGGACGCTCTGTCGTCGTTGAAGCATCTCCAAGACGGGTTGCTTATAGGGAAGGTAATATTTGCACGAATCATTTTGATATTTTAACAGAGGAAAACCGTTATCGAATGGACGATTCAAAACAGCGTGAAAAAGCAATTGAGCAAGGACAGATACCGAATATCGACTTCCCGGCAGCTTTTCAATTAATGAATGCTTCAGACAAAGGAGTGTTTTCTTCCAAATATGGAGCTTGGGCAGGCACTCTTCATACAGCAAGCTTTCATCCAAGGGAGTTGTTAGTTGGATTTGCTCTTGGTGGCGATAAAATGCCGGCGATGATCAACTTTAAGAAATGGGTAAACGGGGAAGATTTACTTGTCACAAAATTACGTGGAACGATTGAATCCGAAGCGGCATTTGTAAATATGGAACTTTTGCCATAGGTGAAATTTTGTTATATGGGAGTGGTCTCTATGTGTGGTCGATATACATTACATGCAAAGGAAGAGGAGATTATAAAGACGTTTCAACTAACAGATCCAATTTTAGATTATGAACCAAGTTATAACATTGCACCGGGTCAAGACGTTCTCGTAATAATTCATGATGGAAAGAAAAAACGAGCTGGTTACTTGCGTTGGGGACTCGTTCCATCTTGGGCTAAGGATGAAAGAATAGGGTATAAAATGATTAATGCAAGAAGTGAAACGGCCCATGAGAAACCGAGTTTTAAAGAATTAATGGCTCGAAAAAGATGCTTAATTGTTGCCGATAGTTTTTATGAATGGAAGCAAACGGATGAAACAAGACAGCCGAAGCGTATTCAAGTGAAAAATCAGGGACTTTTTACAATGGCTGGATTATGGGATAAATGGAAAAAAGATGGACGTACATTGTTTACATGTACGATCTTAACGAAAGAGGCAACAGGATTTATTAAAGACATTCACCATCGAATGCCAATTATTTTACCGAGAGAAAAGGAAAATGAATGGATAGACCCTTTTGTCAAACATCCCTATGATGCGAGGGAATTTTTATATTCTTTTGAAACTGATGAATTGACGGCCTATGCGGTTAGTACACATGTAAATAAAGCATCAAATAATGATGAAACATGTATCCAACCTCTTTCATCATAATCGATTGAATCATTTTATTCATTGTATAATTGATACTGGGATATGCTAGTATGAAAGTATAGTAGATGAAGGAAGTGAGGAGAGTGAACAATCATGGGTAAACGAAAGTTATGTGCCGGTATTGTGATCGGCTCAATTATTGGAGGGTTAGTTACGATGGCTGATCCACGTGTAAGAGCGTATACGAAGAAAAAAATAACAACGATTAAAACGAAGTCAGCAGAAATTATAAAAAATCCTTCAGAAACAGTTCATAAAGTACGAACATCTTTTGATCAATTAAATGAAAAATTAACAAAGGGAACAGAACGAGCGATTTATACATTAGAAACAGTGGAAAAATCTTTACAAAAGCTTTCGAAAAAAGAGTAAGCTAAGCAGGGTAGGCTAACCGAAAATTTGTTTACATAAAGGAACTTATAGGGAATAGACATCATATGTAAACAAAAGAAGCAGCGTAGGAGAGATGAAAATGAAACAAGCTATACAATTTTTAAAGCAGCTGCAAAAACGAATTATGGATGCAGATGTGTTTGGTTTAGCCGCCCAATTGGCCTACTTTTTTTTATTGTCACTTTTTCCATTTTTATTATTCTTAGTGACATTAGTCGGTTATATGCCAATCGATGAAGACTATTTATTAAGTTTTTTAGATACATATGCACCGACAGAAATTATGTCACTCATTGAAAGTAATTTAACGAGAATTGTCAATGTTCAAAATGGGAGCTTATTATCTATTGGAATTATCGGAACGCTTTGGTCTGCATCAAATGGTGTTAATGCGATTACAAAAGCTTTTAATCGGGCGTACAATGTTGAAGAAGATCGTTCGTTTATTGTCGCAAGGCTTATCGCGATTTTACTTACTATTGCTATGATTGTTGTTATTAGTGTCGCTCTTTTACTTCCCATTTTTGGTGAAGTTATTGGCGGTTATCTTTTTTCATTTATCGGTCTTTCTGAAAATTTTATTGAAATTTGGAATATGAGTCGCTGGATCGTTTCATCAACTGTATTCTTTATCGTTTTTGTTACATTATATACATTAGCACCGAACTTAAAAGTACAATTAAAACATTCCATATGGGGCGCATTATTTGCAACTTTAAGTTGGCAACTCGTTTCCCTCGCTTTTTCCTATTACGTAAGTTCGATTGGAAATTATTCGGCCACATATGGCAGTCTTGGAACGATCATTATTTTAATGATTTGGTTTTATATTTCAGGCATTATTATTATCACTGGTGGAGCCATTAACGCGGTTATACGAAAATTATCTTATGAACAAAAATAACAACAGGAGGAGGAATACAAATGAAGTTTGTTATTACTGAAAAAGAAATTACATCAGAATTACCTTATGGTACATTAAACATTTCTTCTGAGGAAGAAGAAGGTTTTCGTCCGTTTCAGTTACTCGTCTCTGCTGTTGCAGGTTGTAGTGGCTTAGTCTTTCGTAGAATTTTAATGAAACAGCGACTTGATATTGAATATTTTACAATCGAAGCAAAGGTTGAACGTAATGAAAAAGAAGCTAGCCGTATTGAAAAAATTGATTTAATATTCAGTATTAAAGGAAATGATTTAGATGAAAGGAAATTAGAACGAAATTTATCAATCACCCGTAAACATTGTTCTATGGTTCGTTCTGTAGAAGACAGTATTGAAATTACCGAACGCTTAAAAATCATTGAATAACATAATAACCCATTTTATAGATGCGCCTATAAAATGGGTTATTTTTTTATGCTCTTTTAAGTAAGCCATGTATAAATAACGAACAAGTGAAAATAATACGAAGGATGAAAGGGTGAATAATTGTTGCGAGTATATCGATTCGTATTATTTTTTAGCTTAAGTCTTTTGTTCCTACCTAATTACACAATAGCAAAAGAAGAAAATGAAGATATCCCCGAACATGTGCTTCCGATTGAGCGGGAAAATACATATTCCAATGAACCGGAAGATGATGTCACTATTGAACCGAGCTTTCAAACGAAGGATTTGTTAGATAGTATTGATGATCCGATTGATAATTTAGAGTTAATAAAGCTTTTAAATGAAACGAGCATTCGCCCAACGCCATTTTCTTTCGGTTACCGTGGCGAAGTTTATTTAGGACGCTGGCCAATACATTATGAATCAAAAGAAACGAAGATGAATTGGGAATATCAAAAAGTAAATGAAACTGAAATAAGTAATTTTGGTACAAATGCAACACAATCAATTGTGTATGAACAACAAGAGGAAAGAGAAGTAAAAGGTGCGTTAATGAGTCAAATTGCAAATCCGGATTCCGTCAAACGAATGATGGTTCAAAAAGTACAAAAGAAAACGAATTTACCGTTAGCTTTTTCAACGATGATTGGGAAAGGAACGAAAACAAATCATTCTTATCAGGTCCCCCCAGAAAAACATGGCGTACTAACTGTTTATGTACCTGCTGCTTATGAGCGTGGGCAAATTACCTTTGGAGAAGTTTATGTTGAATTAAAAGGAACAAAAAAATCACTCATCATTAAAAATGTGACAAAACAAAATATTGGTGCTTGGATTCCTGTTCAAGACTACGTATCCTTTTCCTTATCCGTTAAGTAAAATAGCTGTTTTCGATTGTTTTAACCAATGAAATTATTCATAATAATAAATAATAGCAATGAAAAGAGGAGAGTGGTTTCATTGGAATTAAGGCAATTGAAGTATTTTATGGTTATTTGTGAGGAGCTCCATTTTACCCGGGCAGCAGAAAAATTAAATATCTCTCAACCTTCGTTAAGTCAACATATTCAAAATCTAGAAGCAGCAATTGGAACACCACTGTTTGACCGTATCGGACGTTCAATTGCTATTACAGAAGCGGGTAAAATTCTTTTAAAACATTGTCATCGTATTTTTCATGAACTTGACCAAGCAAAATTACGCATTCATGATTTAAATGGGTTACGAAGAGGGGAGCTTACGATCGGCTCCTTACAAACCTCTGCACAATATTTATTGCCAGAAGTTATTTTGAAATTTAATCGGCTTTATCCTCAGGTAAAACTTTCTGTATTAAGTATGAGTGCCCATGAAATTAAACAACAAATTTTAGAAAATACAATTGATTTAGGCATTTCCTTTTTACCAGCAGAACATGAGGAAGTCGAATCAGTATCATTAACAACAGAAGAACTTGCTTTAGCAATTCCTAAAGGCCATCCCTCTTGAAAACGAAGCAAAGGTGTCTTTTGATGTTTTGGCGGAAATTTCTACGGTTATGTTTCCTTCAAGTTATTATTTAAGGGAATTAATAGATGCTTATAGTTTGCAAAAAGGATTTTCTCTCAAGCCGACTGTTGAAATGACGACATTAGAAACAATGTTGTTAATGGTTGAAAAAGGCATCGGTGCAACAGTTCTTCCTTTTACTTATTTACAACATATGAACAATCCTCACATAAAAGTTGTGCAATTAACGGATCCGACACCAATGCGATCACTTGGAATTATGTACCGGAAGGATAAATTTATGTGTGCAGCAACAAAAGTTTTTATTGATGAAATTAAAAATAATCAATCTTCATTACAAATAAAACAAGAGGCGAACTAAGCCTCTTGTTTTAGTCTTTATCCGTTTTTAACTTCTTCCATACTTGCTCCGTGGTTAATATGATAAACTTGTCCATTCATGACGAGAGCAGGAACGGACTTGACACCAGCGGCTTCAGCCTCAGGAACTTTGTCTGGTTCTTTTTCAAAGTGTACGACATTGATATCTACCTTTTCTCCGTCCAAGTAATTTAAAATCATCTCCTCAGCACTTACGCATACTTCACAACCTGCATGATAAAAAGTGGCTGTAGTCATTTGATTTTAACCTCCTTTTCATCTCTATCATAAATATGAAAAAGACATCGATCAATATGAAATTTCCTATCAATTTGATAATGAAAATTTATACGTATATAAAAAGCAATCCATAAACTGATAATATCAAATCAATACTAACGATTGTATTTTCTTATTGATAAGTTTACAAAATAAAATTTATAGTTATTTGTCCCGGATTTTAAAGATTCGCATATGAATATAACGGAGCAATGATAAGGAAAGGTGATTTCATGGAAAAGGAAAATAATGAAAGATACTCGAAGCAAAATAAAAAGCAAGAACAGTTAAAAATGTTTAAACATCAAAACACGGGACCAGGAAAAAAGATGACGAGTGACACGGGGTTTAAAATATCTAATGATCGTTGGTCCTTGCGAGCTGGTAAACGTGGTCCAACATTATTACAAGATTTTCACTTTTATCGAAAACAATCCCGTTTTAATCGCGAGAGAATTCCAGAAAAGGTTGTCCATGCAAGAGGGTTTGGTCTTTTTGGTGAATTTGAGACGTATCATTCGATGAAAGATTATACTGTAGCAGATTTTCTCCAAACGCCCGGGAAAAAAACACCAGTCTTCGTAAGATTTTCAAATTTCATAGGAAGTAGAGGTTCAAAGGATACTGCGATTGATATTCGTGGTTTTGCAACGAAGTTTTACACAGATGAGGGCAATTATGATATGTTAGCTCTTCAATTCCCAGTATTTATTTTAGCGGATGCGATGAAGTTTGCAGATGTAACGCATGCTGTGAAGCCGAATCCGAATACAGATGTACCTCAAGCAACGGTTGCTCAAGATCGATTTTGGGATTATGTCATCAGTAACCCGGAATCAGCTCATATGGTTATGTGGTTAATGTCGATGCGGGGCAGGCCAAGAAGTTGGCGGATGATGGATGGTTGGCCGATTAATACGTTTTGGCTTATTAATGAACACGGGAAAGGAACTTACGTTAGATTTAAATGGATCCCGAAATTAGGTGTTCACTCATTATTGTTAGATGAGGCGAATGTCATCGGCGGGGTTGATCCAGATTTCCATAGACACGATATTATTGAGGCTGTAAACAAAGGGGCATACCCAGAGTATGAATTAGGGGTTCAGTTAATTGATCCAAAAGATGAGCATAAATATAGTTTTGATGTATTAGATGATACGAAACTTTGGCCGGAAGAAGAAGTGCCTGTGCAAGTTGTTGGCAAAATGACCCTGAATCGTTTAACAGATAACTTTTTTGCTGAAGAAGAACAATCTTCCTTTGATCCAGCGACACTCGTTCCAGGAATTGACTTCACCCATGATCCAGTTTTACAAGGAAGAAGCTTTGCTTATCGTGATACGGATTATCATCGTCTTGGAACAGGAAATATTAATGAAATACCAGTTAATAAGCCGATCAGTGAAGTAAATACAAATCAACGAAAAAGCTATTCTAAATATCGAATAGATAAGGATTATGTAACGTATCATAGCAACACGTTAGCAGACAACACACCAGCGGAATCTAGTTTCCAAGAAGGTGGATATGTCCATTATCCTGAAAAGGTAGAAGGTCATATTACAAGGGAGAGACCAAGCAAATCCTTTGATGATTATTTTTCACAGGCGAGGTTTTTTTATAATAGTTTATCTGAAGTAGAAAAAGATGATTTGATTCATACGTTTATTTACCATTTACAAAATGTGAAAGATAAAGACATTCGCCAAAAGAATGTAGAATTTTGGGCACATGTAGATAAGAAAATGGCAAATATCTTTGCGGAAAATCTTGGTGTAAATAAACCAATGACAGAAAGTGTTCATGTGACAGGTCATTCACCTGCGATAAGCCAGATGAACACACCATTTTATCCAAACACACAAAAAGTAGCCGTTCTTATCGGAAATCAATTTAATGATGAAGAAGTCACTCAAACATTACAACAATTAAAAAATAGCGGTGTATTTGTTGATGTCATTAGTGAGAGATTAGGTAAAGTAACGGGAAGAAATGGAACAACATTAAAGGTAGATGATACATTTACAACAAAATATTCAGTACTATATGATTCTTTATATGTTGTAGGTGGTGTTGTAGACAATCAAAAATCATTTAATCAAGATATATTATTTTGGGTACAAGAGGCATATAAACATTATAAACCGATTGGAGTCGCAACAACAGGTACCGATTATATTCATGCGAGCAAGCAAAATAATTTAGCAGGTGTTATTTTCGCTAAAGATGATCGTAACTTTGCTGAAAACTTTATCCAAGCAATTGCCAAACAGCGATTTTGGAATCGGATTTAAAAGAAAGACTGCTTAAGGGCAGTCTTTTTTGTATAAAAATAAATTCTTGATAAACAATAAGAAACAAAAAGGTGGCTTTTATGAAAAAAACCATATTTTTGTTAATCATATTTCTGTTGTTACTACTAAACCCCATTGATTCCGTTTTTGCTTATGGATGGGGTTATCAAAAGAACAATGACCATGAAGTCCCTTACATTGGACAGTACGAGCGAGTTATTGAAAACACTTATACGTATTATGCCGATTTATCTGGAGAAAAGGTTGTTTATTTAACGTTTGACAATGGCTATGAAGAAGGATATACAGAAACGGTTTTAAATATTTTGCAAGAACACAATGTTCCAGCAACATTTTTTGTCACAGGTCATTATGTAAAGTCAGAGCCTGCACTTATAAAACGTATGGTCGATGAAGGTCATATTATCGGTAATCATTCCTATCACCATCCAGATTTTACAAAGCTTTCAAAACAGAAGATGGAAGATGAATTGCGTTTAGTTGAAGAGCAGGTTGAGAAAGTTTCTAGCCAAGATACACTAACATATTTACGTCCACCAAGAGGAACATTTAATGAACAAACATTAAAATGGGCGAACGAATTCGGATATATTAACGTTTTCTGGTCACTAGCCTTTGCTGATTGGAAGACTGATGCACAAAAGGGATGGAAGTATGCCTATGATCAAATTATGGAACAAATTCATCCAGGGGCTATCATTTTATTACACACGGTCTCTTCGGATAACGCAGAAGCTTTGTCAAAGGTTATCGAGCAATTAAAACGAGAAGATTATGAATTTCGCAGTTTAGATGAACTCATTTTTACTGATCTTCTTATGAACTAGGAATCGTTAGATATTTTCAACAGGATTTCCTTTAACAGTATTTCAGAAATGTAATTAGGCAAAAACATCATTATAATTAGTAGTAATGAGATAATATTCATGTTTTAATAAAGAAAGAAGCCCTACTGCTATTGGTAGAGCTTCTTTTCTAATTGAGAAAGAATAAATAAAAAAAATGTGTTAAATACTTGAAAGTCAAACTTGGTCAAGATATAATAATAGTCGGAAGGTCAAATATAGTCAAAGTCAAACTTGAACATAAAAAGAATAACTATGAAAAGGAGGAATTACAAATGATGTGTCAACATTGTCAGGAAAAACGAGCAACAGTAAATATGGCGATGCAAATGAATCAAGAAAGAAAAGTGATGCACCTATGTCAGGACTGCTTTGCTGAATTACAAGAAAAGTTAATGGATACAAACGATTTGTTTAACCAATTTTCAAATAGTGATGATTTTGCCAAGAACTTCTTCCAAGGTATGGGAGGGATGGGGCAAAATAATCATCAAACGCGAACACGAACAAGAAAACGCAAGAACCGCGGTGGTGGGTTACTTGATCAATTAGGAAATAACGTATCGGATGATGCAAGATCAGGCAAAATCGATCCAGTCATCGGACGAGACGAAGAAGTCCAACGAGTAATCGAAACATTAAATCGTCGAAATAAAAACAATCCTGTTTTAATTGGAGAGCCTGGTGTCGGTAAAACAGCTATTGCGGAAGGGTTATCCCTTAAAATTGCTGAAGGCGATGTTCCGGCTAAGTTAATGAACAAAGAAGTATATGTTTTAGATGTCGCTTCCCTTGTAGCAAATACAGGAATTCGTGGCCAATTTGAAGAGCGAATGAATCAACTTATTGACGAAGTTCAAAATCGTGATGAAGTTATTTTGTTCATTGATGAAATTCATTTACTTGTTGGTGCAGGAACAGCAGAAGGATCACAAATGGATGCTGGAAACATTTTAAAGCCGGCTTTAGCTCGCGGTGAACTTCAGTTAATCGGAGCAACAACATTAAAGGAATATCGCCAAATTGAAAAAGATGCAGCCCTTGAACGAAGATTACAACCAATTATTGTTGATGAACCAACCCTTGAAGAATCCATAGAAATTTTAAATGGCATTAAAGATCGTTACGAGGAGTTCCATGAAGTTCATTATCCAGAAGAGACAATTGAAGCTTGTGTCATGTTATCACATAGGTACATTCAAGATCGATTTTTACCAGATAAAGCAATTGATTTAATGGATGAAGTTGGGTCACGCTTAAATTTAGCGAATGCTGAAAAAGACTCAAATTCCATCGAACAAAGATTAGAAGAAATCGTAAAGGAAAAAGAAGAAGCAGCAGAGCGTGAAGATTACGAAACTGCAGCAAACTTACGTTATCAAGAAATTCAATTACAAAAACAATTAGAAAAAGCAAAAGGAAAAGAAAAGATAGTTGATGTCTCCGTTTCAGATATTGAGTTAATTGTCGAAGAAAAAACAGGTATTCCAGTCACAAAGCTACAAGAAGATGAACAAACAAAGATGCGGTACTTGAAGGAACATTTAAGTGAAAAGGTAATTGGTCAAGAGGAAGCTGTTGATAAAGTCGCCCGAGCTATCCGAAGAAGTCGGGCAGGATTAAAAGCTGTAGATCGCCCAATTGGTTCCTTCTTATTTGTCGGGCCAACTGGTGTTGGAAAGACAGAAATTACTCGGGTATTAGCCGAGGAACTCTTTGGTACTCGGGACAGTTTAATTCGACTAGATATGAGTGAATATATGGAAAGACATTCTGTATCTAAAATTATCGGATCTCCACCAGGATATGTCGGCCATGAGGAAGCGGGACAATTAACAGAACAAGTAAGAAGAAATCCATACTCAATCATCTTATTAGATGAAATTGAAAAAGCCCATCCAGATGTTCAAAATATGTTTTTACAAATTATGGAGGATGGACATTTAACAGATTCCCATGGTCGCACTGTGAACTTTAAGGAAACAGTTATCATTATGACAAGTAATGCAGGTACAGGAGATAAGCAAATTAATGTCGGATTTAATCAAGATACCCATGAATCGGTAAATACGTTAGAAAAATTAAGCAATTACTTTAAGCCAGAGTTTTTAAACCGTTTCGATGCGATTATTACATTTAATGAATTAGAAAAAGAAGACTTACTACAAATTGCCGATCTAATGTTAGATGAATTACAAGAGATGCTTATAGAGAAGGATATTGAAATGACAATCACAAATGCTGCTAAAGAAAAACTTGTTGATTTAGGTTATGATCGTCGCTTTGGTGCACGGCCCTTAAGACGAGTTATCCAAGATAAAATTGAGGATCAATTAACGGATCTGATTATCGAACATGATAAAATAAACAAAGTACATGTTCACGTAGAAGATGGTACAATTGTCGTTTCGAACAAGTAAATGAATACTCGTGAAGGAGTTTACACCTGGTGTAAGCTCCTTTTTTTGTTTAACTTTTTATTTTAATGCGCATACTTATGAAAAATAATGTTGCCCAAGTGATATAAAAGTGATATCATTTTGATATAGGAGAGATAGAAAGGATTGAAGTTTGTGAGTAGGACAGGAGAAATGCTCTTAACAG
>Ga0209487_1002114_pt1 | contig 16344 bp, 14 predicted proteins | sample Poulit2012_FD_187524 | JGI IMG/M metagenome (GOLD analysis project Ga0209487, IMG submission 187524) | Agricultural soil microbial communities from Georgia to study Nitrogen management - Poultry litter 2012 (SPAdes) (version 2) | ecosystem: Environmental > Terrestrial > Soil > Agricultural land...
GGCCGCGCCCGCCCGGCCGGCGGCAGCGGCCCTCGACGAGGAGCACGGGCTGCGCGGCTGGCCCGCGCTCGGCACCATCCCGGAGCAGGTCGAGTCCACCGGCCCGCAGGGGCTGATCGTCCGCGGCTACCCGGCACTGGTCGAGGTGCCCGTCTCCGGCACGGAGCCCCGGGTCGACCTCCTCGTGCTCGCCGACCGCGCGGAGCAGCGGCTCAAGCACCGGCGCGGCGTACGGCGGCTGCTCCTGCAGGAGACGGCGCTGGCCACGTCCCGCGTGACCACCCGCTGGACCGGGCGGGAGGCGCTGACCCTGGCCGCGAGCCCGTACCCGAACACCGAGGCGCTCGTGGCGGACGTGCAGCTGGCGGCCGTGACGGCGCTGGCCGACGAGTGGGTCACGGCCGACGGCGGCGGTGAGCCCATGGGCTCCGAGCGCTACGAGCAGCTGCGCGCGGCCGTGCGGGCCGGCCTGGAGGACCGCGTCTACCGGGTGGTCGGCCAGGTGGTCGCCGCGCTGGAGGCCCAGCGCGAGCTGGAGGCGGCGATCAAGGACGCGACCTCGATGTTCCTGCTCAACACCCTCACCGATGTGCGCGACCAGGTGGCCCGCCTCATCTACCCCGGTTTCGTCTCCCGGACCCCGCCGGACCGGCTCGTCCACCTGCCGCGCTACCTGCGCGCGGCCCAGCGGCGCGTCGAGCGTGCCCGGGACAACGTCCACCAGGACGCCAACCTCGCCTGGCGCGTGGCGGAGCTGGAGGAGGAGTTCGAGGCGGCCGCCTCCGCGGCCCGCACCGCCACCGCCGACCCCTCCCGCAGCGCGACGCTCGAGGAGGTGCGCTGGCTGCTGGAGGAGCTGCGGGTGAGCTTCTTCGCCCAGCAGCTCGGCACCCCGGTGAAGGTCAGCGAGAAGCGCATCCGCAAACTCTTGGCAGCCGCGTAGCCGCCCCCCTTCCCGCCCCCGGTCCCGCCGAGTTCGCCCTTCTCGATCAGCGCGCCCCCCGTTCTGTCGGGGGCTGTTGATCGAAGGGGGCGTGCTCGGCGGGTCAGCGGGTGGTCCCGGCGGGTCAGGGGGCGGCGTCGCCGCGCCACCGGGCGGTGATGAGCGCGGCGGTACGGGCGACGTCGGCGCTGCGACGGGCGTCGTCGCGGGCGGTGGCGGCCACGCCGTAGATCATCCGCAGGGCCAGGGAGACCTCGGCCAGCGTGACCTCCGGGCGTACCCGGCCCGCCGCCTGGGCACGGTGGAGCGGGCCGGTGACCAGCTCGGCGAGGCGCTCGTCGCCCGCGTCCTCCACCCCGCGCGCCCCGACGACGAGCTCGACGAACCCCATCGACTCGACCATGAGCTCGACCGTCCGGGTGAAGAGGCGCTCGAAGGCGTCGGGGTCCTCCTGCTCCGCCAGGGCCTCGAGCTCGACGAAATTCTCCTCGAACACCGCGAAGGCGAGGTCCAGCCGCCGGGGGAAGTGCCGGTAGAGCACGCCCTGACCGACTCCTGCGGCCCGGGCGATGGCGCTGAGCGGCACGTTGTAGCCCTCGGTCGCGAAGAGCTCCCGGGCTGCGCGGAGGAGTGCGCGGCGGTTCTCGGGAGCCGCAGCGCGCCCCCGGTTGCCGGTTCGGGTCGAAAGCCCCATGCGAGGAGACTACAAACCGGACAGACTTGTCCGGTAAGGACGAAAAGTGAGGAAGGAGCAACACACATGGTCACCTTCGACCACACGTACGACGTCGTCGTCGTCGGCTCCGGGGCCGCCGGCTTCGCAACCGCACTCGGCGCCGCCGACCAGGGCATGAGCGTGCTCATGCTCGAGGGCACCGGGAAGTGGGGTGGGAACACCTCGATGTCCGGCGGCGGGATGTGGATGCCCAACAACCCGCTCATGCGCCGGGACCGGGTGGCGGACTCGCGCGAGGAGGCGCTGGCCTACATGGAGGCCACCATCGGCGACGAGGGCCGGGCCACCAGCCGGGAGCGCAAGGAGGCCTTCGTCGACGGCATCGCCGACTTCATCGGCACCGCGACGAAGTACGGCATCGAGTTCGTCCGCGCCCCCGAGTACGCCGACTACTACCCGGAGCTGCCGGGCGGCAAGATCGGCCGGGCCCTGGAGGTCAAGCCCTTCGACGTCAAGCGCATCGGTGAGTGGTGGGAGACGTGCCAGTCCCCCGTCCCGCTGCCCGCGAAGACCGACGACGTGTGGCTGCTCGGCCGCGCCTGGTCCACCCCCGGCGGGTTCGTGCGCGGTGCCCAGTTCGTCTTCCGCGTCCTCGGCGGCCTGCTCCGGCGGGAGAAGCTCGCCGGTATCGGCAGCGGCTGGGTCTCGGCGTTCCTCGACGTCGTCGTCCAGCGGCTGGGTGCGGAGCTGTGGCTCAACGCCCCGCTGGAGGACCTGGTCCTCGACGGCGACCGCGTTGTCGGCGTCCGCATCACCCGGGACGGCACGCCCCTCACCGTGGGCGCCAGGCACGGCGTCATGCTCGCCGCCGGAGGGTTCGACCACAACACAGACTGGCGCCGGCAGCACCACGGGATCGACGGCAGCCCCTCGGGGGCGCCCGGCAACCTCGGCGGCGGGATCGCGATCGCGCAGCGGGCGGGCGCGGCGCTCGAGCTCATGGACGACGCCTGGTGGGGCGCCTCGATCGAGGCGCTGCCGGACGGTTCGCCGTCGTTCATCGTCGGCGAGCGGTCGATGCCCTACTCGATCATCGTCGACTCCACGGGCGAGCGGTTCGCCAACGAGTCGGAGTCCTACGTGGACCTCGGCCACCACATGCTCGAGCACGACAAGGACGGGCCGTACTGGATGGTCTCCGACGCCCGCCACGCCCGCCGCTACCTGCGCACCTACGCCATGGACCCCCGCGCGAACAAGAAGATGCGAGAGGCCGGGATCATGGTCAAGGCCGACACCCTCGAGGAGCTCGCGGAGAAGATCGGCGTGGACAAGCAGCGTTTCGCCGCAACTATCCGCCGCTTCAACGGGTTCGCACGCTCCGGTGTCGACGGCGACTTCGGCCGCGGCAACTCCGCCTACGACCGCTACTACAGCGACCCGACGGTACGCCCCAACCCCAACCTCGGACCGATCGAGAAGGGCCCCTTCACGGCCTTCAGGCTCGTCGTCGGGGACCTGGGCACCAAGGGTGGGGTGGTCACCGACGCCGACGCGCGGGCGTTGCGCGAGGACGGCTCGGTGATCGAGGGCCTGTACTCGGCGGGGAACAACTCGGCCTCCGTCATGGGCCGCACCTATCCCGGGCCCGGCTCCACCATCGGCCCGGCGGCGGTGTTCGGGATGCGCGCCGCCCGGCACATGGCCACGGTCGCCGCCCGCCGGACGGCGAGCGCCACCACCCGCTGACCGCACCCGGGGCCACCTCACCCGCCCCGCCCCGCCGAGTACGCCCTTCTCGATCGGCACGCCCCCCGTTCTGACGGGGGGCCGTTGATCGGGAAGGGCGTACTCGGCGGAAGTCAGGGTGGCGGGAAGGCGGGAGGGCGGGGCGGGAGAGCGGGGGCGGGGGCGGCGTAGGCAGGGCGGGCGGATCGGACTACGCTCGTGCCAGCACTCCCTGCGCCGCACCCCGATCGAGGCCGCCATGCGATCCGTCCGCCAGATCCTCTCCTCCGGCCTCGCCGCGATCCTCGCGCTGGCCCTCATCGTCGTCCTGCCCACCCAGGCCGCCGCCGACGAGCACTACCCCCGGCCGAGCTCCGGCTCCTGGGACGTCGAGGGCCGCGGGTGGGGCCACGGCATCGGCATGTCCCAGTGGGGAGCCCAGGGCGCAGCCCTGCAGGGCCTGACCTACCGGGAGATCCTCGCGTTCTACTACCCGGGCACGACCCGCGGCTCCGGCGCGAACCGCACCCTGCAGGTGCGGCTCATGGCCCACCAGGACGTCACCTCGGTGCGCCTGTGGCAGCCGGCACCGGCCGTGGAGCTGACCGTCGCGGGCGAGGGCAACACCACGCGCACCTACCGGGGCGGCTTCATCACCGTGGACCGGGCCGAGGGGGACAACAAGTTCTGGGTCCGGCACACGACGGCCTCCGGTGGCGCAGGGCGCGAGCACGTCTTCTCCGCCACCCAGCTCACCGTGAGCGCCCTGAACTCGAACGGGGACAACGTCGGCGCCGTCGTCGGCTCCAGCAGCAGCCGGGGCACCTGGTACCGCGGCACCATCCAGCTCGTCCGGGAGAACAACACCCTCTTCGACGTCCGCAACCGCGTCGGCCTCGAGCAGTACCTGCGCGGGGTGGTTCCGCACGAGGTACCGGCGTCCTGGCACACCCAGGCACTGCGCGCCCAGGCCGTCGCCGCCCGTAGCTACGTGCTCGCCGAGACGGCCACCGGCCTCACCTGCGACACCACCTCCTGCCAGGTGTACCGCGGGCGCGCCGTCGTCGACCGCGCCGGCACGGTCGTCACCCCGCAGGAGCACCAGCGCACCGACCAGGCAGTGGCGGCCACGGCCGGCGAGGTGCGGATGTACGGCGGCTCGGTCGCCCTCACCCAGTTCCACTCCACCAATGGCGGACACTCCGCCCAGGGCAGCCGTCCCTACCTGGTGGCCAAGCCGGACCCCTACACCGGCACCGCCCCCGGCGACACCCGCACACGTTGGCGCGACGAGCTCCGGGTGAGCACCGTCGAGGAGTACTGCCCGAGCAACGGGCGGCTGCGCGAGCTCGTGGTCACCGACCGGGACGGCAACGGCGCCTGGGGCGGGCGGATCACCGAGGCCCAGGTGGTCTGTTCCACCGGGACGCGCACGCTGACCAACGCCTATGACCTGCGCTTCGGGATGTTCAGTGAGTGGTGGCGGGGCACCACTCCGCTGCCGGGCACCGGTTTCCTCCTCACCAACTCCCTCGGCCCGGACGTCGAGCTCGGCTTCCGGTACGGCCGGGACTCCGACGAGGTGTTCATCGGGGACTGGGACGGCAACGCCACGGACACCATCACCGTGCGCCGGGGCAGGACCTTCCACGTGAACAACACCCTGCAGGGCGGCAGCGCCGACTACGCCTTCATGTACGGCCGGGACAGCGACGTCGTCCTCATCGGGGACTGGGACGGCGACGGCGTCGACTCCATCGCCGTGCGCCGCGGCCGGGAGTACCACATCCGCAACGACAACCGGGGCGGCCCGGCCGAGCGGGTCGTCACCTACGGCCACGCCGACGACGACGTCCTCGTCGGGGACTGGGACGGCAACGGCCGCGACACCCTCGCGATCCGGCGCGGCAAGGAGTACCACGTGAAGAACTCCCTGCGCGGCGGCGACGCGGACGTCGTCATCCAGTACGGCCGCGCGGACGACGACGTCATCGTCGGCGACTGGGACGGCGACGGCCGCGACACCTTCGGGGTGCGGCGCGGCGCGCAGTACCACCTGAAGAACTCCATCAGCGGCGGGGACGCGGACGTCGTCGTGAACTACGGCCGCTCCACCGACGAGGTCCTCGTCGGCGACTGGGACGGCGACGGCCGCGACACCCTCGGCGTGCGCCGCCTCACCCCCTGACCCGGCACCGCCACTCCCCCGCCGACAGCTCCCGTTGTCGGCGGGGGCGACACGTCAGCGCTCGGCGAGGAGGTCCTCGATCTCGCGGACGGCGTCGCGGCCGGCCCGGTTGGCGCCGACGGTCGACGACGACGGCCCGTACCCGATGAGGTGGATCCGCGGCTCGGCGGCCACCCGGGTGCCGTCCATGACGATGCCCCCGCCGCGCCCGCGCAGCTTCAGCGGCGCGAGGTGGTCCAGCTGCGCGCGGAAGCCGGTGGCCCACAGGATGACGTCGGCGCGCTGGAAGGTGCCGTCCGCCCAGCGCACGCCGTCGGGCTCGATCCGCTCGAACATCGGCCTGCGGTCCAGCGCCCCGCGGGCAGCCGCGGCGCGTGCCGACGGCGTCCACAGCAGCCCGGTCACCGACACCACCGACTCCGGGGGCAGTCCCGCACGCACCCGCTCCTCGACCTTGGCGACGGCCTCGCGGCCCTCGTCCGGGCCGAAGGGCCCGTCCCGCCAGACCGGCTCACGGCGGGTGACCCACGTCGTCGAGGTCACCAGGGAGAGCTCCTCGAGGAACTGGACGGCCGAGATGCCCCCGCCCACGACGACGACGTGCTGCCCGCGGAACTCCTCGGCGCTCACGTAGTCGGCGGTGTGCAGCTGCCGCCCGAGGAAGGTCTCGCGGCCCGGGTAGTAGGGCCAGTACGGCCGGCCCCAGGTGCCGGTCGCATTGACGACCGCGCGGGTCAGCCAGGTGCCGCGGCCGGTGCGCACGCGCAGCGGTCCGAGGGGGTCGGCGTCCACCCGCTCGACCGACTCGACCCGCACGGGACGCAGCACGGGCAGGTCGAACCGTTCCTCGTACTCCGCGAAGTACCGCGGCAGGGCGCTGTTGGACGGCTCGGCGGCGTCGGGCGGGGGCTGCTCCATGCCGGGCAGGTCGTGGATGCCGTTGACGGTGGCCATCCGCAGGGAGTCCCAGCGGTGGCGCCACGCGCCGCCAGGGCCCTCCTCGCCGGTGAGCGCCGACCGGAAGCCGCGGCGCTGGAGGTGGTAGGCCGCCGAGAGACCCGCCTGGCCGGCGCCGATGACGACGACGTCCGCCGTGCGCGTGGCGGCTGCCGCGCTGTCGGCGCGTGCGGGGGCGAGGACGGGGGTCATGTCAGGGACAACACACCTCTGTGCGGCTTCCTTCCGTGACCTCGGCAACCGGTCCCTAGGATGCGCAGATGAGCTTCGCCTCCGCCCCCACGCTCGTCGGCGACCGCGTGACGCTGGAGCCGCTGCGCCTCGACCACGCGGACGAGCTCGCGCTGGCCGTGCAGGACGGACGGCTCCACGAGCTCTGGTACAGCCGCGTCCCGGCTCCCGAGACCATGCACGACGACGTCGCGACCCGGCTCGCCCAGCACGCCGCCGGGCGCGTGGTGCCCTGGACGGTGCGCCGCAACGCCGACGGCGCGGCCCTCGGCGTCACCACCTTCCTCAACATCCGGGAGGACCACCGGCGGCTGGAGATCGGCTCGACGTGGATCGCGGCGAGCGCCCAGGGCACCGGCGTCAACACCGAGGCGAAGCTCCTCCAGCTCACCCACGCCTTCGAGACGCTCGGCTGCATCGCCGTGGAGTTCCGCACGCACTGGCACAACCGCCGCTCCCGCCGCGCGATCGAGGCGATCGGCGCAAAGCAGGACGGCGTACTGCGCAACCACGACCTGTGGCGTGACGGCACGGTGCGGGACGTCGTCGTCTTCTCGGTGATCGACCGCGAGTGGCCCACGGTGAAGCTCGGGCTGACCGAGCGACTACGGGCGTTCGGCGAGGGCTGACCAGTGACGCTGGGCCCCCGTCAGGCGAACGTCAGGCCGTGCCGCGCCCGGTGCTCGGCCAGCAGGGTGTCGACCACGCGTGCCGTGCGGATCGCACTCTCGCCGGTGCTCGGGCAGGTCCCGCGGCCGGTGAGCTCGTCCACCACCGACTGGATGAGCGGCAGCTGGACGGTGGCCGGGTAGGGGGCGTCGATCCGGCGGGTGCCCTCCGCCGTTGTCAGCTCCAGCGGCTCCTGCCCGAAGGTGGAGAACGCCAGCGAGCCACCCGAGCCGAGGATGCGGACCTCGTCGCGGCGCTCCGCGGTGGCGTAGCTCCACAGCCCGGTCCCCAGGGCGCCGGACTCCAGCTCGAAGGAGGCGCTGACGGTGTCCTCGGCGAGCGTGGGTCCGCCGGACCGCGCCGCGTAGCCGGTGACGCGGGCGACCGGTCCGAGGAGGTGGTCGAGCAGGTCGAGGGTGTGGGAGGCGAGGTCGACGAAGTGCCCGCCGCCGCTGATCTCCGGACGCACCCGCCACGGCACGTCCGCGCCGTCGTCGATGACGGCGGGCTTGGACGCATGGACGGCGACGGCGTGGACGGTGCCGATCGCGCCGTCGTCGAGCAGCTGCTTGACCGTCTCGAACCGTGGCATGGCCCGGCGGTAGTAGGCGACGAAGAGCGGGAGGCCGGCGCGCGCCGCGGCGGTGAGCATCTCCTCGCACTCGGCCGCGGTGCGGGCCATCGGCTTCTCCACGTAGACCGGCTTGCCGGCCTCCAGCACCCGGACCGCGTAGTCGCGGTGGGAGTCGGGCGGCGTGGCGACGTAGACGGCGTCGACCTCGTCGTCGTGGATGAGCGCCTCGGCGTCGTCGTACCACCGGGGGACGCCGTGGCGGCGTGCGTAGTCCGCGGCCTTCTCGCCGTCACGGCGCATGACGGCGACGAGCGAGGACCGCTCCGCCTGCTGGAAGCCCGGGCCGCTCTTCGCCTCGGTCACCGCACCGACCCCGATGATGCCCCAGCGCACTGTCTCCATCCGGTGAGGCTAGCGCGCCGCGGGAGCCGCCGGACCGGGCGACACGTGAGCTCTTGGCGGGAGGGGCGGCGGGGGTCAGAGGTCGGCGATCGCCTTGAAGCTCGCGTCCAGCGCCTCGCGGGTGGCGGGCATGTCCCGCATCGCCACGCCGACGAACACGCAGTCGACGACGACGAGCTGGGCGATGCGGCTGGCCATCGCGCCGGAGCGGAAGGTCGTCTCGCGCGTCGTCGTCACCAGGGTGATGTCCGCCGTCTGGGCGAGCTTGGAGCCGGGGTGGTTGGTGATGGCAATCGCCGTCGCCCCCTTGTCCACCGCCAGGCGCGTGGGGACGATCGTGTCCGGCGTGCTGCCGGAGTGGGAGACGGAGATGACCACGTCCTGCGGCCCGCGCAGCGAGACGGCCGTGACCGCCGCGTGCCGGTCAGTGTGGTAGACCGCGTTGAGCCCCAGCCGGGAGAGCTTCTGGCACAGGTCGATGGCGGTGACGCCGCTGGCCCCCACCCCCACGAGGTCGATCCGCCGGGCCCCCACGAGGGCGTCGACGGCGGCCTGCAGCGCCGCGATGTCGAGCATCTCGGTGGTGTGCTCGACGGCGCGCGCGTCGGCGTAGCCGATCTTGGCGACCACCTGCTCCAGGGTGTCGCCCGGGTCGAGCGTCCCGGAGATCGGCTCGCGGGCCGTGCGGCCCTCCTCGATCCCCGCCGCCTTGGCCAGCGCGAGCCGCAGCTGGGGGTAGCCGGAGAAGCCCATGCGCTTGGCGAAGCGCACGACGGTGGGCGCCGAGGTGCGGCAGCGCTCGGCGAGCGCGGTGATCGACTCGCGCGCCACGGACGTCGGGTCCGCGACCACCGCCTCCCCCACGCGCCGCTCCGCCGGACGCAGCTCGGGCAGCATCGCGTTGATCCGGCTGACCAGGGCGGCCCCGTCGGGACCCGCGGGCTCGGCCATGACACCGTCCTCGTGGTGAAAGTTAGTTCGCATAAATCCTACCGCACCGAAATTCCTTGACATCGACGTCGGGACGGGGCATCGTCCTGTCGCACAGACTGTCACGGCCGCCCGTGCGCAGACCGTCCGACCACGCGAGGGAGCAGGGGATGTCGCGAGGAGGAGGCCCCCGCTGGGGCGTCGCCGTCGACTCGCCCACCGAGGACCGCAACCCGCGCACGGTGGACCTCGACGTCGTCAGCACGCTGGAGCTGCTCCGGCTCGTCAACGCCGAGGACCGGCTCGTCCCGGACGCCGTCGCCGCCACCCTGCCCGAGCTCGCCCGGCTCGTCGACGCCGCCGCCGAGCGCGTGCGGGCCGGCGGGAGCGTCCACTACGTCGGCGCCGGCACCAGCGGCCGGATCGGCGTCGTGGACGCCGCCGAGCTGCTGCCCACCTTCCGCCTGGAGGAGGGCGTGGTCACCGCGCACCTCGCCGGCGGGCCGCCCGCGATCATCCGGGCGGCGGAGAACGTCGAGGACGACGAGGCGGCGGGCGCCCGCGACCTCGGGCCGGTGGGGGCGGACGACGTCGTCATCGGCCTGGCCGCCTCCGGGCGGACCCCGTACGTCGCCGGCGCCCTGGCCCACGCCGCCCGCCACGGCGCCTTCACCGCACTCGTCACCTCCAACCCGCGCTCCCGGCTGCTGGAGGGGGTCGACGTCGCCGTCGTGGCCGACACCGGGCCCGAGGCGCTCACCGGCTCGACCCGGATGAAGTCCGCCACCGCCCAGAAGCTCGTCCTCCACAGCTTCTCGACGGCGCTCATGGTCCGCCTCGGCCGCACGTGGTCCAACCTCATGGTCTCGATGGTGGCGACCAACCAGAAGCTGCGGGCCCGGACCGTCACGATCCTCCACCAGGCCACCGGCCTGGAGCGTGCCGACTGCGAGCCGCTCCTGGAGGAGGCGGGCGGCGACCTCAAGGTCGCGCTCGTGATGAGCCTGTCGGGCGCCACCGCCGCCCACGCCCGGACCGCCCTCGACGCCACCGGCGGCGTCGTCCGGGCGGCCGTGGAGTCCCTGTCATCCCAGACCGCCAGCACCCCGTCACGAAGGGAACCATGATGCAACGCCGCATATTCACCGCGACAGCGCTGCCCGCCGTCCTCCTGCTCGCCGCCTGCGCGCCGTCGGAGGACGCGCCGGACCCGGCCGACGACGACGCCGGCCAGCAGACCGAGGCCGGCGGGGAGGGCGAGGAGTGCGCCGAGGACGTGACCCTGCGGGTGTGGTCCTGGCGCACCGAGGACGCCGACGTCTACAACGACGTCATCTTCCCCGCCTTCGAGGAGGCCAACCCGTGCATCACGGTCGACTTCCAGGCCTTCGTCAACACCGAGTACAACCAGATCCTGCAGACGGGCCTCACCGGCAGTGACGGGCCGGACGTCGCCCAGGTGCGCAGCTACGGCCTCCTCCAGCCGCTCGTCGAGGGCGGCAACCTCGTCCCGCTCGACGACGTCGTCCCCGAGGTCAGCGAGTTCGACGAGACCATCCTCGCCGGCGCCCTGGGCCGGGAGGACGGCCAGGTGTACGGCGTGCCCTTCGCCTCCCAGACCCTGCAGATGTACTACAACGTCGGGATCTTCGAGGAGCACGGCCTGGAGGAGCCGACGACATGGGAGGAGTTCGTCGAGCTGAACGACACCCTCGTCGAGGCCGGGGTCACCCCGATGTCGGTCGGTGGTCTGGACGCCTGGATGATGCCGATCGTCCACGACATCCTCGGCTCGGCCCAGTACGGCGGTGCCGAGTTCGAACAGGCCGTCCTCAGCGGCGAGACGGACTTCACCGACCAGGCCTACGTCGACTCGCTGCAGACCGTCGTGGACGTGCAGGACTACATGCCCGAGAACGTCGTCGGCGTCAGCTACACCGAGTCCCAGGTCCTGTTCACCACCGAGCAGGCGGCGATGTTCCCCGGCGGCTCCTTCGAGCTGGCCTTCTTCCAGGCGGAGAACCCGGACATGGAGCTCGGGGTCTTCCAGGTCCCGCCGCCGCCCGGCGCCGCGCTGGACCACCCGGTCACCCCGGCCTACGCGGACGGCAACTGGGGCCTGAGCGCGGCCAGCCAGAACCAGGAGGAGGCCGAGACGCTCATCCAGTGGCTCGCCACCGAGGAGTTCGGGGACATGATGGCCAACGAGCTCAAGCAGTTCTCCCCCGTCCCCGGCGTCAGCTTCGAGGACCCGCGCATGCAGGAGATGTGGGACCTGTACCAGGAGAACCCGGCGCCCTACCTGCACCTGGTGAACTTCCGCTACGGCGACCCGACCGGCACCGACCTCGTCGGCGCCGGCGTCCAGGAGCTGTTCCTCGGGGACAAGGACCCGGCCCAGGTCGCGCAGGACGTCCAGGACGGACTGTCCGAATGGTTCACCCCCGAGCAGTGAGTCCCCGGCAGTGACCACCACCCCCGCCCAGACGGCCCCCGCCGAGGCCGGGCAGCGCCGTCGTCGTCGTGCGACGGCGGCGCTGCCGACGCCGGTCGCGCTGCTGTTCATCGCACCGGCGGCCGTGCTCTTCGCGGTGTTCGTGCTCTACCCGATGATCACCGCGGTGACGTACTCGATGTACTCCTGGCGCGGGACGAGCCAGGAGAGCTTCGTCGGCCTGGCGAACTTCGTCCAGCTCTTCACGGCCGAGCCCTACCGCACGGCCGTGCCGCGAGCCTTCGGGCACAACCTGCTCATGTTCGCCGGCGCCATGGTGGTGCAGAACTCCGTGGGCCTGCTGCTCGCGGTGATCCTGCACCGGCGCGCCCGGTTCCGGCGGCTGTTCCAGGTGCTGTACACGATGCCGTACCTGGTGAGCCCGCTCGTCGTCGGCTACCTGTGGTCGCTGCTCCTCTCTCCGCTGTTCGGTCCGGTCAACGCCGCCCTGGAGGCGGTGGGACTCGGCTCCCTGGCACTGCCCTGGCTGGGCACGCCGACCACCGCACTGTGGGTGGTCGTGCTGGTGACGGCGTGGCAGTGGGTGGGCTTCCCGCTGCTGCTCTACGGGGCCGCGCTCGGCGGGCTGCCGCCGGAGCTGGACGAGGCGGCCGAGCTCGACGGCGCCTCCGCGCGCCAGCGCTTCTTCGCCGTCACCCTGCCGCTGCTCACCCCGATCATCGGCACGGTCAGCGTGCTCACCTTCATCTTCGCGATGGAGGCCTTCCCGATCCCCTACGCGCTGGGCGGCTCCACGGGCAGCCCGGCGGGCGCCACCGACGTCATGTCGCTGGTCTTCTACCGGACCGCCTTCGAGTCCGGCTCGTCCAACGCGATCGGGACGTCGTCGGCGATCGCGATCCTGCTCTTCCTGTTCATCTTCGGGCTGTCCATCGCCTTCACCCGGTGGTTCCGGCGCACGGAACGGAGGTTGCTCGGATGAGTGCTGCTGTCCCCACGGCCCACCGTCCCGGCGGCGAGGACGCGGCCCTGCCGCCCGTCGTCACCGATCCCACGCTCCGTGCGCGGCGCCCGCGCCGGGACCGCGGGATCGGGGCGGTGGCCACCACCGTGGTGCTGTGGGTCTACGCCGCGGTGGCGATCGTGCCGCTGCTCATCATGGTGCTCAACTCCCTGCGCACCAACCGCGACCTCGCCACCCAGCCGCTCGGCTTCCCCACCCAGCCCGACTTCACCAGCTACCAGCGGGCCTGGATCGAGGCGTCCTTCTCGACGTACTTCCTCAACTCGATCCTCGTCACGGTCACCTCGGTGGCGCTGGCCACGATCGTCTCGCTGCTGGCGGCCTATGCCCTCGCGCGGGCCCGCGGCCGCCTCATGAGCGTCATCGAGTCGGTGTTCATCTCCGGCCTGATGATGCCGGTGTTCCTCATGATCGTGCCGATCTTCTACCTGCTGGACTCCTTCGGCCTCATCAGCACCCGCCTCGGCCTCATCATGGTCTACGCGGCGGTGAGCATCCCGTTCACGATCTTCGTGCTCACCACCTTCTTCCGGCAGCTGCCGGGCGAGCTGGAGGAGGCCGCACGGATCGACGGCGCCGGGCCGCTGCGGATGTTCTGGAGCGTGCTGGCCCCGCTCATGCGCCCGGCCATCGCGACCGTCGTCGTCTTCCGGTTCGTGCCGATCTGGAACGACTTCTTCTACCCGCTCATCCTCATCCGCAACCGGGAGAACTACACGCTGCCCGTGGGCCTGACCACCTTCTTCGGGGAGTACCAGACCGACTGGTCCACCCTCTTCGCCGGCCTGGTCATCGCGACGGCGCCGCTCATCCTGCTCTTCCTCGTCGCGACCAAGCAGATCATCGCCGGGCTGACGGCGGGGATGGGAAAGTAGCGGCGTGAGCACCGTCCTCGCCGTCGACCTCGGCGGCTCCGGCTCCCGCGCGCGCCTGACCGGCCCCGACGGCGTGCGCGAGGTGGCCGGGGACCGGCTGCGGGTGAGCGCGGCTGGGCTGGTCGCGGCGCCGCTGGTCACCGCGCTCGTCGAGGCGCTCGGCGTGCGGGCCGGGGAGGTCGACGCCGTGTGCGTGGGCTCCAGCGGGATCCTCACCCTGTCCGACGGGCCGCAGGTGGTGCACGACGCCGTCCGCTCCGTGCTCGGCCGGGTCACCACCGTCGTCGCCTCCGACGCCGTCACCTCCGCCGTGGGCGCGCTGGGCGGCCGCCCGGGCGCCGTCGTCCTCACCGGGACCGGCTCGACGGCGCTCGGGACCGACCTCGCGGGGTGCTGGCGGAAGGTGGACGGGTGGGGGCACGTGCTCGGGGACGCCGGCTCGGGCTCGTGGATCGGGATGCGGGCGCTGCAGGCCGCGCTGGAGCAGCACGACGGGCGCCGGTCCGACGCCGCGCGGCTGCTGGAGGCTACCGTCGCGCGGCTGGGTGAGCCGGAGACCTGGCCGCGGCAGATCTACACCCGGGAGGACCGGGCGGGGGTGCTCGCCTCCGTGGTCCCCGACGTCGTGACCCTCGCCGAGGAGGACGCCGTGGCTCGGGAGGTCCTGGAGACGGCCGGCCGTGAGCTCGCCCGTAGCCTCGCCGCGGCGCTGCGCCCGCCCGTGCGGCCGCTCGCCTCGTGGGCGGGCGGAATTCTGCGCTCCGCCGTCGTCCTGGACGCGCTGCGGGCCGAGCTGGGGCGGCTCCGCCCGGACGTGGCCCTGGAGACACCCCGCGGGACCGCCCTCGACGGCAGTGAGCTGCTCGCCCGCCGCGCCCTCGCCGGCGACCTCACCGCCGCGCCGCCGCTGCTCTCGGTCACCTGACCGCGGGCGCCGATCCGGGCGGGGGACATTGTCGTCCCGAAACGTCTCCTTGACTCATGTGCTGAATCACCGGCACCACTGACCCATCCCATGGATCAACGGCGCCGCTGAGTCACGTGGCGGATCACCGGCATCCGCTGATCCACCTGATGGATCAAAGGCACAGCTGACTCACCTGGCGGATCACCGGCGTCCGCTGATCCACCTGATGGGTCAAAGGCCCAGTTGACTCACCTGGTGAATCACCGGTGCGGTTGATTCGGCTGGTGGATCAAGCAGACGTTCGCGGACCACATCTTCTTCCGGTCCCGGCGGCACGCGGCCGCCACCCGGAGACCCTCAGTACGACGCGCGCTGCTCGCCGTCGTCCGTGCCGAACCTGGCCGCGAGCGCCTCGGTACCGCGAGCCAGGATCGCGACATCGGCCCCCACGAGCACGAAGGTCGCTCCGGCGTCGAGGTAAGACTGCGCCACGGCGGGGTCGAAGGCGTTGACGCCCACCGGCCTGCCGGCCGCGCGGACCGCCGCGAAGGTCCGGTGCACGCGCGCGACGACGTCGGGGTGGGTCTGCTGCCCGAGCAGCCCCATCGACGCGGCGAGGTCGGACGGCCCGACGAACACGCCGTCGACGCCGTCGACGGCCGCGATCTCGGCCGCCGCCTCCACGCCCGCGGCCGTCTCGATCTGCACGAACAGCGAGACGTGCTCGGCGGCGTCACCCAGGTACCCCTCCACCCGGTTCCAGCGGGCCGAGCGGGCCAGCGCCGAGCCGACTCCGCGGATCCCCCGTGGCGGGTAGCTCACGGCGCGCACGAGCGCACGGGCCTGCTCGGCCGACGCCACCATCGGGACGAGCAGGGTCTGGGCGCCGAGGTCGAGGACCTGCTTGATGGTCACCGGGTCGTGGGAGGGCACCCGCACCACGGGCGTCACGGGGTAGGCGGCCACGGTCTGCAGCTGCAGCAGCGTGCTGCCGAGGTCGTTGGGGCCGTGCTCCTGGTCGATGAGCACCCAGTCGATGCCCGAGCCGGCCACGATCTCGGCGGCCACCGTGCTCCCGGAGCAGATCCAGATACCCGCCAGCGGCCGCGTGGACCGGGCCAGGGCGTCGCGCAGGGTCACAGGAAGCGGCATGAGATCGTCCCCAGCTCACGGTAGTCGGCCAGCACGGTGTCGCCCCGCGACACCCACATCGGGCGGGTGAAGGAGCCGGCGAGGACGAGCTCGCCGGCCTCGAGCCGGTCGTCGTGCTGGGCGAGCTTGTTCGCCAGCCACGCCACGCCCGTCGCCGGGTGGTTGAGGACGGCGGCGGCCACGCCGGACTCCTCGACGACCTCGTTGCGGTACAGCAGCGCGGAGACCCACCGCAGGTCGACCTCCCCGATGCGGACCGGGTTGCCGCCGTGGACGAGCCCGCCGAACGCGGCATTGTCGCTGATGGTGTCGACGATCGTGCGGCCCTGCAGCTCGATCCGCGAGGAAAGATCTCCAGCGCCGGCACGACGTACTCGGTCGCGTTCAGCACGTCGAAGACGGAGACGCCCGGGCCCTGCAGGGGCGCGGACAGGCGGAAGGCCAGCTCCACCTCGACCCGCACGTTGGAGAACCGGTCGAACTCGATGACCGAGCCGTTCTCGAAGACGGCGTCGGCGAAGATCGCGCCGTAGTCGGGCTCGCTGATCCCGGTGGCCTCCTGCATCACCCGGGAGGTGAGCCCGATCTTGCGCCCCACGAGCCGGCGCCCGGCTGCGGTGCCACGACGCCGCC
>Ga0209487_1002115_pt1 | contig 16338 bp, 10 predicted proteins | sample Poulit2012_FD_187524 | JGI IMG/M metagenome (GOLD analysis project Ga0209487, IMG submission 187524) | Agricultural soil microbial communities from Georgia to study Nitrogen management - Poultry litter 2012 (SPAdes) (version 2) | ecosystem: Environmental > Terrestrial > Soil > Agricultural land...
CAGGGCTGCTCGAGCGCACTGGCAGTGTTCGATCGGGCACTAGCGCCAAGCAATCGGTTGCAGTAGCGTCATGGAGCGAGTGCAGACGTCGGCCAGCCAATGGAGGAGCCACCATGACCGCACCCCGCTCGGATACCCGTGCCCCCGCCCGCCCGCTGCGGACCGCCCTGATCGGCGGCGCCGTCGCCGCTCTGATGATGAGCCCGCTGGCCGCCTCCGCGGACCACGGACCAGAGTCCGCGGAGCAGACCGCCGCGTCGGGAGAGGTGACCGACCTCGGGGTCGCGATGTCCTCGATCAACGTACGGCTGTCCGCGGTCGGCGAGCTGGCCGATGGCACACCGGTGGGCTACCTCTTCTCCGACGGCAACCCCGTCAGCCTCGAGGTCGTCGACCTGCGCACCGGGGACCTGCTCGACCAGCACCGGATCGATCCGTACACCGTGGCCTCCTCCATCGCAGTCGCCGAGGACGGGACCGTGTACCTCAGCGTGCGCAGCCCCAATGACGCCACCCTGTGGAAGTACTCTCCCGATGCGCAGGAGCTGGAGGAGATCGCCACCGGGATCGCCGGGGAGGAGATGCTGCGCACCCTCGATATCGACGGCGACACCCTCTACGGCACCACGTATCCCGACGCCAACGCCTTCGCCATGGACCTGGCGACCGAGGAGATCACCGAGTACGGCCGGATCGCCCCCGAGGGCGATTACGCCTGGGGCCTCGACGCCGAGGACGGCGAGGTCTGGGTCGGGGCCGGCACCCCGGCGCAGCTGGTCACCCTCGATCCGGAGGCCGGCAGCACCGACCCGGTCGAGCTGCCCGACGCCGTCGCGGAGAGCGGTGACTTCATCCAGCGGATCGAGACCTACGGCGAGGACCTGCGCGTGGTGTCCCACCGCGCCGTCGACGGCGCCAGCGCGCACCTGCACGATGGCACCGACTGGATCGGGACCGTGGATACCACCGGGATGTGGTCCTACACCGAGGACACTGCGGACGGCTCCTTCTTCTACCTCTCCACCGACGAGGACGACCCCCTGTGGTCCTACGACGTCGAGGCCCGCGAGGCCACCGCGGTGGACCTGTCCGGCTCCGGCATCGAGGACGAGCTCGGCGGCACCAGCCAGATGTTCCTGGCCCAGCTCGGCGCCGACGACTTCCCCGGCACGAGCGTCGTCGGGATCCGGCCCGATGGAAAGATCTGGCGCTACAACCTCGAGACCGGCCACGGCGACGTCCTGGCCACCGACATCGAGGGAGCGCCCGCGACCACGATGTCCTTGGCGCCCGGGGGAGATGGTCAGGTCTACGTCGGCGCTTATCTCAGCTCGGGCGTGATGGCCCGCATCGACCCGCAGACCGGTGAGATCGAGCAGCTCAACGGTCCCGAGCAGGCCGACGCCATCACCGCCCACGGCCCCGACACCTTCATTGGCACCTACCCCGACGCCGGGGTGTTCCGGGCCGACGGCCAGGCCGACTGGGACTGGGGCACGAACCCCGAGCAGATGCTCGAGCTCGGCCGGGAAGCCACCGGCCAGGACCGACCCCGCCACATGATCAGCGCCGGCGAGCACGTCGCCATCGCCACCATCCCCGACTACGGGGAACTGGGAGGCGGGCTCACCCTGCTCGACCCGCAGACCGGCGAGCACGAGTTCACCCGCGACATCGTGGCCGATCAGAGCGTGACGGATCTGGCGTACGCGGACGGCGTCGTCTACGCCGGCACGTCGATCCACGGCGGCCTGGACTCCACGCCGACAGCGGAGACCGCCGAGGTGTTCGCCTGGCACGTGGAGGAGGGCCTGCAGGCCAGCGTCCCGATCCCCGGAGCCGAGATCATCCACAGCCTCACCGTCGATGGCGAGGGGCGCCTGTGGGCCATGGCCGATACCGGCGCGCTGATCGAGCTCGATCCCGCGACCCTCGAGGAGGTGCGCACGATCGACACCGGCATCACCCACGACAACGTCTGGGGCAGCTCCGCGTCTCTGACCCTGCACCCGGACAGCGGGCTGCTGTACGGCAACGCCGGAAACTCCCTGTTCAGCGTGGACCCCGGCAGCGGGGACGTGTCGGTCCTGGTCGACAGCGGAGTGAAGCTCTCCACGGTGGCCGGCTCCGAGGTGTTCTTCGCCGACGAGACCAACGTGTACCGCTATCAGCCCAAGAGCTCGCAGTGCGATGAGGAGATCAGCGGCTCGCACCGCGGTCCGCTGACGATCGAGGAGGGCACCACCTGCATCACCGATGCCGACATCCGCGGACCGGTTTCTGTCTCCGACGGCGCCGGGCTCGTGCTGGCCGATTCGGACCTCAAGGGCCCGCTGCGCATCCACGGCGCAGCTGACGTCTCGTTGACAGAGAGCACGATCAGCGGCCCGGTGGACATCACGTCGGTGACCGGTGCGGTGACCCTGACCGGGAACACGATCAACGGCCCGCTCTCGTGCTCCGGCAATGAGCTCGACCCCACGGGAGGCGACAACGACGTGCGCGGACCGGCCAAGGGCCAGTGCGCTGACCTCACTGCCGGGTGAGGTGCCGGCTCCCTGGGCCAGCGACGCCCACGATCTGCGGCGCGGGAACGCTGCGTCCTGAGCCCGTCGGTCCCCGGTCGCCAGCGGGCTGCCGAACTGAGGTGCTGTGGTCCCGGTGCCAGACCCCTGTCGGGGCGTTCACTGCGTTGCGTATCCGCAACCCTCTTAACGTTCGGACAGGGAGGGCGACCGGCTCATGCCACCCCCGGCAAAAGGCGACCGGCTGACGACACCCTCTGGAAGAAGGCGATCGCCCGCCGCCTCCCTCCGGAAGCAGGCGACCGGCTGACGCCACCCTCCGGAAGAAGGTGCCCAGGGGCGTCGGGGCGTCATCTGGCGAGCACGACACGCTCGGCAACGGCACGTTCCCACGGCACGTTCCCACGGCGCGCTCCGACGGCACACTCTGGCCGAGAGCCGCCCACTCGGCCCCGGGCACCACCGGCGCTGCTCAGGCGAAGGGCTGGGAGACCGCATCGAGCGTGGAGACCTCCTCGGCGGTCAGCTCGAGGCGTGAGGCGGCGATCAGGGCGGGCACCTGCTCGGCGGTGGAGGCCGAGGCGATCGGGGCGGTCACGCCCTTGGCGAGCAGCCACGCCAGGGCCACGCTGGTGATCGCGGCACCGTGGGCGGTGGCCACGCTCTCCAGCGCGTCGATGACCGCGAGGCTCTCGTCGGTGACCAGGGACTGGGCCATGCCCTTGCGAGCACGGCCCTCCAGATCCGCGGCGGAGCGGTACTTGCCGGTGAGCACGCCGGAGGCCAGCGCGAAATAGGGGAAGACGGCCACGTCGAACTCGCGGGCGATCGGTCCGTAGGAGTTCTCGAACTCGGCCCGGTGCAGCAGGTTGTACTGCGGCTGGATCGCCACCGGAACGGTCAGGCTCTCGCGCCGCGCGGTCTCGAACCACTCGCGCATGCGCTCGGGGGAGAAGTTCGACAGCGCGAGGTGGCGCACGCGGCCGGACTCGACGAGCCCGTGGAAGGTGCGGACCTGATCGGCGATCGCCACGGACTCGTCGTCGAAGTGCAGGTAGTACAGGTCGATCACGTCGGTCTGCAGCCGCTGCAGAGATTCCGCGAGGGCCGCCTCCACGTTCGCGGCCTCGAGGCCCTTACGATCCGGCTTGGAGCTCACCTTGGTGGCGATGACCAGCTGGTCGCGGTTGCCGCGCTCGGCCATCCACTGGCCCAGGACCGTCTCCGACTCACCTCCGTTATGGCCCTCGACCCAGGCCGAGTAGCCGTCGGCGGTGTCGATGAAGTTGCCTCCCGCGGCGACGTAGGCGTCCAGCACCGCGAAGGAGGTCTCGCGGTCCGAGGTCCACCCGAAGGTGTTGCCGCCCAGGTTCAGGGGGAACACGTCGAGATCGGTGCGGGGGATGCGTGTCATGAATACTCCTTGTGAAACGGGGGCCATGCGGCCGCGAGATGCGGCCGGGAGCGCGGCGGGGGAGCCGAGCGAGAGCGGCAGGGGCTTCTCGGAGACCGAGGGCGCCAGGCCGCGTCAGCCGGTAGGGACTGCTCTCCCGAGTCTTTTAGCTGAGTCGCGCATCTGCAACTCTCAGGACGAAGCGGCGGGAATCACTTCCGAGACCGGCATGATCTCACCCCTCGGCACCTGCGGGCCGCAGCCCTCGGCGTCTGGGGGATGCAGCGCTCGTCAGAGCATCACGTGCCCATCGTTCCGCCCGAACCGCGCCACGTCGGCGGAGGCCAGCAGTTCGCGGTCGCTCGCGGACCAGGCGTGCCCGCCGTTCTCGCCGTGGCGCATCTGGGTGAAGTTGAAGCGGTCGGCGGAGTAGACGCGGCCGCCGGCCTCGCTCACGGCGGCCAGGAACCCGGTGTCCTCCCCGCGGGAGACGTCCGCGAAGGGGTGGGCACGGAACACCTCGCGTCCCGCGGTGATCGTCGGCCCCATCACCCGGTCGGTGAAGCGGTGCTCCATCCACGGGAACCGCAGCAGCGTCGCGTCGGTGCCTGCCAGGTGCATGTAGTGGGCGTGCTTGCCGACCACGTCGGCCCCGGAGAACTCGCGAGCGCGCAGCAGATCATGCAGGTAGAACTCGCCGTACAGATCGTCGTCATCCATCTTGGCGCAGACCTGCCCCTCGGCCCGCTCCACCGCGGCGTTCAGGCAGGCCCCGAGGCTCCAGCTGCCCGGGGCCTCGATCATCACCACGTTCTCGATCCCCAGGTCGCGGGCGCGCGCGGGGACCTCGGCCGGGGCATCGAAGCCGTGGGTGATCAGCAGCAGCTGCCGCTCCACACCGGTCTGCTGCGCCACCTGGTCCACCAGATGGTCCAGCTGGGCGGGGCGGTTGGTGGCGGCCATGACGCTGACGGCCGGCAGACCGGACCCGCCCACCAGGCCCATGGCACCGGCCCTGTCCGCGAGGCCCACGGCCTCCAGCACCTGCCGAGCGCGGTGGGCATAGGTGTGCTCGTGCCAGATCCTCCGCTGCGCCCGGTGCACGGTCCGGTCGCGCAGCTCGCGTGAGCGCACCAGGGCACGCACCACGTGGGCGGCGTCCTTGCGGGAGGTGACCTGGGGGACCTCGTCGGCCGAGAAGAACTCGCCGATCGCCGGTGAGGGCGCCGATACCACCGGGGTGCCCGAGGCGGTGATCTCGAAGATCCGCCGTGCACACATCGAGGGGCTGGTGACCACGGAGTTCACGTTGAGGAACACCTTGTACGCCTTGTAGGCGGTCAGCATCCGGTCGTAGGGGAGCGAGCCGACCACGCGATCCGCGAGCTCGCCGGGGAACTGGTAGCGCTCATCGTCGCCCAGGAAGCGCGAGAAGATCTCCAGGCCCGTATCCATGCGGGCCGAGGCGTCCAGCGCCCCGCCCAGCAGGACCTCCATCTGCTCGCGGCGCTCCGGGAACTTGTGCGCGAAGTACATGCCCGCGAACGCCACGTCCCGCTCCTGGTGGCCGTGCTGAGGACGGACCGGGTTGTGCACCGCGGGCTGCGCGGCGAAGGGCAGCACCGCGATGTTCTCGTGGCCCAGCTCCTCGCGGTATCGGGGCAGCAGCGTCACGTCCGTGGTGAACACCTGGTCGAACAGCCGCGCGGTGGCCACGAAATCCTCGAAGTGGGGAGGGTCCTCCTTGTTCCAGAACACCGTCGGGATCCCGGCGTCCCGGCAGTGGGCGACCAGTTCGCGCAACGGTGCGCTCGGGGCGCTCGGTCCGGTCAGATGGTACTGCCAGGCGTCGGAGTTGCCGTGCCAGGCCGACTCCACCAGCAGCAGGTCCACGGGCTGCTCGGCGAGCTGCTCGCGCCAGCGGCTCGGGATGAGAGGCAGGGTCTCGAACTCGTAGGACCAGGCCAGCTTCGAGAAATCGTCCAGGATCACCGCTACCCGCAGTCCCTCGAAGTGCGGGTCCCGCTGGGCGCGCTTGGCCGGCGGGAAGGAGAGCTTTCCGTCGGCCTGGCGGCTGCCCTGTCCATCACCCATGCCGTAGGAGGCGGTACGGCGGCGTCTCCGCCACGTGCGCAGCTGCGAGATCCCGCCTTTGCGCAGGTGCCACAGGGCGGTGCGGGCGGTGCGCAGGGAAGGGAGCGGGGACGGCCCGGACATCGGCACCTCCGGTCGGCAGGACAGGACCTGCACATCGTAGGCCGCAGCCGGATCGCGCAGGCCCCCAGCGAATGCCGCGCCGCCGGGGTCCGGTCCGCCTCGGGTGTTACGCCGCCGGGGCGCGGCCCACCAACGGGGTCACGCCGCGGGGGTCCGGCCCGCCTCGGGTGCTACGCCGCCGGGGCGCGGCCCGCCCAGCCTCGGCGGACGCGCCCTGCGCCGCCCCTCGGGAGAGCCCGCGGCCTGGCAGGACCCGCTTACTCCGCGCTGATCAGCTTCCCGCTCCTGGCGACCTCCGGGTCCGTGCACGAGGCCAGGTTGAAGCAGCAGGGGCGACGACTGCCATTGCGCAGCTTGTCGATCGAGACCTCCACGCGGCGCGCACGGGTGTCGGGATTCCTGGTGGATCCCACCCAGCGCACCCACTCCCAGCGCGCCATCGGCGTGATCGACTCCCAGGTCTGCGCGAGGTCCGGGGCGGCCTCCAGGGCTGCGCTCAGATCCTCGGGCACATCGGGTTCCGGCCAGGTCGAGGCGGTGGTGAAGGTGAAGGCCAGGACCTCGGTCTCGCGCAGCTGCGACGTGTCGGGCAGGGCAGCATCGAGGGAGACCCAGTGGCCCATGCGCCCGTCGGGCTCGAGCACCGTTCGGACCTGGTGACCGTCCAGCTCCCCGGTGACCGCGACCTGCCCGCGCGAGGGCAGCTGGGCGCTCGCGTCCTGGGGAAGGGGCAGGATCCACCGGGCACCGATCGAGCGGATAGCGGCCTTGCCGGTGAGCGTGACGGGGGACTTCGTGGCCATGGCGTCGCTCCTGAGGTGAATTGGCCAGCTGTGTGGGTACGAAGGATTCTATGACCGCGTACCCGTCCTCGTATACGGACCGGACCACCAGGTTCCTGGCGCCATGTGCGGCGCGCCGAGGCAGGCCTCGGTGTCCACCTGGGCAGGCCCGGGCGCCTACTCGGGGCGGGCCCCGGCCCCTACCTGGGCCCTGCGTTCCTCGCCACAGTCGCTCCAGGCCAGCGCGCTCCGGAGCCGTCTCGACGTACCCTGTGCGCTACGCCCGGATGCGTGACGGACCACCGGCCGCGCGCCTGCCGCCCGCATCGCCCCGCCCGTGCCCCGCCCCTCGAGGAGCCCCGTGCCCGACCAGCCCGCTGACGCACCTCAGGTGCGCGTGACCGTCTACGGCAGCTGCGTCGCACGCGACACCATGGACCTCGCCGGCTCCGAGCGCTTCGAGGTGGTCTGCTACATCGCCCGCCAGTCCCTGCTCTCGGCCGACCACGACGCCTCAGCCATGTTCCCCGCCGACGTCCGGATCGACTCCCACTTCCAGCGCCGCATGATGACCGGCGACTTCGCCGGCGATCTCGACGAGCGCCTGGTGGGCGCGGCGGGGGAGACCGATGTGCTGCTGTGGGACCTGGCCGATGAGCGCCACGGGGTGCACGTGTTCGACGACGGCGCCGTCGTCACCCGCAGCATCGACCTGGTGCGTGCCCCTGAGGCGCTCACCGCCGTCGAGGACGCCCGTCACGTGCCGTTCGGCACCGATGAGCACTTCGAGCTGTGGGCCCCGCGCGCCGAGCAGCTGCGCGGCCGGCTGGTCGAGCTGGAACTGTTCGACAAGGCCCTGGTGCTGCAGGTGCCGTGGGCGCTGGTGACCGTCGACGGCAAGCACACCCCGCAGAGCATGGGCACCACCGCGATGGAGGCCAATGAGGCCTACCGCCGCTATTACGAGCACCTGCGCGGCCTGGGGTTCCGGGTCCTGGAGCTGCAGCCGCTGGGCGTGCTGGCCGATCCCGAGCACCGCTGGGGCCTGGCCCCCTTCCACTACACCCAGGACGTCTACGAGGAGATCGTCGGCCGGATCCTCGCGGACCTGCCGGCGAAGGTCACCGGCGAAGAGGCCTGAGCCCCCGCCCCAGCGGCGCCGACGCGGGCCGAGGGGCCCTGGTCACGAGCTGGGGAGGGAGGTGCCGCCTCAGCGCTGAGCGAGCGCCGGCCGCCCGTCTTCGAGGGCCGTGGCCAGCGCGCCCTCGAAGGCCTGGATGGTGGCGGCGATGTCGGCGTCGGTATGGGCGGTGGAGATGTACCAGCGACCACCGGGCAGGGTGAAGATGCCGCGGCGCAGCAGCTGGACCAGCAACCGGTCGTAGAAGGCCTGGTCGGCGGCCAGGAAATCTTCGAAGTCGCGGGAGCCCGGGACACCGACGATGCACTGGACCACCGGCCCCACCTGGTTGACCGTCGCCGCCACGTCCTGGGCGGCCAGAGCCCGGGCGAAGCCGGAAGCGAGGTCGCGGCCGTGACGCTCGAAGCCCTCATAGACCCCGGGCTCATCGAGCGCTTCCAAGGTGGCCTTGGCGGCCGCGAGCACGACCGGGTTGCCGTTGTAGGTGCCGGCGTGCACGATTCCGGCGGTGGTCGCATCCAGCAACTCGGCCGTGCCCGCGACCGCCGCGAGCGGATACCCGCCGGCGACGGCCTTGGCCAGTGTCACCAGATCGGGCACCACCCCGTAGAGCTCGGCCGCCCCGCCGCGGGACATCCGGAACCCGGTGATCACCTCGTCGAACACCAGCACCGTGCCGGTCTCGTCGCACAGCTGCCGCAGGCCCTCCAGGAACCCCTCAGGTGGGGCGATCACCCCGGAGTTGCACAGCACCGGCTCGCAGAACAGCGCCGCGAACTGCCGGGTGCGCAGCAGCTCGGCCACCGCCTCCAAATCGCCCCAGGGAGCGATCGCGGCCTCCTGCAGGGCGCGGGGCAGCTGACCCCGGCTGCCCAGGCCCAGCTCGCCATCGGGCCCGGGGCGGTATCCCAGCAGCATCGTGTCGGTCCACCCGTGGTAGTGGCCGCCGAACTTCACGAACCGGTCCCGGCCGGTGGCACCGCGCGCCACCCGCAGCGCGACCTGGGTGGCCTCCGATCCGGTGTTGGACCACAGCACCCGCTGCGCCCCGGGCACGCGCTCGATGACCATCTCGGCCACCTCCGCCTCCAGCAGGTGCCCGGCGCCGTAGGTCGCCCCGTGCGGCAGCTGCGCGGCCACGGCCCGGGTGAGGCCCTCATGCCCGTGGCCCAGGATCACCGGCCCCCAGCCGAGCACGTAGTCCAGGTAGCTGTTGCCGTCCAGATCCCTCAGGCGCGGACCGGCGCCGCCCTCGAAGAACAGCGGATGCGGGGGCATCGCGGACCGCAGACCGGTCGAGATCCCGCCGGGCAGGGAACGCTTCGTGCGCTCCCAGGCCTCATGCGAGCGCGGCCAGGAGTCGATCAGGCCGCCTGCTCCTTCGGTGGCGGTCGCTGCATCGTCCGTGGGGACCGCTGCATCGTCCGTGGTTGCCACTGCATCGTTCACGTTGCTGCCCTCTTCATCGAGTTGCCCACGCTATTCTGGTGGTTGGAACGGCTGTTCCAGTGAGTGAACTCTAAGGTGAGCGTGCACCGCGGTCAAAGGGTGCTTTTTCCGGAGGCTGGCGTCAGTCGGTCCTCCTCTCTGTCCGGGCGTTAAGAGAATTGCGGATACGCAACTCTCTTAACGCCCGGACAGGGGTCCCCGGCCGCACCTCCGCACCTCCGCACATCAGCACCCCAGCAGCCCAGCCTGAGCGCACTCCAGCGCTTCAGCCCGATGGCGTCCCAGCAGCCCAGCCTGAGCGCACTCCAGCAGCCCAGCCTGACCGCGCTGTAGCAGCCCAGTCTGACCGCGCTCCAGCGCCTCAGCCCGGCAGCGGGCGAGGCGCGGGGAGGACGCGGGGAGGACGCGGGGAGGATGCGGGCGGATGCCCCGAACGATGTCACTCACGCAGCGCGCGGACGATCTCCTCGGCCGCACGTCGCAGCTGTTGCGCGACGTGCCGGACCTCGCGGGCCGGCAGGCGCCCGGCCGGGGCGCTGACGCTGATCGCAGCCGGGACGGGCAGGCCAGAAAGGGGCACCGCCACACAGCGGCCGGCGAGCTGATTCTCCTGGTCATCGACCCCGTAGCCCTGCTCGCGCACCGTCTCCAGCTCCGCGAGGTAGGCGTTCGGGTCGGTGATCGTCGACTCGGTGAAGGCGGGCAGGCCGTGCTGGGACAGCATCGCCCGCACCTGCGCCTCGGGCAGGGCCGCGCACATCGCCTTGCCCAGCGCCGTGGCATGGACCGGGCCCCGTTCGCCCACCCGGGCCGCCAGCCGCATCATCTGCGGCGACTCGCACACCACCGCGTGCACCACCGTCGAGCCCTCCAGCAGGCCCAGGTTCGTGGTCTCGCCCATCCGGTCGCGCAGCGCCGCCAGCACCGGCTCGGCGGCCTCCTGCAGCTGCGCCAGGCCCTGGGCGTCCGGCGAACGGAATGCCGGCCCCAGCTGGTACTCGCCCCCACCGGCGGAGCGTTCCACGTAGCGTCGGGCCTCGAGCGCGGCGAGGTAGCGGAAGGTGGAGCTCTTGGGCAACTCGGCGGCCGCTGCCACCTCCGGCAGCGAGACCGGGCGGCCGGCCTCGGCCAGGGCGTCCAGGATGTCGCAGACCCTGTCCACCGCCCGGATCGGATACGCCGCATGCGGCGCCGGCATCTGTTCCATGAGGTGAAACAGTAGCGGGCCGGCGCAACCCGGTGGCATCCGGCGGCGGTGCCAGGAGCGGTACCCGAACCAGCGGGCGCTCGCTGCCCATGGCCACGCCTTCCTCGCCCCTCTGTCGAGTCTGTCGGGCCTGTCGGGGCCGACGACCATCTGTTCGCGAAGAAGACCATGTCCAACTGGAAAGTGACCTGTGAGCACCGGTGAGCCGAGGACGAGACGAAAGGAGAGTTGCCGTGAGCACCTCCGAACGCGGGTTCGGCAGGAGGGTGTGTCCTCAGAGACGGTGAGCACCAGCGTGCTGCAAAAGTACACCTCCGGCCCACGCATCGAGGTCTCTTCGGAGCAGCGTCGCTGACTCCGCCCGGCACTGATGGTGCAGGTCACCTCGCTGATACTGCGCCTGGGGCGTTAGCCTGCCTCTATGCCTCTTCTGCTCCAGCGCTCCAGCGCGCCCGCGTCCCGGCCTGATCCGCAGTGAAGGACTCGGCTCTGCGCGCCCCGGGCATGCCTCTGCTCGTGGCCATGACGCTTCTGGGATTCTCCGGGTACGCCGCTCTGCTGCCGGTTGCTCCCCTATGGGCGGTCCACGGCGGCGCCGGCTCCATGGGGGCCGGGCTGGTCAACGGCGTGCTGATGCTGTTCACGGTCCTCACCCAGCTGGTCGTGCCCGCCTCGCTGCGTCGCTTCGGCTGGGCCCCGGTGCTGGCCGCGGGGATGCTGCTGCTGGGCCTGCCGGCAGCTGCCTTCGCCCTCAGCGATGACCTCATATCGGTGCTCGCGCTGTCGGCGGTGCGGGGCCTGGGCTTCGGAGTGCTCACCGTGACCGGCAGCGCCCTGGTCGCCGAACTGGTCGAACCGGCCCGGCGTGGTCAGGCGATCGGTGTGTACGGGCTGGCGGTCGCCGGTCCGCAGGTGCTGTTCATCTCCGGCGGGCCCTGGATCGTCGAGAATCTCGGATTCGGGCTGATCTTCGCCATCGGCGTGCTGCCAGCGGTGGGCGTGGTGCCCGCGATCATGCTGGGTCGCAGAGCCGAGCGTGTCCCCAGCACGGGCGAGCGCGCTCCCTATCTGCAGCTGCTGCGCCCGATGGTGCTGCTGCTGGGGGTCACCCTGGCCGGAGGCGCCCTGATCACCTTCATGGCCCCGATGAGCGACAGCGCGGGCCTGAGCACGCTGGCCCTGCTGTGCATGACGGTGTTCGCGGCCTTCGCCCGGTGGCGGGCCGGGACGTTGTCGGACCGCTTCGGCCCCCACGTGTTCATCTGGCCGCTGGTGCTGGTCACTGCCGCTGGCATGGCCGTGATGGCCTGGGCCGTGCGCGATCCCCACGCCACCGTGGCGCCGGCCCTGCTGCTGGGGGCCACGTTGGTGGGCATCAGCTACGGCGCCCTGCAGAACCTCACCCTGGTGGTGGCCTTCCGGGCCGTCAGCCGTCCCCACTACGGCTCGGCCAGCGCGGTGTGGAACATCGGCTTTGACACCGGGACAGGGCTGGGCTCGGTGATGATCGGCATGATCGCAGGAGGCTCTTCCTTCCCGATCGCCCTGCTGGTCGGGGGAGCGTTCTCCCTGTTGACCCTGCCGCTCGCGCTGCGCCGACCACAGCCGGCGCGCGAGGCCTGAGCCCGAGCACCACCTGCCGAACCGCAGGCGCTGCGATGGTCGACGCCCTCGACGCCCTCGACGCACCCGACGCCCTCGAGGCGATCGTCGTGGCCCGCCGTCACGGCGTCCCGGGCGACCGGGCCGGTGGCGCGATGAACAGCTCCTCGTTCGCCGGGACACCGAGCTGCTCAGCTCCGTGGTCATCCCGGTAGCTCCACTGGAAGGGCAGACCCTGGGCGGTGTCGATCTCGGGGCCGTTCATCAGCTGGAAATGCACATGGGGATCGGAGGAGTTGCCGGAGTTCCCGCATTCGGCGAGCACCTCACCGGCCACGACGCGGTCACCCGGCGCCACGCGCAGGGAGCCCCGCCGCAGATGCGCCAGCACCGCCACGGGGCCGCCGCCGCTCTCGCTGCCATCTGTCTCGAGGCGATCCGTGTCGCCGTCCGGCTCGCCTCGGTCACTCTCGCGCTCGCCCGGCTCGCCGAGGCCCCTCTCGCCGCGTTCCGTGTCGTCGTCCGCCTGGATCAGCAGGTAGTTGCCCAGCAGGTGCCGGGGCGCCCCGAGGCTGCGCACGAAGCTCTCCACCAGCAGGTAGATCAGTCCCAGCGGTGACAGTCGCGTGAGATGGTCACGGCTCCTGCTCCGGGCCTGGAGCACCACCCCGTCGAAGGGGGCCAGCACCGGCTGCCCGAAGGAGGGGAAGGTTCCGGGGCGGCGCATCGGTGGCCAGACCCAGTCCAGGGCGCGCGGCGGGGAACCGACCGGTTCATGGGTGATGTCGATGGCGTAGGTCTGGGCCAGGCCGTGAGTGTGGGAGGGGACCTTGGAGGCCGGGGAGTTCAGGCCGCGCCAGCGACCTGTCACCGGCACCAGGATCTGGAACGGGGGAGGGTCCTGCCGCGGCCGCTGCCGGCGCACCTTCAGCAGCTGACCGGCCACGCCGAGCACGATGAGCAGCACGCCGAGCAGGTAGGCGGGCCCGATCCCGAGATCGAGCTGGACCGCCGCGATGACCAGAACGGCCCCGATCGCGACCGCGGGACCGGCCAGGGTGAACAGGATGCGCACGGGTACCCCTCGGGTGGTGTCGGTTGTCCGGGCCTGAGGCCGGTCATCGGGCCGCCGCCTCGGCACGAACGTCATCGACGTCGCGGCGAGCAGCCCCGGGGCGATGTCGCCACCGGCCCCGCGGGAACGGCCGGCCTCGATCCTACGCTCGGCGACTGGGGAGGGCCGGCCGCGCAGATCCACATATGGCTTGCCCGCGCGGACCCACGTGTGAGCCAATGGGCGGCTGCACCCAGCGTCACTCCTCAGTGACGCCATGACGCGCCCCGGGGCGTGGCTTGAGAATGACCTCGAAGGAGAGCTGCCATGCAGACCATCGATCTGCTGGTGATCGCCGCCTATCTGATCGCCACCGCCTGGCTGGGCCTGAAGCTCAGCGGCAGGCAGACCGGCCTGAAGGACTACTTCCTGGGCGGACGCAACCTGCCCTGGTGGGCGGTGTGCCTGTCGGTGGTGGCCACCGAGACCAGTGCCCTGACCGTCATCGGCATCCCGGTGATGAGCTACCTGGGTGACCTCTCCTACCTGCAGCTGGGGCTGGGCTACATCCTGGGCCGCGTGATCGTCGCCTTCTTCATGTTGCCGCGCTACTACGACGGGGAGATGGTCACCGCCTACGCCTACCTGGGCAAACGCTTCGGGCGCAGCACCCAGACCACCGCCGGGATCACCTTCCTGTTCACCCGCCTGCTCGCCGACGGGATCCGCGTGCTGGCCGCCGCGATCCCGCTGAAGGTGATCCTCGACGGGCTGGGCGTGGAGCTGAGCTACTTCACCATCACCGTGATCCTGTCGGTGGTCACGATCCTGTACACCTTCATCGGTGGGATCACCGCCGTGGTCTGGGTGGACGTGGTCCAGATGCTGCTGTACGTCGCCGGCGGCATCATCGCGATCATCGTGGTCGCCGGCACCACCGGCATCGGCTGGCTGGGCGAGGCCGCCGAGGCCGGGAAGACGCAGATCTTCGTGTTCGCCGACAACCCGCTCAGCGGCGAGAACTCCTTCCTCGCCTCCCTGCTGGGCGGCGCGGTGTTCGCGATGGCCTCCCACGGCTCCGACCAGCTCGTGGTCCAGCGCCTGCTGGCCTGCCGCTCCAAGGTCGAAGCGCAGAAGGCGATCATCGCCTCCGGAGTGGTCGTGCTCGTGCAGTTCGCGATCTTCCTGGTGGTGGGGCTGGCCCTGTGGGGCTACTACCAGGGCATGGCTCCGAGCGATCTGGGCCTGACACGCGATGACGAGATCTTCCCGCTGTTCATCATCGAGGCCCTGCCCGCGGGATTGTCGGGCCTGCTGCTGGCCGGCATCCTGGCCGCCGCGATGTCCACGCTGTCCTCCTCGCTGTCGGCGCTGTCGTCCTCGACGGTCACCGACGTCGTCGGCCGCCTGCGCCGGGCCCCGATGACCGATGAGCAGGGACTGCGGGTCGGCCGCTGGGCGACCATCGGCTGGGGCCTGGCGTTCATCGCCCCGGCCACGATATTCCGCTCCGACGAGGGCAACATCGTGGTGCTCGCCCTGGGCGTGGCCGGCATCACCTACGGCGGGCTGCTCGGCGCCTTCGTGTTCGGCATCGTCAACCGGCGGGCTCGCTCCGCCGACGCCAACATCGCCTTCGTCGTGGCGGTGGCCGTCAACGCCTTCTTCTTCGCGATGGAGAACTACGTGGTCGGCGAGGTGTGGGTGGCCTGGCAGTGGTACCCGCTGCTGGGCGTGCTCGTCACCTTCGCCATCGGCGGGCTGCTGTCCCTGCGCCACCCGGCCCAGCCCGCCACCACGGGGGCCGGTCCCGCGGAGCACCGCAGCAGCTGAGCCCAGCCAGCAGCGGCTGATCTCAAGCAGCGGCCGATCCCAGCCAGCAACTGCTGAGCCCAGGTAGATGCCGCTGACCTCAGTGAGCAGCTGCTGAGCCCAGGCAGATGCAGCGGGTGATCACGGCGCTGATCCGGTCGTCCTTCGCCGGGTGGCAATGGCCAGGAGCCACCTGCGATCGTCGGTCGAGTTGCGCGGTCTCAAGGGAGAGGCCTTCTAGACGGCCCGGCCGCGAAGAGCCGCCCTCAGAAGGGTGGGAGGAGTATGCGAAACAGTGCGTTCTCGGCCGCTTCGACGTCGGCTCGCGAGCCGCAGAAGCCGTCCATGAGCGCTTGAGCAGGGGAAGCGTAGCGGATGCCGTGGTCGGTCACCGTGCCTTCCAGCTCGAGTCCCTGAGCGCCGATCAGATGCATGCCCAGGCCCGTCGGCGACTCCTCCCAGCCTTGATGGATGGCGACGGCCGACGGGTCGTGCACGTAGATCGTCGGAGCCGTCAAGGCGGGAGTATCAGGCGCGCGGGGCGGGGCGATGAGGCCTGAGACCGCGTAGCCGAATCCGGCTTCGTCGATACGCAGTGCAAGCTCTCTCCACTGGCGACGATCGCCCACGGACAGGCGCTGCACCTTCCGAAGCGCGAGCGTCGAGGTGACGCCGGCAACGGTCGGAATCTTCATGAGATCGTCGATGTGGGGATTGCTCCTGAGCCACTTCGCCCGGCGCCATCGCTCCAACCAGGCCTGCACGGCCTCTGGGGTGATATCTGAGCGTCGAGCGTCCAGTTCGACCTCGTCGAGAGACTCGAGGTCGAACTCTTCCACGGGATCCCTGCCGCCCTCGGCGGTGCTGAGGATGTGCTCGAGAACGATGCGGCCAGCCAGCGCTGCCGAGGCGTCTCCCGTCGGGACGATGCTGTCTGCACTGATGAGGAAGCCGGTCGACTCGAGGATGCGAGTGAGGGTCCCCCACGTGGGGTCCAGAGTGCCGTTCTCGATGCGGCTGATGGTGGAGGGGCTCAGCTGCACGAGCCTAGCCATCTCCGCGCGGCTGATCCAGAGCATCCTCCGTATGCCCAGGAGGATCGCCGATGCGTCCATGTCGCGTTCGCCTCTCTGCGGTCCGTGCTCCGCGACGTCCG
>Ga0209487_1002116_pt1 | contig 16337 bp, 18 predicted proteins | sample Poulit2012_FD_187524 | JGI IMG/M metagenome (GOLD analysis project Ga0209487, IMG submission 187524) | Agricultural soil microbial communities from Georgia to study Nitrogen management - Poultry litter 2012 (SPAdes) (version 2) | ecosystem: Environmental > Terrestrial > Soil > Agricultural land...
GCACGCCTCGCTCTGCGGCCCGCGGCACACCTCGCTCTTCAAGTAACCAACTCACCTCCCTCCCACAACCGTGAATCTGAAAGGCATCATCCTCGCCGGTGGTACCGGCAGCCGGCTCTTCCCACTCACTCGCGTCACGAACAAGCACCTGCTTCCCGTCGGACGGTATCCGATGATTTACCACCCGCTGATGCGGATGAAGCGCGCCGGCGTGACGGAAGTAGCCGTCGTGACGAGTCCCGAGCATATGGGGGATGTCGTCAACCTGCTCGGCAGCGGCGACCGATTCGGCCTCGACCTGACCTACCGTGTGCAGGATGAGCCGGGCGGAATCGCGCAGGCCATCGGCCTCTGCCGCACGTTCACGGGGTCGGATCCGTTCGTGGTCATCCTCGGCGACAACGTCTTCGCCGATGACATCGCGGCGGATGCCGAGGCTTACAGGCGTCAGATCGCTGAAGAGGAGTCGGGGGCGCGCGTACTGCTGAAGCAGGTGCCCGACCCCGAGCGCTACGGTGTGCCGAGACTCGACGGCGATCGCATCGTCGAGATCATCGAGAAGCCCTCGGATCCGCCGAGCGAGTACGCCGTGGTGGGCGTGTACTTCTACGATTCGGGCGTTTACGATATCATCGACCAGCTTCAGCCAAGCCGGCGCGGCGAGTATGAGGTAAGTGATGTGAGCAACGCCTATATCGAGCGTGGTGCCATGACGCACGGCCGGATCGACGGATGGTGGGGCGACGCGGGAACGATCGAAGGATGGCACGAAGCCAATGACCTCGCCCGCGATCTCGTGTATCAGGAGCTGGGGTCGGGCGAATGACAACGGACAAAACGATGGATAATCCGCAATCCACATCCTTGCCGGATCAGCCCATCGACGGATGTATCATCGAGCCCCTCAGTAGCTTCAACGACGAGCGCGGCTGGCTGACAGAGCTCTTCCGCGAAGACGACTTACCGGACGGATTGCTCCCCGCGATGGCCTACATCTCATCGACGAAGCCCGGCGTTGCGCGCGGCCCGCACGAGCACCGCGAACAAACCGATATCTTCGTCTTTTTCCACGGGCAGTATCGATTGTACCTGTGGGATAACCGCCGCGACTCGCCGACGCACGGAAATCATCTGGTGCGTGAACTGGGCGAGGATGAACCGGCGCGCGTCGTCGTTCCGCCGGGCGTGGTCCACGGCTACCGCAACATCGGCAACACCCACGCGCTCATCATCAACTGCCCCGACAAACTCTACGCCGGCCACGGACGTCAGCATCCGGTCGACGAGATCCGGCACGAGAGCCTCGCCGATAGTCCGTTCAGGATGGAATGAGTGAGGGTTGTTGGTTGTTGGTTTTTGGTTTTTGGTTTTCAGTTCACTCTCGTTGTTCATGAAACTGCTTTTGTTTGACATCGACGGTACGATTCTCCTCACGCACGGCATTGGCCGCCGGGCCGTTGAGGCGTCGCTTTCGGAATTGTCAGGCCGCCGGATTGACACCTCCGGCATCTCGTTTTCAGGAAAGACCGATCCACAGATCATCCGCGAAGTGCTCGCGGCGAGTGGCTTCAACGGCTCCTCGCTGAATGGGCTTGTGGAGGAAGGGCTCGAAGCCTACACCGAGCTGATGCGGGAGTCCATACGTCCGGAAGCGACCGAATTGCTCGGTGGTGTAAAGGAGCTGATCGAAGAGCTCGCGCTGCGGGACGACGTTCAACTCTCGCTCCTCACCGGCAATCTCGAGCCGCTCGCTTACCTGAAGCTTAAAGCGGTCGGCCTGGATCATTACTTCCCTTTCGGCGCCTTCGGCAGCGACCACGAGGACCGCTATCAGTTGCCTCCGATCGCCATGGCACGGGCGCGCGAGCACACCGGACGAGCGTTCGACGGGAGCGACGTCGTCATCATCGGAGACACCGAGCACGACATCGGCTGCGGACGTGGCGTAGGCGCCTTCTCCGTCGCGGTATGCACCGGGCGGTTCGACCGCGATTACCTGTATCAACACGAGCCCGACGTCCTGCTCGACTGCCTCGACGACCCGGACGAGTTCATCAGTGCCGTATTCAGTAACTGACATCCACGAGTTCGAACCGCGCGAGATTGAACTCGGCGGCTACCGTCTCGCCTACCATGTATCGCATGTCGATCACGCGCGAACGCCGCCTGTCCTTGCGATCCACGGCTTTGGCACCGACGGATACCGCACGTACCGGCACATCCTCGAGCCGGCACGCCGCGCGGGGATTCGGCTGATCGCGATCGACCTGCTGGGCTTCGGCGGTTCAGACGCGCCGGATATTCGCTACGCGCTGGATCATTACGCTGAGCTACTGCGCGACTTCTGCGACGCCATTGACCTTCGCGAGCGCCCCCTCGTCCTCGGCCATTCGATGGGCGGTAAAGTTGCCGCAGCCGCGGCCGTCACGTTTGAAGATCGGTTTTCAGGGCTCGTTCTGGTGAACAGCGGGGGATTTACGCGGCGCGAGAACCTCATCCCGCTGCTCGGCTCGCTGCCGCTCTTCCATCGACTGATCGACAATGATGTCGTTTTTCAGCACGTGCTGCCGCGCACGCCCCTCGGAGCGATCTTCAACTCCGACGTCAGTCGTCGTCAAAGCAGACGCTTGCGTACGTCTCATGCGTCGCTTGATCTTCGCAGGACAGGCATCCGGTCGAAGCTGGCCGAGCTAACGATTCCCACACTCGTTATCTGGGGTGGGAATGACCGCATTCTGTCACGCAACGCGCCGCGATCGGTCTGGCGGCATGTACCATCCGCGACGATTCGGGTGATTCAGGATGCCGGCCACGCACCTATGAAAGATCAGCCGGAGGAGTTTGTCAACATCATTGCGGGATTCGCGTCTCGACTGTCAACCCGGTAGTCAACTGCACCGCTCATCGGCCTTCCATATCCCATACTCCCGTGATTAATCATGAGCGATCCCCGAATGCATCGCCCTGGTATCGTCCTTAATTTAATACACTGCTCAAGTCAGGCGAGCCGTGTTATCCGGTGATTAAGGCCCTCCCTGCTGCATTCCGACTCCGTTTTCAGTTTCGTGCAGGGCGGGCACGGCGTTTGGATTCAGACAATCACCATCTCTCGCGAACCCGCGCCGAGCTTCCGATATTCGCTACTAAGAACTCATTACGTTCCCGATGAAGCTACTTCCTACAAAATCACTTTTGCTGATGGCGGCGCTTGTGCTGCTTTGCGCGCCGCAAGCTACCGCGCAGGCGGCTGATGCCGTGACGCAGCGCTTCAACACGAAGTACGCCGCGCTCGAATCGCTGCGCGCCGAGTTTACGCAGACAATGACGTCGCAGTACAGCGACATCCGCGACGAACGCTCGGGGCGCCTGCTTCTGCGCGGCGAAAACTACCTGCTCGATACCGGCGATGAAGTCTACGCCCGCAACGGCGGCGACGTATGGCGGTACTCGCGGCCCGACAATCAGGTCGTCCTGTCGTCGCACATGGACGACGGCTCGTCCTTCTCCGTGAATGATCTCTTCTTCCGCCACGACGAGCTGTTCAGCATCGAGGATACGGCCTCGGAATCGCTGAACGGCGCTCGACACAGCCGCCTCGTGCTCGAGCCGCGCGACGAGCACTCGTTCTTCCAGCAGGTCATGCTCTGGATGCGCGACAACGACGACATCGTGACGCGCGTCCGGATCGAAGACATCAACGGCACGGTGATGGATTTCCGGCTGACGAACGTTGAACTCAATCCATCGCTCGGCTCCAACGCTTTCACAGCGCCCGCCGATGCGGAAGTCGTGGATTTGCGATAGTCGGAAACCAGACCTTCCAAGAGGAATAAGGCGGGCAAGTCATTTGTCCGCCTTATTTCGTGCCGCCACGTTTACGCAAGATCCTCATCCAGGTCGCAGGCTTCGTCCTCGCCGCCGTTTTCCTCTACCTGGCGCTGCGCGGCGTCGATCTGAGCGAGATCCTGCATGCGTTCCGGACGGCAGATTACCGCTGGCTCATACCGGTCGTCGCGGTGCTGCTCGGCAGCCACGTGCTTCGGGCGTGGCGGTGGCAGATTCTGCTCAAGGCGCTGCCTGAGGATGAACTCGCCGGCTCGCAGCCACGCGTCAGGCCGGCGTTCTCGTCGCTCATGATCGGCTACATGATCAATTACGCGGCGCCGCGACTCGGCGAGGTGGCGCGCTCCGCGAATATGGCCACGCGGTCTCGGCTCTCGTTTTCATCCGTGCTCGGTACGGTGGCTGCGGAGCGCCTCATCGATGTTGTGATGCTCGCGATCGCGCTGATCAGCGTGGTCTTCCTGCTTTCCGACCGCCTCGGGATGCTCGAGCAGCTGTTCGTTCAGCCGTTCCAGGATGTCAACCTGATCCTCGTCGGCGCGATTGTTCTGCAGATCGGCGTGCTGACCGTGCTCGGCTTTTTTGGACTTCGGAGGCTCGTCCGCAGCGAGTCCGTTCCCTTCATCACCCGATGGTCGCGGCGGGCAAAGAGCGTGGTGGATTCCTTCATGGATGGTTTCCGGACGCTCGCACGAGCGCCGCAGCGTGGGCTGGTCGCCGGCATTTCGGTGGGGATGTGGCTGCTGTATGCAGTCGCCGCCTACATCCCGTTCCAGATGCTTCACCTCGCGCAGCCGTTCGACATTTCGATCGTCGATGCATGGAGTATCATGGTGCTTGGATCGCTGGGCGTCGTCGTTCCATCGCCCGGCGGCGCCGGGTCATACCACTACATCACCGTCGAGACGCTGGTCCACTTGTTCGACGTGACCCGATCGCCGGCGGCCTCATACGCGTTCCTCACGCACGCCGCTCAGATGGTGCTCTACATCATCGTCGGCGTCATCTGCCTCCTGCTGCAAACCTCGCGACCATCAGATCTGCTTCGGCCGGCGGAAGAGCACCCGGCCACTGCGACGCAGGCCGATTAACTGCCCGTTGCCGACGATTCGCCCGACGGATCCCACGGCTCACCAATGACCGTGTTAAAGCCTCGACGAGGTTGCTTACCGTCTACAACCATTCTTCGTATTGTGTAGCATCCGTCTTCGTTGAAGTTATGCGTTCATCCATCACCACGACGCCCGACAATCCCTTGTCCGGACTCATCAGCGACGAAACGTACCGCCTGCTGGCCGAGCACAAGCTGCTGAACGAAAAGAGCCTGCGCGATTTTCAGATCCGAAGGAAGTTTCGAGAGCTCCGCAGCCGCAATGTGCCGACGACCAAGGCTATTCATCTGCTGCGCGCGGACCATCCCTACCTGCAATTCGACACCGTGCGCAAAATCGTGTACGGATTGAACCGCCGGTGACTGATTACAGGCGGCTACCCGAGACGCGTTCGCGTCGCGATAAAAAGGATGACGCCCGCGGCGACCGACGCGTTGAGCGACTCTACGTCGCCGCGCATGGGTATCTGTACAAGGTGATCGCATTCACCCGCGATGCGCTTGCCAAGGCCGCTGCCCTCGCTTCCAATTACAATCGCCAGCGGCCGGTCGACATCCACATCCCAGACCGACTCCGCGCCCTCGCCTGAGGCGCCGAGAATCCAGAAGCCGCGTTCCTTAAGCGGATACAGCGTATCGGCAAGATTGCCGACGCGCGCAATCGGCACCCGGCCCGCCGTCCCGGCAGAGGCCTTCACCGTGACGGCCCCGAGGGGTGCCATCCCGTGCCGCGGCACGACCACGCCATTGACACCGGTAGCCGCCGCCGTCCGCAAAATCGCACCGAAGTTGTGCGGATCCTGAATCCCATCGAGCAACAGCAGGACCGGCTTCGTTTGCCGCGTGGTGTCAAGATCCGGCGCGGCGTCCTGCAGCAGCTCGTGTAAATCCAGGTAAGGGATCGGCGCCGAAAACGCGGCGACGCCCTGATGCCCCGCACCACCGGCCAGGCGATCAAGCCGACTTGCCGGCACGAATTGCACCTGGATGCCGCGTTCATGCGCCATGCGCCGGATGTCGGCGATGGCACCTCCGCCGGTTCCCTGTTTGATCAGCACCTTGTCGACCTCGCGCGCGGCGTCGCGGATCAGCTCGAAAACCGGTCGCCGCCCCACCACGATCGTCGGCTCGTTGTCGCCTTCCTGGTTAGCCATCTGCAGATAGTTTTCGTACGGCCGCCTCGACGGCCTCGACAAGTTGCCCGGTAACGGCTTCGTGCTCGGGCTTCATCAACACGCTTCTCAAGACCGACGCGATCGGCACATCCGGAAGCACGTCTCTCAGCAACCGACTGTCAACCTTGAGCAGGCTCAGATATACGGGCGGTTCGCTTTCCATCAGTTGCTTAAACACCGCCCGGGAAAGTCGGTCGACGGCGGATGCTCGTTCGGCCGCGGGATAATAGTTGACGATGTCGAGCGTCGGCTTACGGAGTAAAACCAGCTCGCGGGATGACCCCACGCGCGAAGCGAACGACTGCGCGGCACGAAGCGTCGAGCTCAATACGGGGCCGATGCCGCGCTCGCGCTCCAGCGGCAACAACTGCAGCGTCATCCAGAGTGCACCTGCCGCCGCGCCGGGACGTGAGCACTCAAGACTGATCTCACCAAGATGGAAATCGTCTGACGTGAAGTACGTGTAGGGTGAATCGTGCCGATAAACGCTGCCGATCCGCGGATCGCGATGCAGGATCGCGCCGCATCCGTACGGTTGAAGGCCGTGCTTGTGCGGATCTACGACAACGGAATCGCTCGCCGAAATGGCGGCGAAACGCTGAGCGGATTCTTCGGACAACGGTGACGGACCATCAGCTAACACGTTGAAGAACCCGCCGTAGGCCGCGTCCACGTGAAGCCGGAAGCCGTAGTACGACTTTAGATTGAGGATCGCGGGGATGTCATCGACGCTGCCACCGCCCGTCGTGCCCGCCGTTGCGACGACCGTCCCGACGCTGCCTTCGCTCAAGGCTGCCTCGAGCGCCGAGACGTCCATTTCGCCGTTCGGCCGGCACGGAATTTCAACCGTGGGCACGCCGAGCAATCCACACATCCGTGCGTGGGTGTAGTGCGCCTCAGAGCTGAATGCAACGGCTGCGCCGCTTGTTAGCTCACGCGAAACCCAGAGCGCCTCGAGGTTGGCAACCGTGCCGCCCGAAGTCAGATGGCCGATCCCGTCAGGCGGATATCCGAACAAGCCGAGCAGCATCCGCACAACCTCCTTCTCCATCTCGGAGGTCGGCGGTCCGCCGTCGAGCGCGTGGTTGTTGGGATTGACAAGCATCGCCGCCACGTACGCGACGACCGCGGCCGGGTGCGGCGGCTTCAACATCTGGCCGGCATACAGCGGATGGAAGAAGGGATAATTCCCCTGAAGCCGAGTCGCGTACTCGCCCAGGACTCGGTCCAGGTCGGCCTCATCCACTTCCAGGACAGACGCCGTTTCAAACGCCGGCCACTGACGCTGCCACGACTCGATCAACTCGACGGCCCGGGGCAGATATCGCGACAACAGCGATGCACTCATGTCTTGTCACCAATCCGCACGCCCCTGGCCGGTTCAACCTCCGGCTCCGGCCGTCGCCTCCACAGCAGCGCCATCCCGATAAGCCCCGCGATGATGAGCAGTACCGAGATGAACTCCGCCTGAGTGACCTCCATCCCAAACAGATTCATCACCACGTTCACGCGAATCTGCTCGATCAGAAATCGCTCGACGCCGGCCATGGTGAGGTACACAAAAAAGAGCCAGCCGTTGAGGAATGGATGCTTCCGCAGCGCCCACAATCCTGCGAACAAGACGACGGCCATCGCAAACTCATAGAGCGGCGTCGGATACACACCCGGTTCGGGAATGTGCACGTTCAAGATGTTGTTTGGATAGGTCTCGGCCCACAGCCACGTTGGCAGCCAATCCGGCTTGGCCGCGAGGTTGGACTCGATGCCCCAGTCGCCGTCCCCGGCGAGATGGCAGCCGATCCGTCCGATGCCGTACGCGAGGATCAGGCCCGGCGCCACGGCATCGGCCACCGCACCGACCGGTACGCCCTTCTTCCGAACGTACCAAGCGATCGAAACGCCGGCGAAGATGAGCCCGCCGTAGAACGTCAGGCCACCGGTCGAGAAGATCATCCCGAGAGGATCGGCGAAGAACTGATCGAGGTTCTCGAGTATGTGAAAGACCTTGGCACCGATGACGCCCATCACGATGGCGATGGTGGTGATGGTGCCGATGAGCTCTGCCGGACTCGCGTTCTGCTCACGCGTGCGCTTCTTACGCGGGTCCTTCGCTTGGATGCGCACCGACCCGATCCGTCCGATCGCGTGCATCCGCTGAAGCTCGAGCGATGTCAGCCACGCGGCAACGATGACGGCCACCGCCATCATCGCACCGAAGGAATAGATGGGGATGGGGAACTCGAAGCCGAAGAGATCGCGAAAGATATCGCTTAGACGTGGATACATATTGGCTTGAAAATGCGGGTATAGGCGCGTGTCAGGCAGTTTCTCCAGTGGTGGTCCGCAGATAATCTGCCAGGCGTTCGAGTGCGATGTCCTCTTGCTCGCCGCTCGCCATGTCGCGCACGGCCACTTTACCGCGCTCGAGTTCGTCGCTGCCCACGATCACCACGCGCCGAGCCTCCTGCCGGTTTGCTTCACGCATCTGAGCCTTCATTGAGCGGCCCTTCAGGTCGAGCCCGACGTGGAGCCCGACTTCGCGTAGTCGTTGCGCTTCCCTGAACACCCAGTGCGCCGCATCATCACCCAGCGCAACAAAGAAGGCGTCGGGCACGTGGCGGCCCGGCAGTTCCACGCCCGCGGCCGACATCGCCAGAAAGAGCCGTTCCATGCCGGCGGCAAAGCCAATCGCCGGAACAGGCTGCTTCGCGCCGAGCTCGGTTGCCAGCATATCGTACCGGCCTCCGCCGGCCAAGGCACTCTGGGCGCCCAGATCATCGCTCTCAAGCTCGAAGGTGGTCCGACCATAGTAATCGAGGCCGCGTACGAGGTACGGATCTTCAACGAACGCCACGCCAAGATCATCGAGGTACCGCTGTACCTGGTCGTAGTGCAATCGGTCGACTTCGTCCAGATGATCCGCCAGTTGCGGGGCACCGGCCAGAAGCCGGCGCTCCCCCTCGTCTTTGGTGTCGAGGATCCGGAGCGGGTTCGTCGCGAGCCTCTTGCGGCTTGTTTCCGTCAGCTCCTCGGCGTGAGGCTGCAGATAACTTCGCAGCGCTTCCCGATAGGCCGTCCGCGTCTCCGGACCGCCGAGCGAGTTGATGCGGAGCCGCGTGTTTGTGATGCCAAACTCACGATATATGGCGATCATCAGCGAGATCATCTCGGCGTCGGCGCGGGCATCATCGGCGCCGAGAACTTCGCACCCGAACTGGTGGAACTGTCGGTAGCGGCCTTTTTGCGGACTCTCAGCCCGGAAACACGGCCCGATGTAATAGAGCTTCTGAACGCCGCCGCGCTGTGCGAGGTGGTGCTGCAGGTAAGCTCGAACGACCGGCGCGGTGACTTCCGGCCGCAACACATAGCTGCTGTCACCTCGCTCCACGACGAACATCTCTTTCGAGACGATGTCGGTCTGGGCACCCACGCCGCGCGCAATGAGCTCGGTCTCTTCGAGAATCGGCGTGCGCACTTCCTCGAAATCATACCGGCGCATGATCTCACGGATGCGCGACTCGACATACTGCCAGGCCGGCGTACCCGGGATTGACGTGCCTTCGGAGGTCGAGGTATCAGGCAGGATGTCGAACGTACCTCGGATCGTCCGGAACGATTGTGCCACTTGTCAGCGTGTTGATTGACGGATTCCCGGCGTCGAACTGAAGCCGGAGCTGTGTTCTATCTTACTTCTTGCCGTGAGATCGAGGCCTAACTGCCACCTGGACGTGTCGTCTTCGAGAAGCGACATGACCGCCGATCTCCGCCTAACCATCCGCCAGCTCGAGATCTCCTTCCTCGAAGACGGCCACGATACCTTCTTCGGTCTCAGCAGCGAGGAGCCGGTTGCGGAATTCCTCACGGTTCATCAGTCGCGAAACACGGCTCAGGATCTTGATGTGTTGCGACTTCGCGGCTTCCGTTCCCACAAGTAGGAAAACGAGACGCACCGGCTCGCTGTCGATCGCGCCCCAGTCGACCGGGTCCTTCGTCACGGCGAAGGCAGCCACCGTCTCCGTCACCGCCGACGTCTTACCGTGTGGCAACGCAAGTCCCTTGCCTACTCCCGTCGACATGACGGCTTCTCGATCGACGACGGCGCGCTTGACGGCCTCAAAATCACGCACTTCAGGAAGTCCCTCCAGCATCTGAACGAGTGCGTGGATTACCTCGTCTTTCGTCGACCCTTCAAGCCCGACTCTCACCGTACGGCGAGAAAGTAGATCCCTGATGTCGCTCGGCCGGTTACTCATCTATGGCGACTATTGGTGTGCAAAGGCGGGGAAGATATACGATTACGACCTCCGAACGAAGAAAATGGCCCCATGTTCACAACCTATTGGATTGAAGCCTCCCTCCCCTGTCATGCCTCCGCAAGAATCTCCATCACGCGCTCCATATCACCGGGCAGCGGCGATTCAAACATCAGCTCGCGCTCGGTAATGGGATGGATGAAGCCGAGCACGGCTGCATGCAGTGCTTGACGATCGATTACACTCATGACGCGCTTGAGCCGACCGCGCGCTGGGCCGACGGCGTTCAACTGCCGGCCGCCATATGTTTCGTCCCCCAGCACGGGATGGCCGATGTGCTTCGCGTGAACACGTATCTGATGCGTGCGTCCGGTTTCAAGGCGGAAAACCACTACGGAAGCCACGCCGAATGATCGTTGGAGTTCATAATTGGTGACGGCGTGCTTCCCACGCAATTCGTCGACAACCGCCATCCGCTTCCGATCTCGCGGATCGCGCCCGAGCCAGGTCTGGATGCGGCCCCGGTCAGGATCCGGCGTGCCGAGAAGAACCGCCACATACTGGCGACGAACCGTCCGATTGGCGAACTGAAGTGCAAGCTCGCGGTGCACGAAATCGCTCTTGGCCACAACGAGCAGTCCCGACGTGTCCTTGTCGAGTCGATGCACGATGCCCGGCCTGACCGCCACATCGCCGGGCGCGACCGGCGCGGCGGAGGCCATCGACAGGCCGACATCCTCGTCGTCCGCCGGTTCATCATCATCCGCCTCATCGAAGGAAACCGCCGCGGCGCCGACGTGGTGGAGCAGCGCGTTTACAAGCGTTCCCGTGCGATTGCCGTAGGCCGGATGCACCACCATCCCGGCCGGTTTGTCGACTACGATCAGGTGTTCATCCTCGAACATGATGTCGAGGGGAATGTCCTCCGCGACGGCCTGGATGGGTGGCGGCCGCATCACGACGGCGCGGATGACGTCGCCGGCCACGACCTGGTGCGACGGACGTTTTACCGGCTCATCGTTGACAAAAACGCGCCCCTCCCTGACCGCCACCTGCACTTTATTACGGGAGACATTCGGCATGAAGCGCGTCAGGTAAACATCAACGCGCTCGTTTTCCTGATAGCCCGGCGGGACGACGAGCTCGACCGTTGCCTCAATCTTGTCGGGCTCCGTACTCATGAGCCGCTGCGCCGCTCGAGAAACTCGGCAACGACTTCGGCCACCACGGCGATCTCCTCGTCGGTGTGATAGTACGACGGCGCGAACCGCAGCAGCCCGTTTCGAACCGAGACCGCTATGCGCCGCTCCGACAGGTAGCGGGCCATTCCATCGGCCTCGGGATGGCGATAGGTGACAATGCCGGAGAGAGGTGCCTGACCGCGATCCCGCCCGTACGGCTCCAGACCGAGCTCATCAAGGCGTTCCGCCAGCAGCGCGGCGGTGCCCAGCAGTCGGCGCTCGCACCAGGCGGGATCAGCATCGAGATACAAGGCAAGCGTCGCGTTCAGCGCGGCGATCCCCACACTGTTGAGCGTGCCGAGACGATATCGGCGGGCGCTGTCGTGGAAGCGGAGGTCGTAGTCCGACAGGCGCTCCCAGTCGACCGGTCCGTGCATCCATCCGGCCACCGGACGGATGAGCTCCTGGGCCCGCGGCGAGACGTAAATAAATCCGAGACCCTGCATCCCCATCAGCCACTTGTGGCCGCCGCTCGACATGAAGTCTACGCCGGCGCCCTCTACGTCGAGTGTGAGCGCGCCGAGCCCCTGGATGGCGTCAACCGACAAAAGCACATTGTGCCGACGGCAGAGCTCTGAGACGGCCTTCAGATCCGTCGCGAATCCGGACAGAAACTGAACCCAGCTGATGCTCAACAGGCGGGTCCTCTCCGTCAGCGTCCGCTCGATGTCTTCGAGTGTGATCCGCCCTTCATTATGCGGGATGAAGTCGACCTCGACGCCCTTGTCTTTGAGATTGAGAAAGGGATAGACGTTAGCCGGAAACTCGCACCCGGGCACGGCGACGCGATCGCCTTCGCGCCATGGCAGGCCTTCCGCCAGAATCGACAAGCCGGCCGACGTGTTCGAGACGAACTCCACGCGCGAAGCGTCGGTGCCGATCAGCGATGCGATCTGCGTGAGCGTCTGTTCGATAACCGGCGCAAACGTGTAGTAATTCTCAATGTTGAGGCCGTGGCGCTCCCTTACATATCTATCGATGGCGTCAACGGCTCGTCGGCTCAGAACTCCGGTAGCCGCATGATTCAGATAGATCTGATCGACCGCGTGGGGATACTCCGCCCTCAGCGCTTCAAGTGTCATCATGAAAGCGTCTTTTGGAAATAGGTTGTTCCTGGGCCTGAGACGTCGGGGACGTCCACCGCCGGCAAGTCGTCACGTATTACCGTCAGTTGTGTGACCAGACAGTTGATCGACATGACAGTTGATTCACTTGAACGGCCCGCGCTCATGTCCGAAAAAACTGCTTACCCGCAAGTTGCCGCACAAGTCCTTTAAACTCGAGGCCAAGCAACGTAACGAGTGCCGTCGACGGATCCAGGTCCAGGTCGATGCAGAGCCTGTCAATATGTACTGGTCCGGCGGCAAGTGCATCGAAAAGCCGCTTCTCCTGCGGATTCAGCTCGACATCCGGCTCCGGCCGCGTTTCGGTTCCGCCATCCACATTCAACCCGAGCGCCTCGATGATCTCATGTGGTGATGTTACGAGCTGCGCCTGGCTGTCGCGGATCAGGGCGTTCGTTCCGCCGCCCGGTGCCGAGTAAATAGGGGATGGAAGAGCAAATACCTCACGGTTCTGTTCGATTGCGAGCCGCGCCGTGATGAGCGCGCCGCCGCTGGGGAACGCCTCGACGACGAGCGTGCCGAGCGACATCCCGCTCACAATGCGGTTCCTGCGGGGAAAGTGCGGTGCATCGGGCGCGGCGTCCATCGCAAATTCTGAGACCACGGCCCCGTTCTCCGTGATCCGTTCCGCCACCCGCCCGTGGCGCGCCGGATAGATCACATTGACACCCGATCCAAGCACGGCGACGGTCTTGCCGCCAACGCTCAGGGCTCCTTCGTGCGCGGCAAGGTCGATCCCATACGCGAGGCCCGAGACCACAACGATCCCTGCCTCAGCAAGTGCGGCAGCGAAATCATGAGCGGCGCGTTTACCATATTCGGTGGCTCGCCGTGTGCCGACTATCGCCACGGCCGGACCCAAGAGCGCGTCGGCGTTACCCTTCGCCCACAAATAAACCGGCGGATCGTAGATCTCGCGGAGCAGCGCCGGGTACGCGGGCGATCCCGGCAGGACGAGCTGTGCGCCTTCTTTCTGGGCGGTTTCAAACTGATGTCTGACCTGCTCCCAATCATTGAATGACGCGAGAGCCTGAGCGGTTGTGTCGCCGATACCGGGCACCGCGCGGAGGGCGGCATACGGTGCGGCGAGCGTCCGAGCGGCTGATCCGAATCGACCGATGAGCGTCCGCAGCCGCCAGGCGCCTACGTTCGGCACGAGCGAGAGCGCGACGAGCGCTTCGTCCTCCGTCAGCGTAGGCGCGTCGTCATCCGACCAGAGCGAGCCCTGTTGCATCATGCCTCCGAATGGTCATAGCGCGCATGGTCATAGCGCCGAAAGGTCATAGCTCCGACAACTCATCGCCTGCGCGAACGGCCTGCCATAGATCGTGCCGCAGTTGTTCAAGCCCCTCGCGAGACACGGCGCTTATGGCCCTGAGGTCTGCCTGCGCCGGAAAGCTCTCGCGAAGCTTCGGCAGTAAATCGCGGCGGTCCTCCTCACTGAGTAGATCAAGCTTCGACAAGGCCACGATCCGCGGCTTGTCGAGCAGTTCCACGTTGTAAGCCTCGAGCTCACCCAGTAGTGTCGCGTATTCGGTGAGCGGATCCGGACTTGTGATGGGGATGAGGAAGAGCAGAACGGCGTTGCGCTCGATGTGCTTGAGGAATTGCAGTCCGAGGCCGCGGCCCTCGCTCGCGCCTTCGATGATGCCGGGGATGTCGGCGATGACGAACGACTCATAATCGCCGACATAAACGACGCCGAGCGAAGGTTCGAGGGTCGTGAAGGGATAGTCGGCAACTTTAGGCCGCGCAGCCGACAGAGACGACACGAGCGTGCTTTTGCCGGCATTTGGAAAACCGACGAGGCCGACGTCGGCCAGGAGCTTTAGCTCGAGCGTGATATCGAATTCTTCGCCCGGTTCGCCCGGCTGCGAGTGCCGCGGCGCCTGGTTGGTGGCCGACTTGAAGAAGGTATTGCCTTTCCCCCCACGCCCGCCCTGCGCGATGACAAACCGGTCGCCGTCGGCCGCTATCTCTCCCACGACCTCATCTGAATCGGTATACTTGATGACGGTGCCCGGCGGCACGCGCAGGATGATGTCGTCGCCATCCTTCCCCTTCTTGTTGTTGCCCGACCCAGGCTCGCCGTTCTGGGCGAAGTGATGCCGGTTGTATCGGAGGTCGAGCAATGTATAGAGGTTCGCATCCCCCACCAGGATCACGGAGCCACCTTGCCCGCCGTCGCCGCCGGCCGGCCCTCCGCGCGGCTCGTACTTCTCCCGTCGAAAGGCCACGGCCCCCGCACCCCCTTTGCCGCTTCGAACCGTGATAGTGACGTAGTCGACGAATTTCATAGCGGGTATAACCGGTCTGGCTGAGAAGAGTCTCTCGCCCAATATAAACCTCTGTAGCCACGCAAGTACCCGAGTGGCCCGCATTCGCAATGCGCACCGGCGAAAGCGCACGCGCACTTCGATCGGCTTCAAGACGCAGGCAAGGAACGGGTATAACGCAAGCCGCCGCAAGCCGCCACACTCATCCCGCGCGCACCACTTCGACGCTCGGTAGCGTCTGTCATCTCAGGCAGCGTGGGGATTCTTCCACACGCGCCGATACCAGTACAGCGGGAGGGTAAGTATCCCCGCCCCGCAAAGTCCGACTACCCACATCGCCTGCGCCCGCGTGCTCATCGAGGGGTCCCGAAGCACCTGCACGACGAACAGCACGACGAGCCCCATCCCCAGAAACATGGCGACGATGAGGGCGACGATAGTCGCCGGAAGCGTATCGATGGAACCACCGGCGTTCTGCCCGTACCGAAGCCAGGTCTGGAAGGCGATGAGACTGATCACGGGCGCGAATGCCGCAATCCCCAGAACAAGTTTGCCTTTACGATTCATGATGAAGAGATGGCATCCGTGAGTTTACCTCCCAATATACAGTCCGCGCATCTGCTATCTTCTTTCCCTCTTTTGCCACACTCGATCAGTACGTGAAGCACATCATCATCTATACCGACGGCGCCTGCAGCGGCAACCCCGGCCCGGGCGGTTGGGCGGCTATTCTGCGATATGGCACGCTCGAACGTGAGGTTTCGGGCGGCGCGCCGGAGACCACGAACAACCGGATGGAACTCACCGCGGCCCTCGAAGCGCTCCGCGCGCTGAAAGAGCCGTGCCGCGTTGACCTCCACACCGACAGCGCCTACATGCATCGGGCATTCACCGAGCGATGGCTCGACCGCTGGCAACGCAACGGATGGAAGACGGCGTCGAAGAAACCCGTCGAGAACCAGGACCTGTGGGAAGGCCTTCTCGAGCAGGCAAAGCGCCATCAGATTAAATGGATCAAGGTGAAAGGCCATGCCGACGACGAGATGAACAACCGGGTCGACCGGCTCGCCGTGGCAGCGATGAAGCCGTTCAAGAAGGTCGCGGGTTGATCGCGGCGCGCCTTTCTCAGAAACGTCGTAATTGATTCCGCTGAATGCCTCTGCCAAACAGCGAACAAGCGTGCGTCCCACCTGAGAAGCTCACCGGCTACCTCCTCTCCGAAACCCATGTTACCGGCAAACCGGGGGCGGTTCAGCCGCGATGAAACGCCCTTCTCAAATCGTAACTTGTGACAAAAGTCCACACACTGACTTC
>Ga0209487_1002117_pt1 | contig 16336 bp, 12 predicted proteins | sample Poulit2012_FD_187524 | JGI IMG/M metagenome (GOLD analysis project Ga0209487, IMG submission 187524) | Agricultural soil microbial communities from Georgia to study Nitrogen management - Poultry litter 2012 (SPAdes) (version 2) | ecosystem: Environmental > Terrestrial > Soil > Agricultural land...
CCATAATATACCAAACCAAACTAAAGAATGCGACCAGTTCACCTAAAGCTAATTGATTATCGATAACTAAAAAGCCACCATAAGCTAATAAAACCACTGCACAGAAATCTCCAATGAATTCCATAAGCGGAAAATACTTCGACCAAATAGACGCAGTTTTCAAATAATCTTGGCGATAGTTATTATTACTGTTTGAAAAACGATTGATTTCAAAGTCTTCTCTAGATAGAGATTTGACTGTATGCATACCGCTTATATTTTCTTGAACACGAGTATTCAGTCTCCCTAAAGATTTTCGGATGTTTCGGAATGCTGGGTGAACCCGTTTGTCAAACCTAAGTACAACAAATGTTAAAAAAGGCATCGCAGCCATAGTGACAATCGCAAGTGGGATAGAATAATAAAACATAACACTTAAACTAAATAAAATTAAGAAAACAATTCGGAGTAATTCAGAGAACCCGACAGAAAGAAAGAAGCGAAAACCTTCTACATCTGCTGTCAATCTCGACATTAGATCACCTGTTTTAGCGTTATCATAATATTTAAAGGACAGCACTTGAAGTTTCTTATACAGAGAATCCCTTAAATCATAGACAACGGTTATCCCAAATAAATCACCTAGGTATTGATGGTAATAGGTTGAAAGGCCTTTTACGAGCATTAATAATAAAAAGATTCCAGATATGGCAGGTATCAACGAATATTTATTCTTTAAAACCACTTCATCTATTGTTAACTGCAATACCATTGGATACACGACCGTAATTCCTGTGACAAATAATAAAAAGAACAATGAAATAAAAAAATACTTTTTATACGGCCAATAATATTGCTTTAGCCTTTTGAATGTATCCATACTGTTTCCCCCTTATGTTGCTTAATGATATAGACTTTCCCAATAACTTGTCACTCTCCTTTTAATTTAATTCGAGTATCTAAGTATTTTACAACATCTTTAACAAAAAATAAAGATATTAGAAATTTTTCTGTAAAATTTTTTTAAAGGATTTAAATCTGTCTTCTTCGATATAAAGTTCATGAAATAGTTAATCATTAAGCAGCAATGAATGAACTTCCCATGATATCATTAAAATAGATATTTTTTTATAAGAAGGAGAGATCCAATTGCCTCAACATATACTTTTGTCAGATGCTCATGAAAAAAATCGTATATCAGATGATTTGAAAGAGACTTTGGAGTCGATTGGTACAATCAGAAAAATGCGTAAAGATACATATCTTTTCCGCGAAGGAATGAATGCGAACAAGGTTTTTATTATTAAATCAGGCTTAGTCCAGGTGTCAAAGCTAACAGCGGAAGGGAAAAAATTAACATTAAGGATTTGTAAAACGGGAGATATTATTGGTGAGCTTACATTATTTAGTCAGAATCCGACCTACTTGTTAAGTGCTAAAGTGATTGAATCAGGTGAAATTCTTGTGATTGAAAAAGACAGATTGGAAAAACACCTGAAGAAAAATGGTGATCTTGCCATCGAATTTATGAAATGGGGCAGTGATCATATGAGAAAATTTCAAACAAAAATTCGTGATTTACTTCTTAATGGAAAAAAAGGCGCCTTATATTCCACACTCATTCGCTTATCTAACAGCTTTGGAATTAAGCAACATGGTGGGATCTTAATCGATCTACCTTTAACTAACCAGGAACTTGCCCAGTTCTGTGCAGCAACACGGGAGAGTGTTAATCGAATGCTTTCAGAACTAAGAAAGCTCAATGTTATCTCTATGACTAAAGAAGGTAAAATCCTCATTAAAAATATCACCTATCTTAAGACTGAAAATGGGTGTGAAAATTGTCCTGTAGAAATCTGTAATATCAACTAATACAAAGTATATTCTTATTACCAATTTTATCCAATCAAACCAGAATACTCAGGACTTGTTGTGAGATGAATTGGCTTCTGTAGCTATAGGTTTTGCTATGATAATACAATCGACTCCATGGTGTCATATAACCAAGTACAGATTGCTCTTTGAAAAATGAAGCTATGAGATTGTAACGGGAATTTCGTCTGTTACGTAAAATCTTCAACGTTTTAGTCGCCCCCATCTATCCGAAAAGCGAAAACCAAGCAGTAGGATAGATGGATTGGAATTCAACCTACTCAAAAAACTTGTCACTCACCGTAGTGATTACTGATTGCGCCTAGGGTATATAAGAGAAACCGCTGTACTTGGTGTATACCACCGAGTTCAAGTATACTCTGTTTCTAGGAATCACTTAACTTTAGTCATAAAAGGTTCAATTTACAGATTAATCCTTTTTCCAAATCACTAAGCGTATGAATTTGCCCAAAAACTTTTAGTGATTCATAAAAGCTAGCTAAAGCTTTCTCATTATTATTTTCCTCTAAATAATTATAAGCCATCATCTGTAAAATATACCCAAACTTTCTTGACTTATTATCTTTGTTATTGGTGATTATTTCATCTAAAAGATATTGAAAATATTCATTTGCTTTATTAAAGCGTTGTTCTGCTGTATAGATTTTTCCTAAAACAAAATAAATTTGAGACTTCATCGGTTCTATTACGCTGACATGGTTCAAGGCTTGTTTCAAATACATTTTCGCTTGTTTAAACTCATTAACTTTAGATAATAATATGCCTATTTTTGAATATAGAATAGCCGACATAGGATCTGATAGATCTTCTAGATGGTTAAGGGAACGTTTATATAAACTAACAGCATTTTGGAGATTTCCGATATGTTCTTCTATTTCAGCAAGCATCATGAGGGCTCTTAATTCAACATCGTGATTATTTTTTTGATTTTGCATTAATTCTAATGCTTGTTCGATGACTTTTTTGGCCTTTAACAAGTCAATATAATAATAAATTTCACCAATATTTAATAGTGTTTTTACTTCTAATTCCTTCTCTTGCTGCTGACGCAATTCGTTTAGTATTTGTGTGTATAATTCAATACCTTTTTCGTACTCTTCCATTTTTATCAGTGTTGCAACTAAGAGATCTACTGCCTTAATAACTAAAGGGTCGTTGGAACTTGCTGTTTCTTTCAATAAATCTAAAGCGCTCTCTAACTGACCTACCCCAGCTTCATAGTTTTCTTCTGCCAAGTTTATCTTTCCTAAGTTTAAGTATAAGCGTCCATACACAAAATTATCATTGCAGTTATTAACTTCAAGCTTCTGCAATAATTGAGCTAATAGAATCCTTGCATGGCCGTATTTTCCGTAGTCATACTCAACATCTGAATAATTGAAGTAAATATCAGCGAATTGAAGGATATTCACATTATTTGCATGTCTCGATAAAGATACAGCTTGTCGAGAATAACTAGCACATTTGTCATAATTCTTTATTTTACGAAAGTAGCTAATAAGACTTGCTAAGATAGTTAACTTTTCATTGATATTTAATTGTTCGATTTGATTGAAGCATATTTCTAACTGGCGCACAGAATCCTGAAGTACTTCAATTTGGTTGACATGTATCTTTTCTTTAATATAGCCAGCCAATATTAAAGTGTTTTCAACTTTTGGAGAAAGATCGTTTAGTCGAAATTCCATTTTCCACACCCTTGTTTATGTTTTTCTATTCGTGATTACAAAATCTATTGCAGTATTTTACCGCGCATGGTTTCTTGGTATTCTCTTCTTATAAATGACATAACTTCTATTTAAGTATCTAAGTGGAAGACTGAAGACATGCACCAATCTAGTAAACGGCCAGACAACATACAGAGCAAACGTTGTGTAAATATGAATCTTGAACCAAATAGGAACGTTCACCATTAATTCTGGTTGGACTTTGAAAATAAATAGCCCACGTAACCAAGGACCAATGGTTGTTCGATAATCAAACCCAGCCGAATCTATATTTAGAAAAGTTGCCAACAACCCTGTAATCACCACTGTTAATAGTAAAATTAATGCCAACCAGTCGCCAATAGACGTTGTTGCTTTAATCCTTTTAACATTTACTCTTCGATGAGTCAATAAAGCTAAACCAAGTAAAGTAGCAACACCAGCCGGTATTCCGAACAGAAGGGCTACCATATGGTAAGTGGATTCTGAAATTCCGAACGTCTCATATAAACTGGCAGGGATTATCAGGCCTAAAACATGACCTCCAAAAACGAAAATAATCCCGAAATGAAATAAATTAGAACCTAATCTCAATCGCTTTTTCTCTAAAAATTCGCTTGATTTCGTTGTCCAACCAAATTGATCTTTTTGATAACGATAAATATGGCCACCAATAAATATTGTTAAAACAACATATGGAAACACGCCCCATAATAAATCCTCTATACCCACGATATATCCCTCCTTTTATACTTTTTCTCCTTTAACCTTGCTTGTAACTTCTAGTCCATTTTCCAACTCAAATACACAGCCGTTGTTTTCCATGTTTAAAAATAATACGTCAAACAGATAAGCATACTGACTTTTGTTCTCGTTTAGCTTTTGTCTTATAAACTCCAATTCTTTTGTATGCTGTTTTAACAACTCATTACTTTTTTCAATTGACACGTTAGCACAAAACTCCAACATTAACGGAAGATAATCAGGCAGTTCTTCGTCTGTTAAATCAAACCCAGCTGCTTCATAAAACTTCTTTAATTTTAATAATTCTAGACCTCTTTCCCGTTGTTCACCTAACTTAAGATAGGTTACATATAAGTTGGTTAATCTTCCAAAATCAAATAGACTAATATAATGGTTCACCAAGTCGTCAAGCGGTAGATAAGACGATTCTGTAATAAAGCTTTTCAACTTAGCTTTTATGTCATCATTCTCTAATGCTTCTATTTCATTCTCTAGTTCTGAAAACGTTGAAATTATATGTGACTCGGGGTATCTTAGTAAAAAAGAAATCATTTGATAGATGAGAGAACTTTCTTCCTTATTCACGTCATCAGTCCCTTCTTTCCTTATTGGGGCAGATTGTCTTTTTGACAAGCTGCTTATTGTTATTGACATCTAGCTCCTCAAGGCCTTAAGCAGGAAACTTACATAGCGAAAAATCGCCACTGCAGTTTCCTGCTTAAGCTTGTCGGAGCTGACCAGGCGCCCCACGCTTTTGATCCTCTAGCTCATGCGCCTAGCAACTACCAAGCTTCAAATGCCTTCCTACGATAAGTCGACCACGAATCGCTTCGCTCTTCGGGTCTCCTTTATCTCGTCAGGCTTTTTCCAGCTTGTACGTTGCTGACCAGGCGCCCCACGCTTTTGATCCTATGAGATGACTCCGCAGCTTCCTGGTCCGCCTTCGAATTCTAAACCACAGGCACCTTGGTCGTAATAAAGATCTTCCACTTCTTCTTTATGACTCTTTGGAATAACAAATCGATCATCATATTTTGCGATAGCTAGTAAGCGATACATTCTTTTTATATCATTCTCATTAAGACCTAACTCTTCTATAATTGTTGTATCGTATGTTTTTCCTGTTAGTTCTGCTCGCATATAACTACGCATGACTGCCATTTTCTTTAAAACAGTGCGTACTAGATTGGTGTCCCCAGCAGTAAGCAGATTAGCTAAATATTCAATTGGGATTCTCATATGATCAATTGCAGGGAAAATATCATTCGTGTCTGCTTCACTTCCTTTTCCCTCAATCATATTCATAATTGGGCTAAGTGGTGGTATATACCAAACCATAGGCATAGTACGGTATTCTGGATGTAATGGTAGAGCAATTTTCCAGTCAATGACCATTTTATAGATTGGCGATTTCTGTGCAGCTTCAATCCAATCCATTGGAATACCTTCTTTTAATGCTTCTTCAATGATTTCGGGATCGTTTGGGTCAAGGAAAATATCCAACTGAGCCTGATAAAGATCTTGCTCATCTTCAACAGAAGCGGCTTCAAGTACTTTATCCGCATCATAAAGCATGATTCCGATATAACGAATTCTTCCGACACAAGTTTCCGAGCAAATTGTTGGCTGACCATTTTCAATTCTTGGGTAACACATTGTACATTTTTCAGCCTTATTCGTCTTCCAGTTAAAGTACACTTTTTTATATGGGCAAGATGTCACACAATGTCTCCATGCCCGGCAGGCGTTTTGATCGACAAGAACGATCCCATCCTCGTCACGTTTATACATGGCACCAGAGGGACAAGCCGACACACATGGTGCGTTAATACAATGTTCACAAATCCTCGGCAAATACATCATGAACACATCTTCAAATTCTGTTTTAATCGATTCTTCCATCGCAACCACATTTGGATCTTGTAACCCAGTAATATGGCCACCAGCAAGGTCATCTTCCCAGTTAGGTCCCCACTCTAAATCCATAAACTCTCCAGTCACAGCAGACATTGCTCGCGCGACGGGTTGATGTTTTCTATCAGGACTATTTGTTAGTGTTTCGTAATCATAGTTCCAAGGCTCATAATAATCATCCATTTCGGGCTGATATGGATTATGAAATAAATTAAGGAGACGGTTAACTTTTGAACCACTCTTTAAGGTTAGTTGTCCATCATTAAGTTTCCATCCACCTTGATATTTTTCTTGATCTTCCCATTGTTTTGGATAACCAATGCCTGGTTTTGTTTCAACATTATTGAAGTACATATACTCCGCGCCAGGCCGATTCGTCCATGTGTTTTTACAAGTCACACTACATGTGTGACAGCCGATGCACTTATCGAGATTCATTACCATTCCAACTTGAGCTTTAATCTTCAAGCCAATCAACCTCCTCCATTTTACGAATAATAACGTTTAAATCACGCTGATTCCCTGTTGGGCCATAATAATTAAAACCATAGCTCAATTGTCCATAACCACCAATCATATGGGTTGGTTTGACATGAATCCGGGTAGGACTATTATGAGTTCCACCTCTGTTTTTAGTAAGTTTTGTCCCAGGTACATGGATATGTCGATCTTGAGCATGATGCATAAAGGCCATCGTTCTTGGAATTCTATGTGATACAACTGCTCTGGCCACAACGACCCCATTCCGATTAAAACATTCGATCCAATCGTTATCTTTTACATCTATTTCTTCAGCATCGTCTTTGTTTAGCCAAACTGTTGGCCCACCTCTAAATAATGTAAGCATTGGCTGGGCGTCAAAATACATACTGTGAATTGACCATTTATTATGTGGTGTTAAATAATTTAACGTTATTTCTTTACCTTCTTTTTCAGGCCTTTTACTTCTAAACGGTCTTTGATTTAAAATCGGCTTATAAACAGCCAACGATTCCCCGAACTCTTTCATCAGTTCATGATCAAGGAAATAAGACTGTCTTCCCGTAATGGTTCGGAAAGGGACTAACTTTTCAATGTTTGTTGTAAACGGTGAATATCTTCTGTCTTTCTTTACCGATCCTGTGAAAGCGGGTGATGTCACGACTGTCCTAGGTTGTGCAGTAATTTTATCAAACGTAAATACTTCTCCTTGTTTGTCGCGTACCATACCTGACAAATCAAGGCTAGTTTGTTCTTCCAGCGCCTCCCATGCTTTTACAGCGACCTGGCCATTAGTTGTGGAAGCTAATCTCAAAACCGCTTCAGATGCATCTCTAGCATTGGTAATGTCCGGATAGCCTTCCGCTATACCTTCGTTCTCGTTAACACCAATGATTTTTTTAAGCTCGTTATATTCATCTTCAATATCCCACTTGATTCCATTTATGCCATAGCCTTTATTAACATTTGGTCCTAGTGATGTCATTTTTTCATAAATTTGTTTGTAATCACGTTCAACGATCTGGATCTGTGGCATGGTTTTTCCTGGTATCGGCTCGACTTCACCTTTTGACCAATCTTTAATTTCACCATAAGCCTGGGCCATTTCCCCCGTGGAGTCAGTTTGTAATGGGCTAGCAACAACTTCTTTGACTGGTTCCATGTCTATCTCTTTTGCTAAATCAGACACACCTTTAGCTAATTCTTTAAAAATATCCCAATCTGATTTGGCTTCCCAAGGTGAAGCGATAGCTGGATTAAAAGGATGTACGAAAGGATGCATATCTGTGCTTGATAAGTCATATTTTTCATACCAAGTGGATGCAGGTAAAATAACATCTGAATATAATGCTGTTCCTGCCATTCTAAAATCAAGATTAATTAGTAAATCCAACTTTCCTTCTGCCGCTTTTTCACGCCATTTAATCTCGTCGGGTCTAATACTATCTTCATCGGAATTTAATAACCCATGTGATGCTCCTAATAAATATTTTAAGAAATATTCATGGCCTTTACCTGAACTTGAGATTAAATTGGCTCGCCAGACAAATAAATTTCTTGGGAAATTATCTGGATGGTCAGGATCTTCAATTGAGAATTCTAGTTCTTTGTTTTTTAATTGTTTAGCAACATAATGCCCAATTTCTTCAGTTGATTGATGTCCTTTTTCAACTGCCTCTTCGTATAAGTCAATGCCGTTTTTATTAAATGTTGGATAAGAAGGTAGCCATCCCAATCTTGCAGCTAAGACATTATAGTCTCCATGATGGTCATACCTCGCTTTGTCTATATGTGCCGCTGTCAACTCGCTGACAGGTGTTTCTTCATAACGCCATTGTCCGGTCGCAAAATAGAAAAATGATGTCCCGTTTTGAAGTTTAGGTGGGCCCCAATCTTTTGCCGTCGCTATTGTCGTCCAGCTTTCAACAGGTCTTAACTTTTCCTGTCCGACATAATGTGCCCAGCCGCCACCGTTGACTCCTTGTGCTCCAACCATAAGAATAAGATTGATTATGGCACGATAAATTGTGTCTGAATTAAACCAGTGGTTGATTCCCGCTCCCATAATAATCATGGAACGGCCATTCGTATCAATGGCATTTTGAGCAAATTCACGAGCTACTTTGATCACTAAATTTTTATCTACACCTGTAATTTGTTCTTGCCATGCTGGTGAAAAGGCAGCGACTTCATCATATGTTGATGCCACCTCACCACCAATACCACGGTCAATCCCGTAATTAGCCAACATTAAATCGTATACAGTGGTGATATATTCTGTTTCACCATTAATTTCCATCTTTTTGACAGGTACGGCTCGAGGTATGGACTTCTTGGATTGTTCATCAAAATAAGGCATATCAACAAGTGCAACTTCATCTTTAATATCTAAGAAACTAAGGACTGGTTCAATTATTTGGTTTGTATCCTCATCGATTAGTTTTAGATTCCATTTACCTTGATTATCCCAACGTGACCCCATCGTGCCATGTGGAATAGAGAATTCATTTGTCGCAATATTATACATAGCTGGCTTCCATTGGTTGTTCTCAGAATGACGCCCTATATCTTCAGCATGCAAGAAACGATCAGCCAAAAAGTTATTCCCATTCTTTTTAAGACGAACGGCGAAAGGAAAATCTGTATATTCTTTTGCATAGCTTTCAAAGTATGGAGTCATTTTTTGATGATAAAATTCATTTAAAATGACATGGCCCATCGCCATCGCGGCTGCCCCATCTGTCCCTTGCCTAACAGATAACCAATCGTCGGAGAACTTGGTAGATTCAGCGTAATCAGGACTAACTGAAATAACCTTTGTTCCCTTATAACGGGCTTCGACTAAAAAGTGGGCATCAGGTGTACGGGTAAGTGGCACGTTAGAACCCCAAGTAATGATATATCCTGAATTAAACCAGTCCGAGCTTTCAGGTACGTCAGTTTGATCACCCCAAATTTGAGGTGAAGCTGGTGGCAAGTCTGCATACCAATCATAAAAACTTAGCATAGGTCCACCGATTAAGGACATAAACCGACTACCGGCTGCATGACTGAGCATGGACATTGCAGGTATAGGAGAAAAACCAATGTTCCGATCTGGTCCATACTTTTTCGTTGTATAAAGGACAGAAGCTGCTGTAAGTTTCACAACTTCATCCCAAGACGCACGGACTAGCCCTCCCTTACCACGTGCTTGTTTATATATTGCAGATTTTTCTTTATCTTCAACAATGCTTTTCCAAGCTTCAAGTGGATTATTATGAACTTTCAATGCTTCTCTCCACATATTAAGAAGCTTTTTTCTTATATAAGGATATTTCACTCGTAATGGGCTATAGATATACCATGAAAAACTAGCACCTCTCGGACAACCCCTAGGTTCAAATTCAGGCATATCAGGTCCCGTAGATGGGTAATCTAATGATTGACCTTCCCATGTTACGATGCCGTCTTTTACAAAAATATTCCAACTGCATGAACCTGTACAATTAACTCCATGTGTAGAGCGGACGACACGGTCATGCTGCCATCTTCTACGATAAACATTTTCCCAGTCACGATCTCCTTCTTGTAATTGACTATGATTATTTGAATATGTTTCTTTCGGTTTTAAATAATTAAGTCTTTGCCATAAAGGGGATGATTTCTTTTTCATATTGCTCCCTCCATCAAATTCATTTAACACTTAACTTAATTAAAGCATGCACAAAATTTATAAGATGTGAATTATGTCACAGTGCTTAGGTAAGTCATAAAACAGTCACATTCTAAACATATAAAGTGTAATAGTGATTTATTTCACATCTTTAAATTCATAACTTTTTTATGGTAGGGTATATACAATATATAAATCATTTAGCGAAAGGTAGGATTAATGTGCAAAAGAAGACACTCCAATTATCGTTACAAACGTCAAATCTTGTTGTTAGTTTTATGATTTGGGTTTTAATTTCGTCATTAATGCCGAGTATTCAAGAAGATATCGTACTGACATCAATTCAAGTCTCCATCGTAACAGCCATTCCAGTTATTTTAGGATCTGTCTTAAGAATTCCAATTGGTTTTTATACGGATCGATTCGGAGCTAGAAGCCTGTTTATCATTAGTTTTTTAGCTTTGCTGTTTCCTGTGTTTTACATCAGTACGGCTACAACGTTTATTGATTTAGTCATTGGTGGGTTAATTTTAGGTATTGGTGGAGCTACATTTTCGATTGGTGTCACGTCAATACCAAAATACTATCCTAAAGAAAGGCACGGTTTTGTAAACGGTATTTACGGCGTGGGTAATATCGGTACTGCCGTAACAACATTTGGAGCTCCAATTATTGCTCAGTCCATCGGATGGGTGAGCACAGTTAGATTATACTTAATTCTATTGGCATTCTTTATATTATTAAATATATTTTTAGGTGATAGAAAAGAAAAAAGAGTTAAAGTATCCATGGTCGATGAAATTAAAGGTGTCTATAAAAATGCTACATTATGGTTTTTAAACCTATTCTATTTTGTAACTTTTGGTGCTTTTGTAGCGTTTACTATGTTCTTGCCCGGCTTTCTAGTAAACAACTTTGATTTAACAGCAGTAGATGCTGGAATGAGGACAGCAGGATTTATCGTAATCGCGACATTTTTACGTCCAATTGGAGGATTATTGGCTGATAAATTTGATGCTTATAAGATGCTCATGATTACATTTTTAGGTGTCACTATTTCTGGCGTTTTACTTTCCTTTTCACCAAGTATTGGCTGGTTTACTGTTGGAACTTTGGCAGTAGGTGTTTGTGTAGGGATTGGTAACGGAACTGTCTTTAAACTCGTTCCACTGCACTTTTCAAAACATGCTGGAATTGTAAATGGGATTGTATCGGCTATGGGTGGACTAGGAGGTTTTTTCCCACCACTAGTTCTTACAGCAGTATTTAATATGACCGGTCAATATGCCATCGGATTTATGGCTCTCTCTCAATTTGCCCTTGTCAGTTTCATTATTGTAATTTGGATGTATTACCAAGATCAGATGAATATTGAAAGAAGAATTATTGAATCAACAGTAGAGGGAATTCTAGTCGCTAACAAACAAGGTGTTATACAAAACGTGAATCCAGCATTTACTGATATAACTGGATATACGAAAGACGAAGCATATGGTAATACCCCTAAACTTCTTCAGTCGGGCAAACATGGTAAGGAGTTTTATCGAGACATGTGGGATGAAATTAAAAGGGATGGTTACTGGGAAGGAGTAATCTGGAATAAGCGTAAAAATGGCGAGATATATCCGCAGTGGTTAACAATCAGTTCTATAAAAAACAATGTAGGGAAAGTAAAGTATTACGTTGGAATTTTTAATGATATATCCGAGGCAAAATTTGAACGATAAGCACAATTAATAAACATTTGATAAAAGTCAATAAAAAACTAAATCAACATTCATATATCGAATGTTGATTTAGTTTTTTGGATTATATTACTCTTTAATACCTAAAACACGATTAACACGCTTACGAAGCATCTTCATACCGCCTCCGCCAGCTTGTCTATGACGAAGTAAACCATCTTTATCAAATACATAATAAGACGGTACATGCTCATTCTCAAAAGCATCAGTTAACGCATGGGTATTATCAACAAAAATAGGTTGAGTAATATCATGCTCTTGGGCAACTTCTTCCACTTGATCAAGATCCAAGTCTTTTTCAGAACGAGGCATATGAACTGCTACAACATTTAGCTGATCTTTGTACTCATCACGAAACTCATTCACATTTGGCATGGCTTCTTTACAAAGACCACAACTCACAGACCAAAAATGAATTAGTGTCGGCTTATCGCCAATCAGATCACTTTTTGTAACGCTATCACTATTTAACCATTTCGTTGCCCCATCAAGTTCAGGCATCTCATCTCTTAATTTCATCTTATTACCTCCTGAATTTAAACTGCGATGATATAAACCCTTTTTTAGCAAATAAAAGAAGCTGACTCAGCTTCAGATATATTCTTTTGCTGGAAAGTAATATTCTATACTTTTTGAGTCAGCCTCTAAACTATTAAGTTTGTTTTAGTAACTCTTATAGAGTTTCTTGACCTGGTTTCCAGTTTGCAGGGCAAAGGCCACCAGTTTGTAGTGCTTGAAGTACGCGAAGTGTTTCGTCCACGTCACGGCCGATATTATTATCGAAAACAGTTTGATATTTCAATTCACCTTCTGGATCGATAATGAATAGACCACGTAGAGCCACGCCCTCTTCTTCAATCAATACACCATAGTCTGTGGAAACTTTATGGTTTGTGTCAGCAGCAAGTGGATATTTTAACTGCTCTAGACCATTGTCATCACGTGACGTGTTAATCCAAGCTTTATGTGTATGAATTGTATCTGTAGATACTCCAACAACTTCAGCGTCTAAATCTTCAAACTCGTCATAACGATCTGACATTGCAGTAATTTCAGTTGGACAAACAAATGTAAAATCCATTGGGTAGAAAAATAGAACTGTCCACTTATCTTCTTTCATAATCTCATCTAAACTAACTTTACCAAATTCTTTATCTGGCATAACTGCTTCCATTTCAAAGTGTGGTGCTTGCTTGCCTACCATTCTTTCTGCCATTAAAAATCCCTCCAAGATTTTATGTATTAATTAATCTAACTTTGATTATATGAGACAATTAATTTAAAGTCAAACCTAAATAATAATCAGTATAAAATAGGTTAATTCATTGACATATTTAAATGTCACCTAGCCAACAAATGGGCAATCTATTGGTTTTTAAAGCTAATATATTTAGGATCTTTTGTCCCATATCTCTATCATTTAGGTTATCACTACGATAAAAAGTTGTCCACTAATTGATACACTATCAATCTATTAAATTCCAATAAAAAATCCGAACGATTTCAAATCTTTACTTTAAAAGAATTTAAATATCGTTCAGATCTTTAATCTGTATAACATATGTCAAAACTTATATCATTTATCTTCTACTGGATAAATCTCTCCTTAAATGTTTTAAAATAGCTCGTCGTGTTAGAATTCCATCAAAATATCCTTCTTCATCAGCAACACAGACAAATGGAGAATTGATCACCTTATTAAGTCCTTCTAGAAAGGTATTTGTTTTAAGTAAAACTGGGATATCAGTTTTCATGATTTCCTTAACTTTTATATCGGATAATTTTTCTGTCTCAAAGCGTTCAAGACCTAATGTTTGATTTAGAATAACTGTTTTGCCAATCGTTCCTACAAGTTTATATGATGTATCTAAAACGGGCACTGCAGAATAGCCTGATTTAACTAAAACCAATAAAGCGTGTTCTAATGGATTATTCACTTGTACATGTGCCACCTTTTCAGATGAAATCATCATATCGGCCACTGTTATATCGGTTAATCTTTGATCTTGTGTTAAGCTCATTTTAACGCCGCTCCTTTACAATCAATCATCTTTCTTATAATTTATTAGCACAATATTCCCTGTCTACGTATAGTTTACCATAAATGGCTTCATGGAAGCATCTAATTAATTATTTTAAAACGTTGCATATCTCATATAAAATGAATTAAATTAGTAATATCATATGAATTATTTCAAATTATGAGCCTCATTCGTTTTCCAATGATGGCGACTCCTGTTTTAATAAAAAAGAATATGTATCTTTATTATTGAGAACAATGTATAATAAGTACTCATACTATAGCTAAAAAGAGGTTAAAAAAATGAAAGAAACGCACATCTATACGAAAAATGAAGAAATTGCTCATGCGATTACACATGGAATTGGGGCTTTATTAAGTATTGCTGGTCTTGTTCTTCTCATTGTTTTTTCATCAATGAAAGGAAATCCTTGGCAAATTGTTTCGGTCACTATTTTTGGTGTTACCATGTTGTTAATGTACTTATGTTCCACAATTGTACACAGCTTACCAGATGGAAAATGGAAAAATATATTTCAAATATTTGATCACTCTTCCATATATTTATTCATCGCAGGAACTTATACACCTTTTTTGTTAGTGCATTTACGAGGCACTGTGGGATGGACACTTTTTGGGGTAATCTGGGGTATAGCCATTATCGGCATTGTTTTTAAGGTGTTTTTTGTAAAGCGTTTTTTATTTTTATCAACTTTATTTTATATTTTAATGGGTTGGCTCATTGTTATCGTATGGGAGCCTTTAACCTTAATAATGGACGGTAATGGAATTAGACTCTTAGTCTTAGGTGGGATATTTTATACAGTCGGTTGTATCTTTTATGTGTGGCGAAGCTTTCCTTATCATCATGCTGTATGGCATCTCTTTGTTCTTGCTGGTTCTGCATTCCATTTCTTTTCAATACTTCATTACGTCATTATATAAGCAGATGTGTCAATGGTGGATGGCACACCTGCTTTTTAATATTTATTTTTTAAAATGGGAACGGATTGAGCCACTGTCCTCCATCCATTGTGACAACTTCCCCATTAATGTAACTGGCTTTATCAGAAAATAAAAAGTATGCTAATTCTGCGATTTCTTCTGGTTTCCCAAGACGCTGTAACGGAACGGATTGTACTGTGTGCTTAGCTGCCTCTTCTGATAAAAACAGTTTTTCTGACCCGCCTGTTCTTTCAATTGGTCCTGGTGCAATAGCATTCACGCGAATACCATATTTCCCTCCCCATTCAACAGCTAAAGTCCTTGTCATGTTAAGAACCCCCGCTTTAGCTGCTGAACTATGTATGACTCCTGCTCCCGCATTCCAAGCATAGGTTGCCACCATATTAACAATGGAACCTTTAATCTTTTCATCAATCCAGTATTTGCCCACCTCTCTACTACAGTAAAATGTTCCATTAAGAACAATATCGATAACTGAATTCCATCCATTAACAGACAATTCTTCAGCAGCACAAATAAAATTACCCGCCGCATTATTAACTAAGTGATCAATCGAGCCAAACTCCTCTACCGTCTCCTTGACCATACGTTCAACATCCTCAGGTTTCCTTACATCCATCTGAAATGTTAATATATCCCCGGTAGCGCTTTCAAGTAATTCCGTCTTGACCTTATCCAATTTTTCTTCTGTTCTACCTGTTATAACAACCTGAGCTCCTTCATCCGCAAATTTTTTCGCCATATATTTCCCCATGCCACTTGATCCACCTGTTACAATAACTGTCTTATTTTTCATTGTTCTTCCCCCTTATTAAAATGAATGACTATTCATTAATCTTAAAGCTATAAGAAAGAGAAGTCAAAGGATTTCACAATATCCAAAAAAATGAATATGGTTATCCTAATAATCTTTATTATTGTTGCATTGAATTTAATTTCAATTTAATGATACACTTCTTCTGTTTCGTGCTATAATTTTAACTATCATGATTTTATATTGAGAGGTTTTATCAAGATGAACAGACGTACATTTTTAAAAAAAGCATTCGCTACGTTAGCTGGAATTATTGGGATTAGCGGTGGAACATTTTATTATGCAAGAGAAATAGAGCCCTACCTATTGCATATTCAACAAGAATCAATAACTTCATCTAAAATACCTGATTCATATAATGGTTTTAAAATAGTTCAATTTTCTGATACACATATTGGTTTTCATTATTCATTAGAGAAA